>VAPA010474398.1_pt1 | contig 24533 bp, 31 predicted proteins | sample 3395041 | NCBI WGS metagenome assembly VAPA01 (sample SAMN08290432, study PRJNA428436) | hydrothermal vent metagenome | isolation source: Deep-sea hydrothermal vent chimney | place: Indian Ocean: Southwest Indian Ridge | depth 1973 m m
CTTATTCTGTGCAGTAGGTGATGCTGACGGCACGGATGCATACATAGTAACCAGTCCTGATGGTACTACTTGGACTGAAAGAAGTAATCCTAAAAATGTTGGTCTGTGGGATATTAGTCAATGAGTCGCTTTGCATATAACGGAACATTCAAAGATGGTAACGGGAGTGTAATAACTTCCGGCACTATAAATGTATATGAGGCTGGTTCAGGAACAACTACGGCTGCTAATATTTATATAGCAAGTAGCGGAGGCACTGCGGTTAACAGCGTAACATCCGATAGTTCAAATGGAAGCTTTGTCTTCCATGTTGACGAAGCAGATTACAAGGCTAATCAGAAGTTCAAATTAGAATTAATAAAAACTAATTTTATAACTCAAACTTATGATGATGTAGTTATTTTCCCAAATGTTAAGAGTGCATTTGTAACCTTCACAGACGGAGACGCTACACCAAGCGTACAAGCCGGAGAAAACTTTAAGACAGCCAACACCACAGCGACTACAGTAACCGATTTAGACGATGGCTACGATGGACAGGAAGTGACTGTGGTGATAGGCGATGCCAACACAACGATAGACTTCACGGGGACTAATCTAAAGGGTAACGCCGGGGCTGACTGGTCGCCTACTACTAATGACAGTATGACGTGTGTCTATGATAACTCCAGTTGGTTTTGTGATGTTAGTGACAATAGTGCTTAAAATGGCTCATGGGTAAAAATACAAATAAATATATAAAAGCATATTGTAAGGATTGTAAAAAAGAATGGTTAAGAAGAAGCGATACTTTTAAAACATGGTTAGGTAGATGTAGACATTGTGCTCAAAAACATGAAAGAAATAAACCAATAGTTAGGGAAAAACAAAGAAAAATGTCAAAACTACAAGTTCTTAAACAAGGAGGAATACCTAATGCGGTAAAATTTACCAGTGAACGTATGGCGGGCTCTAAACATCCAAATTGGAATGGAGGTCCTGAATATAGAAAACGTCCAGATGGTAGACATTCTACAGCAGTGAGGGCATGGCGGAGTGCTATTTACGAACAAGATATTTTTTTATGTCAGAAATGTTTTTTATCTTATCAGTTAGTTGCACATCATATATTTTCATATACTAAATATCCTGAATTAAGGTGGGATATTTCTAATGGTATAACTTTGTGCAAAAAACATCATCATGAATTTCACCATTTGTTCGGTTGGTTTGATAACAATAAGAAACAAATAAAAGCCTTTTTATCTTGCGATGTTTCAGATAATTCAGCTTAAAGGAGAATATTTTGGACGGAAAAGCTTTGACACGTAAATTAAGGGAACTTTTAGATGAAAGCTCCACATCGAGTTGGTTAGATACACGTACAAGCTATGATTACTTATACGAAGCAGCCATTGAATTTGTAAGCAGGACTGACTGCTTAAGAGAGGAACAAAGTATTACCACAGTAGCAGATCAGGCAGGCTATACTCTTAATGCTGATTTCATAAAGTTATACCTTAAAAATTCAGATAATAACTTCTACATTAAATACAACGATGGCACAACTAACCATTTCATCAGACATAGAGACTATGAAGATGTGATTTATGGAGATAATACTACATCAACAACTATTCCTAATTACTTTTCTATCATAGATGATTCCACAAAGGACACTCAGTTATCTTCAACCACTACCTCGGCGGGGGCTGCATCAGGGGGGGAGGCCACTTTAACCGATACGGCTGCAAATTTTGCTGATGTAAGTCCTGGGGATATAGTTCACAATACAACTGATGGCAGTGACGGGGTAGTTCTATCAAAGACATCCTCAACAGTATTAGTCACAGCCTTATTTGATGGAACTGATGATGACTGGACTTCCGGTGATTCCTATGTTATACAGCCACAGGCAAGATTTAAATTAGTCTTTGACCCTGCACCTTCTACAGCAAGCCATACTGTAACTGTTTATTATGTGAAAAGACCTGATCCGGTTTACAGCGATTATAGAATATATAGAATCCCGACAACACATTTAGATTCGTTAGTAGAATATGCGAATTTTAAATATAAATTGCGTGATAGCGAACCCGGCTTTGCAGATAGGTTCCTTACTTATTGGGATAGGAAAGTTAGAAGGTCAGCACATACACTGAACAAAACATTTGTAAGGCGCGGATTCTCTATGAATCTTAAGTCAAGGCGATAATTCATGGCTGAAAAACCTTTCCAAATAACTCTTGATGGTAAATTAATAACCAGCCCTGATGCTACGACTATCGGTAAGAATTATCAAACCTTAACCAATCTCAGATATGCAAAGCCCACTAATACCCCTAAAGGCGTTGGTGGTATGACCAAAATCAACAATACCACTGCTCTCGCAAACCCTAAGATCAGAAACGGTATTCATTATAAGAAAGAACAACCTATGGAATCACACGTATTAGTTCAGGCTTATGACTCCAATGATGCTAACCCGAAAGTCTATCAAAATACCACAGCTATTCCTAATCAGGGGGATTTTAGCGCTACGGTTTTACATACCGATACATCCGGTGGTGGTAAGGGCAGATTCAGCCATGCCCCTAACGGGCAGGTAGCCTATTGTAACGGCAAGGATTCCTGTCTATGGGGTGGCGATGAGATGAAAGTCTCTAAATTTATCAATTTCAATCCCGATAGTTCATTTAAATATGACTTTACTAAACAGGTGCAAAATAGCCTTACGGATTCATTGCATAGAGCTACTTTAACTAATGTAACAAGTACAGGATTAGACTCCAACACTATGCTCTTGCTTCATTGTGACGGCACGGATGGAGGCACTACATTTACTGATGATTCACCCACCACACCACATACAGTAACAGCAAATGGTAATGCTCAATTAGATACTGCCTTCAAAAAATTTGGAACAGCATCAGGTTTGTTGGATGGTACAGGGGATTATCTATCTATACCAGATGATGCTGATTTTGATTTGAGTGGAGGGAATTTTACTATAGAATTATGGGGAAGAAAAGGAACCTTACCCCCTATTGGAACTTATTATTCACAGGGCACAGATGCTAATAACTATAGTAGGTTTTATTTTGATGGTACTGATTTAAAGTTTGAGATTTATTCTGCTGGTTCAGCAGTTGTTTCTCTTTCTGTTTCTCTGGTCGCTCTTCCCACAACAAGATGGTGGCATTTGGCTATAGTAGAAAATGGAAACAATTGGTATCTTTTTGTATTTGGAATGTTAAAAGCTACAGCAACTGATACGAATAGAGCAGCTAACTATACTGGTTCTGTAGCCATTGGAGCATTTAATGATAATGCAACTATTTCTGATTATATAAATGGCTGGTTTGATGAAGTTAGAGTTTCAAATATAGCGAGATGGATAGCAGATTTTACCCCTGAAACAGAAGCTTATACTACCAATGATACAACATATTTATATCTTGGGTCAACCAGACCTTTAAAGGGCTATAAAGCCTATATAGGCACAGCTAACGCCACATCAGGAGCACAAACAGGCTATAAATGGGATGGTTCTGACTGGTCAGCATTAACTAATCTTACAGATGGGACTGCCAGTGGAGGCGTATCTTTTGCTCAAACAGGGAGCGTGACTTTCGATAGCACGGAATCTACAGCCAAAGTCAAGGCTATAGATGGTGTGGTTTTGTACTGGTATAGATTTACAATTACGAGTTGTGACAATGCCACAACTATCACACAAATAACTGTTGACGCTCCATTTCAGACTATTAAGGATTTATGGGATGGAGAACTCAGAACTATTTATTCTTATCAAGTCTTTAAGAATAATACTTTCTATGATTTTACTGCCAATATCTTAGAGGATTCTTACGATACCGGCAATGACTCTACCTTTGTTGAACTGGATAGTTTAACCACTGGTCAATATCAGATAGTGGGGTCATTAGAAAGATTAATGGGGATAAGTGTAAATTTTTTGGGAAGCAGTGTTAATACTACAGCGAATACCAGTATAGCTATAAATTATTGGAATGGCACATCATGGACTAATGCCAGCACTATATCCGATGGGACAGCAGAGGGGGCAATCTCCAATGCCAAATCAGGAATTATTACATGGGACCCTCCGGCGTCAAGTTCTGAATTTCAAAAAGAAAACTTACAGATTTCAGGGACTCCATTTACGCCTCATGAATCTACTGGTACTTCTCAAGTTAATAGGCTTTATGATGTATTACAAAGACTTGTCAATAGAGTACGAACAGTTGATACAACTCCGAAAGTTCGTGAAGTATTCCCGTTATATTATTATAAAATTATATTTAGTCAAGCTCTGAGTTCCGATGTTCAGGTATATAATATTACAGGCATACCCGCACAAAAGGATATAAGAGGTTATAAATTTCCTATGTTTGCAGACCATTCTCTATGGTTATGCGGTAATGATGATAACAATAAAAATGTAGCAATTAAATCTATGCCTAATGCTCCCGATGTCCTCAACGGAGACAATGCTATTGAGTTAGCCTTTGGAGATGAAACAACTCTAATCGCAGCTACTCCTTTATATGAAAGCCCGTATGAATTATCTAATAATGCACAGGATATAAAATTGTTCTATAAAGCAAGTTCTATGTTCAGGCTTGAAGGTAATATGCCCGAGAACTATAAATTGTCAACAATTTCATTGACTGTGGGGTGTCCGGCGCCTGCTACTTTGGACACTGCAATTATAAGAACAGAAAAAGGTGATACGTCTGTATCTATATGGCAGGGGGCTAATGGTATTTATATTTCTGATGGAGGAACACCTACATTGATTTCTGTAGACATAGCTAATTTCTTTGATAAAAATGAAAGTTCCACAAGAAGAATGAATGTTTCTTATGCAGATATATCATATGGTAAGGTTGATAAAGAAAAAATGGAATATCACTGGTTGTTTGCAGACGGTAGCTCTACAGGGGATTTAAACAGGGAATTTGTGTTTGATTTAATAACCTTTAGATGGTTTGAGATAGATAGAAGTACAGGTAAATACTTACAATGTGGGATCACAGTTACAGACACTAATGGAGTTAATTATATGTATGGTACTATAGATACAGGATATATGGAAAGATTAGAGAATGGCACTGATTTTGATGGTGGGAATATAGTTCATACTCTACAAACAGGAGACTTTTCGCCTGAAAAGGATTATATTTTTATAACTACTAAAATAAGGAATTTTAAATTAACATCCGTAGCCAAGACTACAACAAGCAATAGTATCAATGTAACTCATTATGGAGATACTTCTACTACAGGAACGGCTTTTACTCTATCCACGGCCCGAAGTGGATACCGGGTAATAGATGCTAAAAAAAGTCATAACCTTGGTAATTATGTATTTCATTCCTTTAAATTGGATATGACCACCAATGACGAGACGGTGGGATTCTCGCCTCTCTTCATCAGTGGTTTCTATGATATAATCAGAGAGGATAAGTGACTACCTTAGCTTAAAAAGCAAGAACTATTTTAAAGAAAGGTGCCTGAGATAAGTAGAAAGGAGATAATATTATGGGAATTGATGAGCCAAGAGCTTTCAGCTTTGATGAGTTTAAATTTGATGAATTCAGAGAGCCTATTTTTGAAGAAAGGGAAACTAAAGCTTTTGATATAGGCGATATTTTAGGGTCACTTGCACAAAGACAGGCTATTACAGGGAGAGATTTATCAACAGCTTTTATAAGCGGTGTTGCTGAACCGGCATTAAAGGGAGAGGCTCAAGAGGCTAAAGCTTTAACAGCATTAGAAGATATTAGAGAACGTGAAGAAAGAGAGCAGGCTTTTGGAGAATATCAAACCGAAAGAACACAGGCTTTTGGAGAATATCAATTCGAGAAAGATTTAGCTTTTGCTCAATTTAAACATGAAGAAGATATAAGATTAGAAGAAGAAAAGTTGGATTTAGAAAAAGAAAGATTAGACAGTGAAGAGGATAGTTGGTGTTGTTTTATATTCATAGAGGCTTACGGAGGTTTGTTACCGATAGTTCGCAGGTATAGAGATGAACACATGACAGACAGGAATCGTAGAGGTTATTACAAGCTCGCGGATAAAATAGTGCCTTTTATGAAAAAATCCAAATTATTTAAATATATGGTCAAAGTATTCATGACTGACCCTATGGTAAGTTATGGCAAGTATTATTACGGGAAGGGCCGTGTAGGGCTTGTTTTTAAGCCTATTACAAAGGTATGGCTAAATGTTTTTAACTGGTTAGGCAAGAATAAGCCTTATACACGTAAAAACGGAGAGGTGATATAAAATGGCTAATGCTTTTGATATTCCAGAACAGGCATTTGAGGAACGCAAAACTTCTCCAATAGATATTCAGGAGATTATGAGTCAGGCTCAGAAGTATAGATTCAGAACCGGAGTTGAGGCGCCCAGTGCTGCTATAAGCAGGATTACTGAACCAGCGATAGAAGCTCAAACAAGAGAGGCCATAACAGGGCAAAGAGCAGAGGATATCCGTAGAGGACAGGAAAGAGGGCAGGAATTCAGAGAGGTTGCTTTTGAGGAAGGTCAAGAATTCAGAGAAACTGCTTTTGAGGAAGGACTTGAATTTAAAGCCGGAGCCTTCAAGGAAGAAGTGGGCTTAAAAGAAAGAGGCTTAAAATTGCAGGAAAGAGCAATACAAATACAGGAAGATCAGGATAACTTGAATTTTTGGAGTAGCATGTTAGGGTTAGGCATAGGCATAATGATGTTTACGCCTCTTGGAATTCCGGCAGTTGTAGGGGCAGGGTTAGCAGGTGGTTCAGCAGCAATGGTTGGTAAGGAAATATTAGATTTGTAGTGGAGGGGATATATAACTATGGCAAGAAACTTAGGGCAGGCAATACCAGCAGCATTATCAGCTATTCAGGGCGTACAGGCTATATCAGGCAATATAGAGAGGATGCAGAGAGAGAGAGAATTGTTTGAACGGCAAACACAGGATTATCAAAGAACCGAAAAGCTGAGGCAGGAGAAAGAAGCATGGTTAACTGAATGGGTAGACCCTAAAACAAGACCTTTTTATATTAAACAAAACGATGACCCTGAGATGCAAGGATACCTCGATTCTCTTTTTGCCCCTTCCCTGAATGAACAAGGGTTGATTCAACGTAAAAATATAGTTTCAGCTTTTAAAAATGCAAAAAACAATATGGAAGCGTTGGATTCGTTAAGAAAAGATGTTATACCTGCAAAAAGGAGAAGGTCTGCGAAACTGTGGGAAGAGGCTCAAACAAGTTTAGAAAAGTTTGGTAAATTTTCTCCTCAATATAAAGACAAAATAAATAAACATAACGCATTAGAAAAAATGATCGGGATAATGACAGGGGATATTGCTAAACAAGAAAGAAAACTTGAACAGATTGAGGCTCAAAAGGTAGGGAAGGGTAAGAAAGAGTTTGCGCCTAAAGAAATGATATATCAGGATGATAAGGGTACATATAGGGCTGGTTTATTCGATAGTCAGGGCAAACTAATCAGGAACTTAAGAAAAGCAACTGAGAAGGAAATAAGCGGAACAAAAGTAGGGGCAAAAGAAACTCCTGAACATAAAAGGGCTTTAGGTTTTGTAAACCAATTATTCGACTTTGCTGAAATAAACGCTAATGAAAAAGCTGATTTAATGAATAGAATAAGTAAAAGCGATAAACCTCTTGATATAATGAACAGTTTATTTAATGTTGCTAAAAAACAAAACAGAAAAGGTTTGATATCTCGCATCAAAGAATGGTTTGTCGGTGAGAAAGAACCTTCTCCTGTAGTTGTAACCGATAGAGATGTAGATGGTTTTATAACAAGAAATAAATTAGCTGATACCCCTACCAATAGAGATAAGATAAGAGAGAAGCTGAGAGAGGCAAAATAAATGCCTGTAGACCCTGTAACTGGAATAGACCTTGAAGGGCTTGAGACAGTTAAAGATATTAAAACAGGAGTAAGCCTTGAAGGGTTAGAAACAGAACCTTCCTTTGTTGGTGGAAGCGGTGGCAAATTTAAAGGGGCTGGTTTTACGGGAGAATGGGAAGACCCTACAAAACTTGATATAGTAACAACTGCGTTTAAAAGAGGACTTGTACAAACAGAAGAAGGCCTTGGCCATGCCCTAAAGTTTTTCGGTGCAGAAATAGAAGAAAGCGGAAAATCTATATCTGACAAACCTGTTACAAAAGAATCTATAATGAAGGCTGGTGGTATAAGTCCCCTTTCAATGATAAACCTCCCTGCTTTTCTTACCTCTAAAATAAGAGAGAAAGTTAAAAAAGAGATAGTTGAAGCTGGAAAAACTTTACAAGAAAAGGGTAAGAGCCATGCAAAAACATGGAGAGAAGAATTAGAAAACAATCCTGAACTTAGTAGGGTCTCTGCGGATACGGCCTCTTGGTATGAACCAGTAAAATTAACTGAAACTATTTTTGAAACACTTCCGTTAACTGTAGCAAGTATTGGCATGGGGGCTGTTGCGACTCTTGTTACAAGAAACCCTTATGTCGGCGCATTAGTTGGCGGTTCTATGTTTGGGTCTGTAAGCGCAGGCGCAACCTTCGAGGAAGGGGAACAAGCAGTAAGAAAACAGGCTGAAAAAGAAGGGAAAAACCCCGGAGAGGAAGTTGCAAAAAAAAGGCAGGAATTATTAGAAGCAGCTGAGTTAGCTGGTTTAGGTGAAGTTGCTCTTGAGTTTATACCAGGGGTTATGTTTCTAAAACTTGCCAACTTAGACAAGTTAGGCAAAAGAGGACTTAAAAATCTTACTGTCAGTGCTTTGCAAGAGGGACAGACAAAACTGAAAAAACTGCTTGGTTTTGCAAAAGCATCCGGTAAAATGGCATTGGCTGAAGCCGCCGAAGAAGCATTGCAAACTGTTAAAGATAATTTAATTGCCAAAAAATACTATGAACCAGAAAGAGAAATACTTACAGGGGTTCCCGAAGCGGCTACTGTAGGTGGTATTTTGGGTGTTGGATTAGGTGCAGGGGGGAAAGTAATCGGAACTGCTATCGAGGCAGGGTTACCTGAAAATGTTGATAAAGAAACTGGTGTTAGCTTAGAAGGCTTAGAAACTGTAGAGGCTGAACCTGCAATTGATGAGACAACAGGAGTAAGTCTTGAGGGGTTAGAGACTGTAAAAGATATAATCCCTTCAGAATTAACCGAAGAAGTTGCAGAGATACCAGAAACTATTAGTGAACAAACCATCCAACAAACAGAAGTTAAATCACAAGTTGAACCTACTAAAGCATTCATACAGGAACTTACCAATGTAAGAACTCTTGCTGAAACTGAACCTCAATTCACACCTGAAAAAATAGGGTTAACAAAAGGCTTTACCAACAAAGAAATAGCAACGGCCATTGATAAGGCAATCCGGAACAAGAAATTAAGTGAAAGGGAATTAAAAATATATCTTGCTGCCTTAGAGCATTCCAATGAAAGATTTCAGGAAGCTTTTGCAAACAATAGTCAACTTGACATAGAAGAATTTATTGACAATTCTTTGACCCGTCTCATGCAAGAACATTTTTCTAAAGCTGTACAAGAAAAATTTATAGTTAAGCAGATAAAGAAAGCAGTAGAAAAGGGAACAAAGGGTAAAATTATAATTACTGATGAATCTATTCTATTAAGAAAACAATTAAGAGATGAAGCAAGGGGAGCTGATAGAGCAACAAAGATTACAAGATGGCAGTTATTGAAAGAATTTAAAAGGACGCAAAAGGACATAGGAAGTACAAGAAGAATGCTCATTAATTACATAAAACAGGAACTCCCATTAAAAGCAAGAGGTAAATTCTTAGATATACTTAAACGTGATTTGACACTTAAAAAACAAGCATCTATATATAGAAGGGTCATTGAGGCTAAAGATTTAATTGAGAGAAAAGAATTAAACCAAGAAATTAAAGACCTTGCCAAGCCTAAGGGTAATGTTGATATTGAATACCGCAAACAGATAGGCGCAGTAATGCAAGATATTGATTTGAAAAATATTAGCCAAAAAACAATAAATAAATTAGAAGGATTAAAGAGATTTATTGAGAAAAACCCTGATATTAATATCCCGTCTGAACATATAAAGAAACTTTCAAGATTAGCAAAGAAAAGCATTAAAAATATGACTTCAGATGATGTTATTACTTTAAGAGATACTTTAATTAGATTACAGAAATTAGGAGAATTAAAAACAAAGCTTAAGAACAAATACAATGAAAGACAAAGACAAATTGCATTAGATGAACTTCTCGACTCTACAAGAAATATTGATCCTAAACTAACTGGTGCAACTAAGGGGGCAGGTGTAAAAAAAGATATTTTCAAAAAGGGTATTTTGAATTATTATCTTAAGACTCTACACGTTCCAAGAGTAATGGATATGATAGATGGATTCAGAGATTATACTGGCGAAAACGCTAAATTAGTAAAAGCATTTGGAGCAGCCGAAACAGATGCTAAATTTGAAACCCATACTGTTGTAGATACTGCATTACAAGAAATGATAGATTTAGGCCTTGATAATATTACAGCACAAGACCAGGTTAGATGGGCAATTCATATCCATATTCAACAAGATGCTTTTGACCAAGCTAAAACCATTATGGCTGAAAACAATATGACTGAAGTCCCCAATATTTCAGCTAAAGAACAAGAGGCTATAAATATACTAAGAAAATATTTATCAGCTAATGTTGATGATATTGCAGTAATATCTGAGGAACTAACAAATACTATTTTTGAAAAAGTTGATAATTATTTTCCACGTAAATATAAAGATGATACCCGAACTGAAAATACAGGCGAACTTATAAAACATACCAGAAGAAGGGGAATCCAAATTGAGAGAGGTTTTACTTTTGCAAGAGTACAGGGCGTTAAACGAAGTCCCCGGACAGATATTTTAGCAATATTTGAGGAATCAATTAATGAACAACAGTGGTATTTGAAGGTTATGGTGTTACATGAAAATACAAAACAACTTGTAAGATCAAAGGAATATTTAGATAAGGCCGGGCTTTTTGCTGCTCAATACTGGAAAAATCAGCTTGATATTATAGCAAGCAAAGGGTGGTTAGCCAGTGCAACATCAAATGAATTACTTAGAACCACAAGACTGAATCTTAATCAGGCAATTTTAGGATATAAATTATCATCAATATTAATGCAACCTTTTGCAATCTTTGATGCTATGGCCTATGCACAATCAAGATGGGGGACATCCGCTTCCTTAGAAGTATTAAACGAATTTTCTAAAGCATGGATAAGACCAAATCAGGCAAAAGAATATATCAACACTTCATCTTCACTTCAAATGAGGGCAGCAGGTGAAATGGCTGTTGAAGAAACACTTGAAAAAATCGGTAAAACTAAAGGGATAGTTAACAGTTTCATGAGAGGTGGCTTGTCTTTATTGAGAGCGGCAGATTTGCAGACAGCCGCAGGTGTTCAGAAGGGGATATTGAATATATTAAATAAACATCAAATCCCCAATGCAGAAAAAGAAGCAGAATTTTTAATGAATATGGTTTCAGGAAGTGCAGAAATCTCTTATAGACCACAGATTCTGGCAAGTGGAGAGGGTGCAAGATTATGGTTTACATTCCAAAATTTCTTTTTAAATAGATGGGGTATAATGTCTCATGATTTAATAAGAAGTGGTTTAATCGCTAATCCTGCATGGAAAAGAAAAGCAGGGGCCTTAATAGGGCTTGGTATATTTATGGCTGGTTCTGTTGCAGAGGATGAAGCGAGAGAATTTATGTATGAAAAAATTACTGGTAAGGAATTACCTGAGACTTCTTCTATATTAGAGGCTTTTTTGGTACTTGGTACAAATATACCTTATTTCGGTAATCTTCTTAGTGCTGCGATAAAAGGGGGAGATTCTGACCCACCATTAATAAGAGCTATTGAGAATATTTATCGGGGTGGAGTTCAGGTTTTTAAAGGCAAAAAAACTGAAACTAAAGTGAGGGGAGCATTTAGATTTACTGAGAATTTATTAGCTGTTAGACTTGGTATCCCTGGGACTGCTCAATTCTTTGATTTCATGGAAGGTATATTCTTAAGACCAGAGGAAGCTGATAAAAGGAAAAGAGTTAGACTAAAACTTAGAAGGAAAAAACGATAAAGGAGACTAACAATGTCCGTCCACAAAAACCATAAGAAAAAATCAAACGGCAAGAGACCTAAGAAAAAAGGTAAATAGCTATGCCAAGAGTACCGCCTCATTCCCACAAATTTGGTTCAGGTATTGCTGATGTAACAGCTACGCCGGATGAACTCAACCTTCTCGACCTATCCAGCCTAACAGTGGGTTTCGTGTTGAGAGCCATAGGAGTTAGTAGCGCAGCTTGGCAGCAACCTCTGTGGGGCGACATGGATTTCAGCACTTCTGACATTGCAGACATCACAACCAAGAGTCATACTGCTCTTACTGACATAGGCAGTAATACACATCCCACAATCGACCTTCACTTAGCCGGCCATTCCCCCACAGTCTTATGGAGTGAAATTGACAAGACTGTATCGAGCCTCGCAGACCTTGCCACAAAATCAGCAGCAGCACTGACCAGTGGGGTATTAGCTCATGAGAGGGGTGGCTTAGAAGCCGATGTATCTGCTTACAGTGGACTGTTAAAAATAACAGGTGGTGTAACTTCCAGCATTACAGACGGTTCTGCTAACTGGGACACGGCCTATACTCATTCACAGGATAACACTCAGGCTCATACTGATTATCTTTTAAACAATGTACCGGATACTATGTCTGCAAATGATACTTCGGTGCTTACCCTTGAAAATACTAACGATGCAGCAGAGAGAGCTGCCCTTACAATTAAGGGTGGTGGTACTACTTACGAACATCATATACAGTTTAATGCAGCCGATAATCTTTCTAATACTAATTTAGACAAGACACAATTAGATTCTATTATCAGTCATTTGACGGTTACTAATGACCCTCATAGTATTACATGGACACAAATTGATATGACTGGCTCGACTATTGCAGATTTGGCTACTAAATCCGCCGGAGACTTAACATCAGGCAATCTTGCAGTTGCTCGGATGCCAACTGGTGGGGCGTGGAGTTTAACTTCTGACCTGAATATTGATTCAAATACTTTTGTTGTGGATTATACTAATAATAGAGTTGGAATTGGGACAGCTACACCTGCCTCACAATTTAATATTTACGGAAGTGGCAATATCAGTGGAATTAGATTTACTAATACTTTTAATAATATAAGACAATACTTCATTGATGACAATGATAATTCTGATTTTATTATTACTTATATTGGTAGTGGAGGGAGCGAAATTGGTTTAACTTCAACAGGAAATATTTATTTAGCTATGAGTGGTGATGTTAGCATTGGGGCAACTTTTGCCAGTGGAAAATTACATGTTGACCAAGCATCTACTACAGGAGCAATTCCAGTCCTATATCTTGACCAAGCAGATGTATCAGAGGAAATGATTGAATTTAATACCACAATAGGAACAGGTAATGCCATTGAAGCCATTGGAGCTAAGACATTAACAACGACCCATTTTATAAAAGTAACTATCCCTGGGGGGTTAACGAGATATATCCCTTGTGGAACAATATCTTGACAAGATATATAAACCATTATCAAAGAAAAAAAATAATTGAAGAAAATTATCTAATGACAATTGCTTAAAAGGAGGCTTTATGAAATTAGACAACGAACAAGATAGGCAACTCAGGATGAAGGCCTTAGTGCTTTAAAAGTCATCAATAATTTACAGGTAAGAGTTGATGAATTAGAAACTCGCCTACAAAATATAGGATTCTTAGTATAGAAAGGAGAGAAAAATCTATGAAAATCTTAAGCTTAAATTTTGACAAAGAAAGTGTTGGTGAATTAACAGGAGAAGATGCTGGAAAATCTTCACAAGAACTATGTTATCTTGTCTGCAAAAATATTATTATAACATGGGGAATGTCTAAGCAGGGATTAAGTGAAGAGGAAAGAAGAAAGTTTTATAAGATTTGCGATGCTTTTGAATCATTATTAAATTCAGCAAAACAAGGCACCGGACTTCCAGAAGAAATTAAACTTGATGACAGCTATATGGAATTTATTAGCCAATGTAAAAAAGAAAGTAAGTTATTTCCAAATAAATTATTACAAAAAGTAGAAGAACTGATAGATGGAGCTAAAGATGCCCAGGAATGATTTTGAAACAGAAATGATAAGCTTCAAGGCAAGCACCTTGACTTTTCTCAAAGAACTTGATAAAAGTATAAAAGAGATGCGCAAAGAGCGCAGTGAGCATACTAAAGAGTTCTGGTCGAGATTCAACAAAGTGACAGACTCCTTACATATTGAAAGAGAAGAAAGAATTAAAGGTGATAATAAATGCTTGTCAGATATTAAAGTTATAAAAGCGATTGCAGGATTTATGACCTTAATAGCTGGTGGTGTAGCAGCTATAGTTGCTTATTTTAAAAATTAAGGAGAAAAAAATGAAAAAAATATTTTTTTTTATGATGGTAATGTTGCTTTTTGCAGTGCCAGCTTTTGCTGCAAATGTTTCATTGACCTGGGATCCACCAACTACGAATGAAGATGGAACACCTCTAACTGACCTTGCAGGGTACAAAGTGTACTATGGGAATGCATCAGGTAATTACACGGAAAACATTGATGTTGTCAATGTACTGACTTACACGGTTAAGAATCTGACAGATGGAACATGGTATTTTGCCGTCACTGCATATGACACTTCAGACAATGAAAGTGATTATTCCAATGAAGTCAACAAAACAATAACAGTTGCTCCGGCTGCTCCTGTATTGCGTACCGTTGAGATAGTTGCTGTAATAAGAGATGGCAAACTTGTAGATTTGTACGTTAGAAATATTGATGATAATTAAACCTGACAGCGTTGAATCTGAAAACATCGACATGTGTTTTGACTGCGTTATGTGGGGACTATGTAAATGGGGTTATCATAATGGTAAGGTACAGAATATTGTAGTCCGAGAATGTGAGGACTATAAGAGGGAGAAATGATGGAAACCTTAGAAAACCAAATTATTCGGCATGAAGGCATGGAACATTCTGCTTATCAGGATAGTCGAGGTTACTGGACAATTGGAATTGGACGTATGATTGATAAACGTCTAAAAGGTGGTATTTCTAAAGACGAAGCAATATATCTCCTGAAAAATGATTTAAAACAATGCAAAAAAGAGCTTGATAATAACTTCGATTTTTTCTACCTGATGGATGCAACCAGAAAAAATGTATTAATCAATATGTGCTTTAATCTTGGAATTAGCAGACTGAAAAGATTTAAACGCATGATAGCTGCGATTAGAAAATGTGATTGGGAACAGGCAGCTAAAGAGATGAAAGATTCTCGATGGTCAAGACAGGTTGGTGCCCGAGCTCAAGAATTAAGTCTTATCATGGAAACTGGGAGGTTCAATAATGGCTGACATTTGGGGAGCGATAAAGAAAACTGTAGGGAAATTCGCACCTATGATAGGTAATGCCATTGTGCCGGGCATGGGCGGTATGGCAGGCGGTCTCATTGCCAAAGCTCTTGGAGTTGACAATGAACCAGAAGCCATCATGCAGGGGCTTGCAAATGCCTCTCCTGCACAAATCAAGGCTATAAAAGATAGTGAGAACAGGCATGAAGAAAGATTGCTTGAAATAGCCAAAGACGTTGATAAAATGTTCTTGAAGGACAGGCAAGACGCAAGGGCAAGAGAGATAGCTGTCATGGAAGCTACTGGCGAGAAAGATTATAATCTCTATATCCTCGCATGGGTAAATGTTATAGGGTTCTTCACTGCTTTAATTGTAGTTATTATTGTAGATTTACCAACTGGTGACGTTGCCAAAACAGTAATTGCAACCTTAGTCGGTGCTTTAATTGCAACTTACAAAGATGTAATTGGATTTTTCTTTGGGAGTAGTCGATCAAGTCAGGAGAAAACTAAACTGTTAGGCAAGAAATGACCACATTACAAATCATAGGCTTAATAATAGCAATCCCATGTGTAGGGTTAGCTGGGTATCTAATCTGCAAAAGGCTTTATCAAATGGGCTATATAGACGGCACAGAAGCCTATCAAAAAATATGTCACAAAGAACGCTTGTTGTTAGAAATAGAACTTCGTAAGGCAAAAAAAATTACTCTCCCCAGAATATCTCACGAAGAAGCTATCAGAAGAAGCATCCACCCTTGCGATGGTTGCGATCAGGGTTGGGCTACAAATAGTAGCGATGGGAAAGACCGGTCTTGCAGGGATAACTGCGAAATTTTAATGTACCATTCAAGAGAAGTGCGCCCATTTGTTCCGATAATCCATCCATAATTTTATTACTTCAAAATAACCCTTGACATCCTAAATCAACGTGTGTATGATGTGTGTATGTCCAAGAAAACCAAAAAGGGTCTTGAGGCACGCATGACCTTCAGTGCTTTGTTATGTGCTTTTTGTTAAAAGAGGCTGAAAATGATATCAAGACGTGAGTTTATCAAAAATTCTTTACTTGTGATAGCGGTTTTAAATATTCCTTTTGTTACCGAAGACATTTATGCAGATAAAGTGTTCGGAAAAGAAAGCATGATGTTTGATGGGCAAGATTATTTAATATCGGGATTCAGTGAGCCATTGAAGGGGATATCTTATAAAGCGACTTCCTTTGAGCCTGTAAAAATAAGTTATTGGGACGGGGGAAAATGGATACCTATCACATAACGCAAAACTCACGGGCAAGTGCCTGTAAAAGTTTAACATGGAAAACAAACGATTGCATACTAAAAACACAGCAAGTCAGAAAAGAGGAGTGATAGCAAATGGATGATTTTAAAACTAAAGATATAATCAAAACAGAAAAGGGTCTTGAGGCTTGCATACAGTCGAACGCTTTGTTAAGTCCCTACTATTCGGAAAATAATATAATAATTTATCACGGTAATTGCATGAAAATTATGAATAGCCTTAACCTTGTTGACCTTGTTTATGCGGACCCGCCCTTTAATACTAAAAATGCTATAGGTTGGTATAACCGCCAATACGGTGACAATAGCAATGACGATCTTAGTCCAGAGAAATATGCTAAATTCTGTAAAGATTGGTTTTCTCTCGCTCGTAAAATAGCGCATAAGATATTAATAACTCCTGGTGTCGGGAATATAGGATTATATCCTAATCCATTATGGTGTGTTGTAATTGACAAGCCATCATCTCCGTCATTTAACCGTATGGGTGGCTTCAACTGTTGGGAACCTCTGCACGTATATGATAAGCCAATAGGCAAACTCCTACGTGATGTTGTCAGATATGATTCACAGAACTTTATAAAAGATGGAAGAGAAAAACACCCCTGCCCTGATAACTTAGATATGGTGAAGTGGATAATCGGCACATGGACAAATGAAGGCGACATAATACTTGATCCCTTTTTAGGCTCAGGCTCAACAGTAATAGCCGCTAAGCAGCTTGGGCGCAAGGCAATAGGGATAGAAATAAATAAAGAATACTGTGATATAGCCATAGAACGCCTAAAACAAGAAGTGCTATTTTAGCTGGGCACATAACGAAAAATTAACCGATGCGAACCTTAAAAGATATTAACAAACAAAAGGAGGATTAACAGAGCAAGATACCAAATGCAAAAAGAGTCTCGTGGTTCGCATGCGGTTCAATGCTTTGTTATCTACTCATAAAAGGAGGCCATAGGATGATAAAAATGTTAGACATGCCTGAGAATTTCAAACAAATGGAAATTGAACTGGGAAGCGGGGACTTAATGGTAGGATTATGCCGCCGCCAAGGAGAAGACCAAGAGAGAGGGATAGCAATATATGAAAACCCTGACGGCGTTACACCTGTGGGGACAAAAAACCCTTCGATAGCAGGAGAGGCAATAACATGCATTGCAGAATATGGAGTATCAATATTTTTCAAGTCTACCACAGATATTGATCGCTTAATAAAAGACTTAAATAAACTCAAAGATATTATGAGTAGATAACATATATTATACAGAATGTGTGATATTGGAATATACTGAATCAATATAGCATGGCAATAAGACTAAATAAAATAAGACATAAATACTCTGCAAAAAGAACCGAGCTTGATGGTATTAAGTTTGCGTCTAAGAAAGAAGCAAGGCGATATGAAGAACTAAAACTTTTACAAATTTCTGGGGATGTTGTGTTTTTTTTAAGGCAAGTTCCTCTTTTTTTGCCGGGGGGAATTAAGCATGTTATAGATTATTTAATATTTTGGTCATCTGGAACCGTAACGTTTGAAGATGTGAAGGGCTATGATACTCCGCAAGGAAAAATGAAACGCACAATGGTAGAAGCAATTTACCCTATAAAAATAGAATTAACATGAAAATTAAGGCGGGTGGTTGACATGATAGATAATATTACATTTGGAGAATTACAAGCGCTATCTATATTGTATGGTGTATATAGCAATAAATCAGCCCATGAGGCTGCAAACGAAATAATCCAATTAGCTGAGAGAATTAAAGCTGAAAGAGCAGTCATTGCAATGGAGGTTAAATGTTCAACATATTCAACAGCAAAGAGAAGCAGTTACAACGCAAGATTGAAGAGCAGGGACTGATTATCAAGGCCTTAAGTATGCAAGTAACTAAGCTTTTAGACAAGCCAACAATGGCTACTTCTGTGACTGAGTTTGACACACCTTTTGACTTACCATTCTGGATGAAGGGTGATTAAATGGATAGTGAGGAGAAAATGAGAGACCTAAAGATAATAGATGATTTAAGGGCACAGGTTGACTCCTGGAAGGTTAAGACGCAAGAGGTCAGGACGCTCAATAAAGCATGTCAGAGGCTAAACAGGAAGCTTGAATCATTGAAAGCAAGAACAATTGAAGAGGTGCCCATTATGGGAGAGCCATGGGAACCTTTTAAGGAGAAAAAAGCATAATGAGAGCGATAATAGTTCAAGAAACTCAGTGGGATAGATTGCCCTATAAGATTGCCAAAAATATTGTAGGAATGAAAGACATAAAATTTGTCTCTCGGGTAACAGGCCAAGTCGTAAATGAAGATACAATAATTTGTTTAATAAACGCTGAGATCCGGAAAATAATGGAGACAGAATGAGACGCTGGAATTTCTTCATATCAGAAACGCATCTTAAAAAGTTAAGGCAGCACGCTCGGAAGGCTGAAATGTCAATCTCGGAGCTTCTGAGAGATATCATTAGGACTTTTCTAAAGACTAAGAAAAGCCTGACAAAAAAAGGAGGTAATCATGAGTAAAATATTACTTGCAGTTGCTTTATCCGTTCTTTTTTTTAGTATAGCCTTTGCCGGGGATTATTTGCATGGGCAGGAGGGAACCAATTATCAGGAAATTGGTAGTACAACTTATGGCTCTGATGGATTATTTTATCAAAAGATAGGCAATACGAGATATGGCTCCGATGGAAGCAGGTCACAACGTATTGGAACTACAACTTATAATTCGGATGGTTCATATTCTCAGCAAATTGGTGACACTCTTTATAACTCTGATGGCAGCACAATCCAGCGAATTGGCAATACTACTTACGGGTCTGATGGCACTGTATGCCAAAAAATAGGCACTACAACATATTGCAATTAAAGATTGACAAAAACAAGGATAAACGGTAAACTTTATGTTATGGTATGGTCAGAAACCCCAAACAATAAAATCCCTAATGGCGGAGCGTGTTTGCCCTCAAAAGCTGACCGTACCATCTCTGCTGTTGGGGGTTTTTTGTTTAGGGTTTTTAAATGTCAAGAACTCGCAAGAAACTAAGAAATCCCTACATTTCACTCACTTGGGAATTATTAAATAGTGATGAATGGAAAAACCTTAACAATTCAAAAAAAAGGAGGATTTATGAACGAAATGGAAGAAAAGATGGACATTGAAATTACCAAAATTAAAACACTTAACAATGTACTTAGCTTTGTCAATGAAGGCGTCAAAAGAGCCTACAACCAAAACAGGGACTATCTTAAAGAGGCTATTTTGATTGCCCAGGGTGAGATTAACATGATACCGGAGCGTCAACATCTCCGGGAGCTGTACGAATATTATGAGATAGTTATAAACAGAAGGGCGGAAACTGAAGATGAGCATAAATATGATTAAGTTGGAGATTAGGGAGGATTAATGAAGAAGAACACAAGAAAATGGTTTTTCATAGGCAAGTGGTACTTATTCATCTCTCTGGGTAAGCCTCAGGTTCACCTGACAAAGATGCCAACAAGATATAAGAAAATTAAGCTTAAGGGGGAATAATGTCAGAAGAAAAAAACATGGAAATATGGAATAAATTAAAACGGCCTCCTGAATCAGCATTAAAAAGGATTCAGGCAGGACGGCTTAAGGGAAAATCAGACATTAATCCTCAATGGCGCTACGAAGCAATGACAGAAGTTTTCGGTATTTGTGGTTTTGGGTGGAGATATGAAATTGTAAAAATATGGCAGGAACACGGCAGTTATGACCAAATAACTCAGTTTGCAGAGATTGTTCTATTTGTTAATCACTGTGACCACGGCTGGTCAGCGCCTATTCCGGCAGTAGGTGGCTCAATGTTAATTGCTAAGGAATCCGCAGGGTTACATACAAATGATGAATCGGTGAAAATGGCAGTAACTGATGCATTAGGAACTGCTATGAAAATGTTAGGGGTAGCAGCGGACATTTATAAGGGCTTGTGGGATGGCTCAAAATACGCTGACACGATGAATGGGTCGGGAATCCCCCGAAAGTCCACTACAGGCAATCCTGCTATGCCTGAGACAGCTAAAAAGCTCCTGTCAGTAGAGGAATTAATAGAAAAAATGTCAAGTTCGAGAAATGTATTTGAGCTAAAAGCGAGATGGGCAAAATATGATACTGATATTAAGAGTTTAGAAAATCAGGACAAGGTAAGAATCCAAATGGCTAAGGATAAGAAAAAATCGGAAATTGAATTAAAGGAGTCAGCTATATGAGCAAAACCGAAGACAAATTAATACAACCTACTGAGCAGGGTCATTATTATTATAAAAACGGAACTCCGTGTTATACATTGCCAACGAAATCAAAAAATGCTAAAAATCCAACAAGACCTACTACAATAAGGGATTGTAAAATATTAGATTTAGTGCCAAGTGTTACAGTTATTATAAATCAATTAAATAAACCAGCATTACAAAAATGGAAAGAGCAACAGATATTACTCGCAGCGGCTACAACCCCTCATAAACGCTCTGATATGAGTGCAGATGAGTGGGTAAAAATAGTGCTGGAAGAAAGCAGGCAGCAATCTGAGAAAGCAAAAGAAAAAGGAGTAATTAAACATGCCCAAATAGAGCAATACTTTAAAAGTCAAATAGTGCCAGACGATGCAACCACTACTAATCAGATAAAACAGATTAACGAAATCTTGATTAAATATAAAATTAGTGGAATAGACGATATTGAACCTGAGAAAAGTTTTGCTTCTCCTCTGGGGTTTGGTGGCAAAATGGATTTACCAGCCATAAAACAAAATTTCTTAGGGGATATAAAAACCACTGAATTCACTTTGGTTGATGGGATACCTCACAAAAACGGCAAAAAAGCCAAGTTAGATTGGCCAGAACATCTTTTGCAGCTCACAGGGTATAAATTAGGCAACTACCCTGCTAATGCAGTAATCACCTGTTGTAACATCTACGTGAGTACAATTGATGATAGCGTTTTTTCTCATCAATGGAGTAGAGAAGAAATTGAGATGGCAGAAGAAGAATTTATGTTACTTCTTAATTTGTGGTGGTTAAGAAATATACCTGAATCCTCAATGCGAGGAGTAAGAAGCTAACGCCATAAACGGCTGGACTTAAGAATAAAAAAATGGAGACGAATATTATACCTCGCATGGTTATACGTTGTGATTGTGGAGGCCAAATAGCTATAAAAGATTGGAAAAAAGAAGTACGAAGAGAATTGCGATATGAAGCTTATTGTGAAGAATGTCAGAAATGTGACCCAAACGGATATTCGAGCATCATAAAAACGGTGAACGGTGCAAAGAAGTATTTTGTATAACGCCGAAATCAGGCGCCGAGGTACGAGGTCGCCTGCATTGACTTGTTGGACGCCATGTAAAGATACAGACAGTTGACTTTTTCTTTAAGTTTTGTTATTATGAGGTATGACACGTGGATATTCATATAGGCTTTATCCAAACAAAAAGCAATTACAAGGCCTCAACCAAATGATTGGTAATGCTCGTTGGACTTACAACTGGGCACTTGCCCGGCGTATTGAGGCATACCAAAAAGATAAAAAAAACATGACAGCCTTTACGCTCATGACTGAATTAACACAGTTAAAAAAGAAGCCTGAATTAGAATGGCTTAATCTTTCAGTTGCTCAAAGTCTTCAACAGGCGATAGTAAATATGGAAAAGGCATTTACTCGATTCTTTCGTGAGAAACATGGCTTCCCAAATTTTAAGAAAAAGCATAACAGACGGCAAAGCGTAGGCTTTCCGCAAAACACGAAGATAAATTTTGAAACAAATAGAATATGGATACAAAAACTTGGATGGCTACCTGCAAGATTAAGTAGATTATTTGACGGTGTAATTAAGACTGCAACAATAACAAAGATGCCATCAGGTAAAATATTTATTGGTATTCAGGTTGAAACATCAGAAACAACACCAAAAAAGAAGGCTATAAAAAAATCAACTGCGGTTGGAATAGATACCGGCATAAAAACTTTTGCAACATTATCGAACGGGTCCGAAATAGAGAACCCGAGGCATCTCAAAAATGCTCTTGGTAGATTGAAAGTATTGCAACGCAGGGTAAGTAAGAAAATAAAGGGAAGCAGTAACCGCAAAAAAGCTATCTTGAAACTTGCAATATATCATGAAAGAATATCAAACCAGAGAAAAGATTTCCTACACAAAACAACAACTGCGATAGTCAAGCAGTTTGATACAGTAGTTTGTGAGGATTTACACATCAAGGGGATGATGAAAAATCATTGCCTCTCTCAAAGCATTGCCGACTTGGGACTTGGTGAATTTTATCGTTTGTTACGGTACAAACTCCAGGATTCAGGCAAAAACTATCTTGAGATAGGAAGATTTCAACCGTCCTCGAAAATGTGCACATGTGGCAAGGTGAATGCAAGGTTAACATTGTCTAATAGGGTATGGACTTGTGAGTTCTGTAATACCGTTCATCAGAGAGACCATCTTGCTGCCCGGAACATATTAAAATTTGGCTTACAAAAACAAAACATCGTAGGGACTACGAGAAGTGCCCGTGGACGTGCCGTGCTTTAATGCGGGCGGATGAAACGGGAACCATTTTTTCTATGGCGTCCAACGCGGAGGTGAGTTACAGGGATGGAACAAGTTAAAAAATATATCTTGGAAGACTTAGAAAAGCTGAATAACGCTGGTTTAACTAAAGTCTATAAATTCATAAGGCGGGATATCATAGCGAACATCTCAGAACAGGGAAGCGATATCCCTGTTAACTCCAGTGATTTGTTATCCGACTTTATTCGCTTCACGGAACAAGTTGAACAGGATATCGTTAATATTGAAAAAGAAATATTGAGCAAGCCAGACCAGTCTATGAAGTTTGAAGAATGGTCTTCCCCAGCCAATACAGTAAGATGGGGTCAAGCCTTAAGAGCGAAAGCAAAAAAGTTAGTCGGATAACGCAAAGCTCAAGGGTGCGTACTGAAGCGCACCGGAAAGGATTAAGACGATGGCAAATGTAAAACATGAGCAAACTCAAAAGAATACTACAGGTACGCATCCCGTGCAGCGCCTTGTTATGCGTTTTCATTATATGTTTGATACCTGTGATTCTATAAGAATATCTACTCCGCTTGATACAATGTTTTTGATTATTGGTTTTAAACGGCATACAAAAGATGTTCCAGGGCAGTGGTTGAAAAATGGCGAACCATTTGACTTTGAATATATTGAAGAAAAGTGCATTGCATCAGGAAATACTGAAGCTGAATTAATCTCTTCTGCAATAGAATATAAACGGCTCTGTAACATGACAATAGAAGAATACATTAAATCATTAGTCGCATAACGTAAAACTCACGGGCAAGAACCCTGAAAGATTTAGAAGGAGGACTAAATTTAGTCATGAGCATAAACGATACTAAATCAAAAAAAGAGTCCGCTGGTTCTTGTCCCGCTGCAATGTCTGGTTATGTTTTTCATAGTTCTGATTACTTACAAGGTTATTCTGCTGGTTACAATGATGCTAAAAATCAATTCATCCAAGATTTAAAAATTGAGATAGAAGCCATTAAAAATTCTATGCCATTTTATGAAAGCTCATGCACAATTTCTGTAAATGGCAACAGCATAGATGATGAGACATAACGCAAAACTCACGGGCAAGTGCCCTTGAGGATAATAATATGCAAAAAGATAGTTTGAAAGCAAATAAATTTTGCAAACCTAAAAAGAGTCATGAGGCA
>VAPA010179243.1_pt1 | contig 24484 bp, 20 predicted proteins | sample 3395041 | NCBI WGS metagenome assembly VAPA01 (sample SAMN08290432, study PRJNA428436) | hydrothermal vent metagenome | isolation source: Deep-sea hydrothermal vent chimney | place: Indian Ocean: Southwest Indian Ridge | depth 1973 m m
AATTGGAAAAAGTATTCGGTGTACCGATCATAGTTGCTATTGTTCTGGGATTTCTGTTCCCCTACCAGGCTCTTGTCTTGATCCCTCTGGGTTTCGCCTTCCTGTTTCTGCTGATGATCTGGGCAGGATTGACTGTGGAATGGGCCAGGTTGAAAAACCTCCGCGGCCGGTCAAAGGATGTACTCGTTGGCCTGCTTCTTCTGTATCTGTTCTTTCCATCGCTGCAATGGGTCCTTGCGAAGCTTTTAGTGACAGATCAGCAGTATCTTTTCGGTCTGCTGTTTGCCTCTCTTACTCCCGCCGCAATTGTTTCTCCATTTTTCACCAGATTGCTCAACGGAGATGAGGAACTGTCATTTCTGTTGATGATCGTCTCGATGATTATTTGTCCCGTCGTTGTCCCGCCCTTGCTCAGGCTGCTGGCTGGATCTTCAATCGCTTTCGAGATGAGGTCTCTTGCAGGTTTTTTAACCATACTCGTAAGCGTACCGCTGCTGATAAGCTATTTGATCTCAAGGTACCTCCAGGGCCTTAGAAGGCTGCTCCTTCCCCATATGGGGCTTTTAAACATGCTGACCCTCAGTGTGCTCATCTACATATTTTTCGGCAATGCGGTTGGCCGCTTTAACCTGAATTACTCTTCTGCATTAATGCTAGGTAAAATCCTGTTCCTGGTGTTTGTGCAGGATTTTGGAGTTCTTTTTGTGTCGAGATTTTTCCTGGTTGCCTATTACGACAACAGGAGGCTCAATGCCCTGGCAACAACACTGTCCATGAAAAACGTAGCCATAGCCGCAGCTGTTCTTCTGTATTACGATCCAAGGGCGGCTTTGCCTCCCGCGATCGCATTCATCGCACATGCATGCCTGTTCAACTTCATTCCGTTGGCGCGGAATTACCTGACAGGTAACCAGGGGGACGATTGAACTGGGCAGCTGTTACGTATGGTTACGTCAGAGCGTGACGATCTCGCTTATCTGTGTCGGTTTTTCCGGGGCGAGACGCACTTCCCTTTGAGCAAAGTTTTCCAGATCCTTTGGATCATGAGTAATAAGCAGGATCGTAGTCTGCGTTTCTGACCAGATCTCCTTCAGATCGTGAAACAGGGATGATTTCAGTTTCTGATCCTGAGAACTGAAGGATTCGTCCAGGATAAGAAGTTTGGGATTTATGGCCAGCGCCCTGGCAAGGGCCAGCCTTTTTCGCATACCTCCGGATAGCTGGTAGGGAAAATATCGCTCAAAGCTACTTAATTTTACGAGCTTGATAAGCTCATCGACACTGTACCGGCATGTTTCATCCAGGGTGAAACCGATCTGTTTTTCCACACGCAGCCATGGGAAGAGATCAGTTTCCTGGTGGATCATGAAAACATGTCTGCCCGGTTTGCCGGTGGTTTCCTCTCCATCGACAATAACACTTCCGCTGGAGGGTATTAAATGTCCAGCGCCGATAAGGGCGAGCGTGCTCTTCCCGCAGCCGGATGGGCCTGTCAGGCCCACGCATTCCCCATGCTTGATGGAAAAGGAGATGTCCCGCAGCACGCTCTTGCCGTTTTCACCATCGAAACGATGACTGATATTTTCAAAGCGAATCATATTGTCGGCTTCCTGCTCAAGTGAAAGATAAAAAAATCGGGTAAATTTATATTATTGCCTTGATTTCATTAGACCAACCGGCAGGAGTGTTGGTTCAGCTGAATTCATTATCAGGTCAGCTTTTCTTCTTTCCAGGGCAGGATCGCTCTCTGGAGTAGAACGGCCATCTCAAAGAGAAGGAATCCTATTATCCCGATCAGGACCATATCCAGGGTCATCAGATCGTACTGCATGTTGAGGCGATTAAGCTGGATCGAGTAACCGAGTCCTGATTGCCCGCTTATCATCTCGGCGGCAATCACCGACATCCATCCCATGCTTATTCCTACTCTAATGCCGGTAAACACCTGGGGCAGGGAGGCGGGAAGAATGATCCTCAAAAGGTATGGAAGGCCTTTGACGCCCATCGATTGTGCTGTGCGCCGGAGGGTAATGGGAACCGATTCCGCTCCCTCAAATGTGCTGGTAAAGACAGGTGAAAAAGCCCCGATGAACACGATCGTATACGCAGAAATCTCTCCAATACCCATCAGCAGGATCACAAAGGGGATCCAGGCGATAGGCGGTGGAAACTTGGGTGCCTCGAAGAGGAGTTTTAACAGACGGTTACGCTTGATCCTGTACGGTAATGCGCTGCGAAAAAGACCCAGGAAAATCCCCGCAAAAATGGCAGCGGAAACTCCAATGAGCACCCTGCTCAAGCTGTACCAGCAGTTCATCGCGATCCAGGCAATATCGTAGTCATTAATAAACTGTATGATAAAGTCGATTTTCACTTTCCTTTGGTTGTTACCTGGCGTTTCGTGCGTACTCGTTGGTAACGAATTTGCGCATATCAACTGTTTGTTTCAGCTTGGGCGCCATAAATACGGCGGCCCTAGTCATGATCTCAAAGTCCTCTTCAATAAAGGTGACTCTGATCCTGTCCCGTGACTTGGCCCAGACGTTTGGTTCAATGGACGCGGCAACATTCAAGGCCCGTGAGCTTACGTCCATGAGCCTGGCCTCTTCCATGAACCACCTGTTTGCCTGTTCCACGTTCTGCCTGTAGTAGTCATAAGCGTCAAATATCGACTGCATCATACGTTCCGCAACCCCTTTGTTCCTCTCGATAAAAGACTTGTTCATCAGGACGAGGGAGCACACCTTGCCGGTGTCAAGGACCCGGACCAGACCCTTTGCTTCAAATATTGCCGGAGTCGGATCAAATCCGCTCAGAGCGTCTATGTTGCCCCATTTTTCGTCGTCTTTTCCTTTGAAAACAAGGGGCCCCTGCTCCCGGATGCCCAGATTGATTATCCTGACGTCCTTTTCAGGGTCCAGTCCGCTTCGGGTGAGAGCTTCGATCGTAATGCGCTCAGCAGCCGCGCCAACAGGAATACCGATGGTCTTGCCCTTGAGCTCCTTAAGAGACTTCACCGGTGAGTTTGGCGGCACGTATGTGGACGTTCGATTGTACATCAGCTTTCCTATGCCAACCCAGCCCTTTCCCTTTGAGAACAGGGCCGCTGCGGGCTGGTCAGCTGTGAGAACAACGTCAATACTGTCAGCCATAGCAAGCTCATTCAAAACAGGCCCGTAGGTTTTGCCTATGAACTCCGCTGTCAGACCGTTCTTCTCAAGAATGTCAGTGTGTTTCAGTATCTGAACCAGCTGTCCCTGCGTGGCCCATGGAACCTGCCAGCCGATTCGCACCTTGATAAGATCGTCTGAAGCAGCTGCACTAGTGCAGAATATCAATGTGGCTGCTATGAAACATATAAAGGTGGCAATATGTAATCTGAGCAACTTCATCTCTCGCTCCTTTGCATCATGGTTAATTAACTGTACTGAAAACCTGTTTAACCCAATCACAAGAAATGCATCTTAACAAAGCAATGTTCTTCAAATTATGGCTAAACCCCAACCTGATTGCGCTCAGTCGGCTCTCTTGGTGCTTGACAGAAAAGGTGGCTCATAACTTATGATTGAGATAATCATTTCTTGACTCTTAACAGGTCTAACTTGTAGAATTTCGTTGTCAGATTCCCGATATTAATCTTTAATTACAAGCCACCACATTATGATGTGTAATTGGCAAATTGTCATTATATAGAAGGAGGATTTCATGAAAAAAACGTTTTTGTTTATTCCCCTTTTCCTGGTTGCTATTCTGGCGCTAAATGGATGTGCTTCTGTACCGATGGCTCCGATAGCGGAAGATCATAAGGCAAAGATTATGACACCGCCTAGAGGAAAGGCGATTATCTATGTCTATCGCAGTCAGAAAGTAGGAGGTGTGGCGAAGATAAGTCTTAATCTCGATGGTAAATATATGGGCCGGACTGCCCCCAAAACCTACTTCATGTGGATCGTAAAGCCGGGAACCCATGAGATAGCATCTCTGGCTGAGAATACGGCAAGACTGAAAGTTAAAGTAAAGTCAGGCAGAAAATATTATGTTTGGCAAAAAATGAAGATGGGAATGTGGGGAGGTCGAACAGAGCTTCTTCTTGTCGATGCTGATGAAGCTCAGGTGGCCCTCGAAAAATGCAAGCTTGCAGTTGCAGGCGCTGAGTGACCATAGTCGAGCCGTCTAGTCCAGGTGAAAACTGTGATCGGGTCCCTTTTAGTGGGACCCGATTTTGTTGGAATGAATAGACCTTATTTAATGAATATGAATATCCTGGGAATTTCCGCCTATTTTCATGACAGTGCCGCCTGCCTGGTCCAGGACGGAGATATTATTGCGGCTGCCCAGGAGGAACGATTTACAAGGATGAAAAACGATTATCAATTTCCTGAAAACGCGGTTGCCTACTGCATGAAGGAAGGGAATATCTCCGGGAAAGATCTCACCATCGTCGCCTTCCATGATAAACCCCTGCTCAAGCTGGAAAGGATACTTGAGAGCTATCTCTACTATGCACCGCGCGGTATTTTCTCGTTTTTAAAATCCATGCCGGTCTGGCTCAAGCAGAAGCTCTGGATCCCTGACCTTATCAGGAAGCAGCTGGAGGGTTTTTCCGGCGAGATCATTTTCCCGGAACATCATGAGTCCCATGCCGCCAGCGCTTTCTTCCCGTCACCATTCAGGAGGTCAGCCATTCTAACACTGGATGGTGTTGGTGAATGGGCAACCGCAAGCATGGGTGTAGGTTCAGGTTCTGCAATTTCGCTTCAAAAAGAGCTTCATTTTCCCCATTCACTGGGCCTGTTGTACGCTGCTTTCACATATTACACGGGTTTCAAGGTCAACTCAGGAGAATACAAGGTAATGGGGTTGGCTCCGTACGGTGAGCCTGAATACGTTGATAGAATACTCGATGAACTCGTGGACCTGAAGGAAGATGGGTCTTTCAGGCTGAATATGAAATATTTTAACTTTGCCGCAGGCCTGACAATGACCAATAGACGTTTTGATAGGTTGTTTGGCGGCCCTCCACGGGAACCGGAGTCAGCAATCACCCGGAAGGAAATGAACGTTGCGCGTTCCATCCAGGAAGTGACCGAGGAGATCGTGCTCCGAATGGCAAGAAGCCTGGCAAAAGAAACCGGTGAGTCGAAGCTCTGTATGGCAGGTGGTGTAGCCCTGAACTGCGTAGCTAACGGCAGAATTCTCTCGGAGGGGATCTTCGAGGAATTATGGGTTCAACCGGCCGCGGGCGACGCAGGGGGAGCATTAGGAGCCGCCCTCCTGGCATGGTATCAGTATCTGGGCAACCCGCGGGATGCCGACGGGGAAAGGGATTTTCAGAAGGGGAGCTACCTTGGGCCATCCTACGGTGAAGAGGAGATCGAGGAGTTTTTGTCAGGTGTAGGGGCGTCCTTTGAAAGACTGGAGGCCGAAGACCTCGTTGAGAAGGTTGCCGATCTCATTTCTTGCGGGAGAGTCATTGGCTGGTTCCAGGGAAAAATGGAATTTGGGCCGCGAGCACTGGGGGCCAGGAGTATCCTGGGTGATGCCAGATCACCAGACATGCAGTCGACCATGAACCTGAAGATCAAACGCAGAGAGTCGTTCAGGCCTTTTGCCCCTTCTGTGCTGCGTGAAAAAACTTCAAGATATTTCGAGATGGAGGGTGAAAGTCCATACATGCTTCTCACGGCGCAGGTTCACCCTGACATGTGCGTTGATCTGACAAGTAAAGAAAAGGAACTTTCCGGGATGGAGAAATCCAAAACCGGAAGGTCTCTGATACCGGGAGTGACCCATATTAATGGATCGGCCAGAATCCATACGGTTGACGATGAAAGGAATCCTCTCTACCATAAGTTGATCAGTAAATTTGAAGAAAAAACAGGATTTCCAGTTATCATAAACACATCATTTAATTTGCGTGGTGAGCCCATCGTCTGTTCACCTGAAGAGGCATACCGCTGCTTCATGAAAACGGAAATGGATTGCCTTGTCCTGGGAAAATTCCTCCTGATGAAAGCAAAGCAGCCTGTGTGAGAGGGTGATGATGACCGGCAAAACGGTACAGATCCTGATTGAGCACAAAAAAGCGGTACGCACAAAAGAACTCAGAGTTTTCGGCATTGGACTGGGTGTTCTTCTGGGTCTTGTGACGGTTTTCCTCTCATGGAAGGGGAAGCACGCTGGTCTTATCCCGTTATTTTCGGTATTTTCGGTTTCCAGTATCTTAATCGGCTGTATTTTGCCGCGCCTTTTTACCTGTCCCTTCAGAGTATGGATGCTCGTGGCAAAAGGTGTTGGATGGTTCAATACCATGCTGATACTGTCGGTCATATTTGTTCTTCTTTTTGTTCCCATGGGTTTGCTTGGGAAGATCTTCGGCTGGGATCCCCTGAAGACCAGGTCAGGACAGGATGAAGCATCCTTCTGGATTGACCGAAAATCCGATAACGGGAAAATTGTGAAATATACAAAACAATATTGAATCTCAAGGTGATCAAATGGGCAAAATTAGCTTGTTAAAAGAGCTTTGGGGGTTCCTGAAATTCAGGAAAAAATTCTGGCTTCTGCCGATTTTTGTAGTTCTGATACTGATGAGTTTCCTGATCATTTTAACAGAGGGGTCTTCTCTGGCCCCATTCATTTACGCGCTTTTCTAGTTGATTCTTCGCACAGGGTACGGGTAACCAGCAATAGTAGGCAATATTTTATCTGTTTTGCGCATATTTAATCAAAATCAGATGCTGAAGAAAGCCTTCATTAACATTGCTCTCAGCTTCATTGCCCTTCTGCTTTTCCTCGTTTTTCTAGAGGCGGTTATGTGGGCGAACTATTATCTCGAGGGTGGCTCGGTCACCAATGCGTTTGTATATAACGATAAGTTCGGCTGGGTAAACAATACAAAGATGAGGAAAAAAAGTTACATGAATCCATGTGGAGAGGAAGTCGTACAACTGACACCGACTCATGAGCTGATAAACAGATTCCCTGAAGTGCCCCGTGGGAAGAAGGTCTTTTTCATAGGCGACAGTTTTACATATGCTGTTGCGGTTTCTACCGGCTTTGGATATTTTGATCACTTCGAGAGGGAAACAGGCGGTAAATACCAGGTGTTTGCTGCGGGGCTGAGCGGGTATGGGAGCCTCCAGGAATACATGGTGCTCCAGTCCGTCTATGACGAGATTAAACCTGATATCGTTATCTGGCAATTGAGCGGAAACGATATTATAAACAACGTCTTCGAACTTGGTGATAGCTACGTTTCACATGAACAGAAACCAAGGCCGTACCTGGACCTGAAAAACAACCGGATAGTAATAAAAAACCCGGGTTTCTGGCTCCTGGATGTAAGCAGACTGCTTAAAGTTCTTTATGAAATGATCATCGAACTGGATCGCAGGTATGAGATCAGGATACGGGGCTGGTTAAATAATACGATGCCCCACCGTCTTAATAAAACTGAAATGAAAAAACATAAACAGGAAGGTCTGGATGTGCTTGACGAAGTTGTTTCAAGAGCGGTAAGGGCTTATCCTGATACGGAACTATATGGCTTTTCTGTTGATGGAATGTGGGATGAGGCCTATGAAAAAATTTTCTTTGGGAACGGAGCCAAGTATTTCCGGGAATTTTATCGTGAGGTAGATAGTGTTGAAGGAACAAACTGCCGGCCTCTGGATGAACACTGGAATTATTATGGCAATGAAGTGGCGGGTAGGAAACTGGCAGAACTGCTTGAGGCAGATATATCAAACAGGCAGCGGTGAACTCGATACATAAAGTTATGTTTTAAGGACCAAATCGGCAGGTTGAATATCCACTGAATATGTCAGGATGCTGTTTTTGATTGCTTTTTTTAAAACATTGCCTGGCAGGGGTTTGCAGCTTATGAACAGCGATCGGGTATGTCCATGACAGGGAAACAAAAGAAGATCTTATACTTTACCTGTCAGCCGTTATATACCCCAGGCAGTCCTGCCACAGGTGGAGGTCTGCGTGCCTATGGTATCGGCCAGGCGCTGAATGACCTGGGGCATGAGGTGATTTTTTCCGAGCCGGCATATCTTGCCGGGGGGGCTCAGGACTGTTCGGGCAATTCAGAATCTGACTACTGTCATAACGTTGAAAATATCCCCAATATAATTTCAAAGGTGAAACCCGATGTGGTGATTTTAGGGAATTGGGGGATAGCCGACAGAGCAGCCGATATCGATGTTCCTACGGTTGTGGACATAAATGGCTCTTTGATACTTGAAAATTACTACAGAGAACACGCTGCGCTGTTTGAAGATATGCTTGCAAAGATAAGGGCCCTGGGAAAAATGGACCTGATCCTTGCCGGTTCGGACAAGCAGAAAATGTACCTGTTAGGGTGGTGTCTGATGGCTGGAATAAAGCCTGAATCGATCCGTATAGAGGTCCTCCCGTTTTCACTTCCACCATCGCTGCCAATACCAGAACCTCCGAATGAACCTGTATTGGTGATGGCAGGCTACCAGTGGCCTTGGCTCGATGGTCAAGAGGCTGTGGAAACTGTATCCAGCGAGCTGGATAAACTCCAGACCGGGGTGCTGAAAATATACACATCAGGTCCCCAATATTTCGATGTATTTTCAGGGGAGAATTCCATTGGCAAAGAACAGGGATTCATGGATGTCTCAAGCATGCCGCGAGTGGAGCTTTGCGAACCGGTAAGTTTTGACGATCTCACTGAAGTACTCTCCAATAGTACAGTTGCGCTGGATGTATGGGAGGACAACCTGGAGCGGGAGCTGGCTGTGCCCACGAGAGCAGTTGTCTACCTGTGGTCAGGTTTGCCGATCATCTCAAACAAGGGGGGTGGGCTAGGTGAATGGATAGAGATGTACGGTGCGGGATGGACAGTAGACCCTTCAGACAAGGAGGCTTTGGCCGGTCTCGTGAGGGATATCATTGGTAATCCCGGGTTACTGGAAAGGCCCAGGGCAGGGGCGCAGCACCTGGTTCGGGAGCATTTTGTCTGGGACCGCACTATCGGGGTGCTGGGTCAATTCTGTGAATCGACATGGAGGAACAGGAATATTTCACCCATAGTGGAGAGGTTGGATGATCTGGAAGCGACTGTATCAGGATTAGAGATTGATAAGACTGAACTTGAAAAATATATAGATGAATTCCACCGTCAAATGGGGCAGCTCTCGCTGCCCGGACTTCTATGGAACAGAACTCGAAGATTTGTTCTGGGTATCCCGGTGCTGGCATATCTTCTGCTGATCGCTGGCGTGGGTGAGTTTCTCAGTGGTTTGCGCAGCTGGTTGAGGCTGAAATGAAAATCCTGATGGTACATCCCCACGATATCTACAGCGACCTTGAGCCCTGGACTGTACGCATTGCCTACTTTGCCCAGGAATTAACCAGAGCCGGTTACCATATACGGCTTGTTTACCACAGCCGTCCTGCCCGGGCTTCTGACAAACAAAAGGAAAAGAAGCAGTATGATTTCGAGACGATCGAACTGTCTAGAGAGGGAATGTCCATGCGCAGCAGATGCAGGCGTCTCACAGAACTGGCTGGCTGGGCAGATATTGTCCATTTTCAGAAATGTCACCATTATTCAGCCCTTCCCGCTGTTATTGGCGCCTATTACAATCACCGTCCAGTTCACTACGACTGGGACGACTGGGAACAGCGTATCTATGAGCTGGACAAACACAGCCGCATCGGTTCATGGATATTCTTCAATCAGATGGAGCGCCATCTTCTCAAGCTGGTGGATACTGTCTCGGTTGCAAGCGAGGGGCTTCGCCTCTTGGCCATTAAATACGGCTTTCCCGAGAATCGGATCTTCCATGCTCCGGTTGGAGTGAACACGGAGGTTTTCTCTCCCGCAACTGATGGAAGTCTGGTGCGTCGATCTCTTGGAGCCAGGGAATATGTGGTTCTCTATCAGGGGCAGATAAGCGGAGGCAATTACGTCCATCTTTTCATCGAAGCCGTGAAATCCATCGGTGAACAACGCTCGGACGTGACTTTCGTTGTTGTGGGAGGTGGAGACCGCCTGGAACAGGCAAAGAAATACTCTGATGATTTAGGTCTCCAGGGCCGGATAAATTTTGTTGGTGAGGTTCCCCATGCTGATGTTCCTGGATATATCGCCGCTGCTGATGTGGTAGTGGCTTGCTTTGAAGATAATGAGCAGGTGCGGTGCAAAAGCCCGTTGAAAATTGTTGAGTATATGGCCTCAGGAAAAGCTATCGTGGCTAGCCGTGTTGGGGAGGTGCCGGGAATGATCGGAGACACCGGTTTGCTGGTAGATCCCGGCAGCAGCGAATCAGTTTTCGTGGCTGTCAATAAACTCCTGGATGATCAGGGTTTGCGGGAAGTGCTGGGAAACGCTGCCAGATCGCGCGCCGAAGAAAGATTGACCTGGAAACATACCGCACAGACGCTGACTAGAGCATACGAAAGAGCTGTGCTTGTAACTTACGGAATTCATTGAGCTAATTGACAACGTCTGTTTTGAGTTCACCTATGTTCACAGAATTGTTGCCAGCCGGGCATTATTGCAGAGTGCATTTCCCGACATACCAGCTTGCAGGCCCTTGTGCAGGGATATCAATATGATTTTCAGTCTGTTTTGCCGTAGAAAAACAATTTACATCACAGTACTGGCAACTCTCCTGTTAGGCGTACACAGTGATGAAACAGCTTCTGCAAACGGTGATTCTTCCCGCCGCGATGACTATAATTTTATTTTGATATTCGTGGATACCCTACGTCCAGATCATCTTGGCAGCTATGGCTATGGGCGAGCAACGTCTCCCAATATGGACGCCCTGGCTGCGGACGGCATCCTGTTTGAAAATGTCTATACTCCTCATACGGTTACCATTGCCAGTTTCATGTCGATAATTACCGCACTCTATCCTGATTCTCATGGTGTGCGCTATGTCATGCAGGACCGCCTTTCGCCAGAGGTGACAACGCTGGCCGAAGTGCTTAAGACCAATGGTTTTAAAACATACTGGTATGGACCCAACAATGATCCGCACCTGGAATCATCGGTTGGCTACGGAAGGGGTTTCGACACTTTCGGGATCTTTCCGATAGAAATGGAGCAGGCAAGAGAAAGCCTGATCCAAGCTCTTGAAAGATCAAAAGACCAGAGATTTTTTCTGAATTTCCATACTTACAAGGTACATGAACCGTACTTCCCCTCAGAGAATTACAGGAAGGTGTTTGCGAAAAATAACACACTGGGATTGATCGGGTCGTTGGAAAGGCTTGAAGAGGCCACAGTGAGTGAATTCAGAAAGGCGGTAACTGAAAGGAGCGGACTGGTATGGGATGAACTGGGGGGGGAATTTATTTCAAAATTGGGAAAAAATGTTGTGTTCAAAGACAGCTACACTCAAAACAGGGATAATATTAACAAGTATCTTGACACCTTGAATCAGGGTTTCAAGTGGTCTGCCATGATGTCGCGTGTTTACCTGTCCAATGCAAACTGTGAAGATCCTGATGCGATCGATCAGTTAAAAGACTATTATGATGCAACTATACTGGAGTTCGATACAGAGATCATCGGTCCATTGGTCCACTACCTGAAAAACAACGGCCTATATGACAAAACTATAATAGGCATCGTTGCCGATCATGGAGAGGAATTTTGCGAACACGATAGTTTGCGCCATGGCTCCACACTCTACAGTGAGGCTACGCATGTGCCCTTTATCCTGCGGGTGCCGGGTCTGGTCGGCGGACAGCGGATAGGCAGCCTGCTGCAGACGGTGGATATTTTACCGACGATACTGGAATTGCTTGGTATTGAAGTGCCGCGCCATGCTCAGGGCATCAGCATGGCTCAACAGCTGGAAACCAATACAGATCGGCCGCTGAGAAAATATGCATTTGGTGCAATAACATTTTTAACCTACGCACAGACAGATAAATGGAAACTGGTTAAGCCGAGAAATTGTATTAACTTCAGGAAGCTGCCCAGGTTTATCTGCCGCGCGCTTCCGTGGTTGTTTGAAGAGGACGAAGAGCTATATAATATTGGTAAGGATCCGTTTGAGCAGGAAAATATATACAAAAAGCACATCGATGTGGCTGCTGAGCTGGAAAAAAAGCTGGCAGACTGGAGTCGGTCGCTGCCTTCCCATGTCTATCAGGACGACCTCTTTTCCCCCCCGAATATAGATAATAAAACCAGGGACAGGATCAGGAGGACGGGTTACTGGTGATCACTTCTATATTGAGGTATTCACGCTTCCCTTGATATCAGTACGGCAGTTTCCAAGGCAGGGTGTGATCGTTACTGCTGCTGGCAGAAAAAAGGAAACAATGCGAAACAATAGATCAATTGCCGACAAAGCTGTTATGAAATTCAGCACTGTTGTCACTGTGACACTCCTGTCACTTGTTACCTGCAGCGCAAGTGTATTCGGTGAGGAGGGCAGCCGGTTCCGGCAAGACGAAAAGTATAATGTCGTGTTGATAACGGTCAATTCTCTCAGGTATGACCGCTTGGGCAGCAGCGGATATCCAAAGCCCACGACTCCTGCCATGGATGAGCTTGCAGAAAAAGCCTTCGTTTTTACCAGGGCCTTTGCGCAAACCGGATATACAATGCCCAACATAATGACTATTTTCACCTCCCTGTATCCTCAATCACACCAGGTTATGGACTCTTATAAGGATAAGTTGTCCAGTCGAGTAAAGACTATAGCGGAGATTTTCAGGGAAAATGGCTACGAGACAGCAGGGTTCTGGCGGCATGGCATTCCACATATTGACGTCAGGGCCGGGTTCGGTCGTGGGTTCGATCTGGTGGGGGATTTGAGGAATGATTACTATGGGCGACAGGCCATGCTCAACTGGCTTCGTGAGAGAAAAAACAGGCCATTCTTCATGGCAGTGAACACCAGAAGTACCCATGTACCTTATATACCGCTTCAAGAATACAGGGGCCTGGTTTCGGAAGGCAGGCGGGGAGATATTATTGATAACCAGGAGGATTATGATCGGGCCGTTTACCGAAATGTCGTCGATGCCGTACTAACGCCTGGATCATCCCTGTACGGATTGATCGATCCCCGGAAACTGGAGATCAATGCCTGGCTGTTTGACGGCGAATATCTTCCAATGAAGATAGGTATGATCCGAAGTCTGATACCAGCTAAATTCCGTGAGCGTTTGGGGGCATACCATATGGATACGTTCCTTGATCGAGTCGATCAGGAAGACCCTGAAAACATGAAATACTTTATTGGCCTTTACGATGCCTGTGTGCTGGAGGCCGACCAGGAGCTCGTCAGGCCTATTCTGGAGTTGATCAAAGAACTGGGCGTCGGCGACAGGACGATCGTTGTGCTGACATCAGAGCACGGTGTCGGGTTGGGGGAACATAGCATCCTGGCTCCCGGTTCTCTTGACTATTACGATGAGATGATTCACGTGCCGCTCATAATAAAGGCGCCTTTCTCATCGGACCGAAAGGACATGGACGCGCTTGTGCAGGCTGTGGACCTCATGCCCACAATCCTGGAGCTTGCCGGTATTCCTGTACCTGCCCAGGCCCAGGGAAAGAGCCTCATGCCCATGATGAAAGGAAAAAAAAGCGGTCCCCCGCTGAACGAGGCCGCGATCGGCAGCACCAGAGAAAGGGCTTTCATCCGCACACGAAGGTGGAAGCTGATCTTATACCGGAAGGACCTGCACCTGCCGGAATCGGAGAGGGATGAGCTGTATGACCTTTACAACGATCCGGCAGAGAAGATAAACGTTCGGGATGCTCATCGCGAAGTGTACGCTGATCTGAGAGGACGTGTCCGCAAACATCTCGAATCGGTACCGCGTTACGTCGACCAGGTCTATACATTCCCGGAATATGTTGATGAGCTGACCAGGAAGAAGATCAAAGAGACGGGATATTGGTAAAAACCGCAAGTCCGGATATCATGCGCAGAGCAAGATCCGTAGCCGCTTTTAAGACCGTAAAACATCTTAGGGCTGCTGCCGCCATGGTAGTGTTTGTAATTATCAGCACCCCGACTATGGGATTTGGGGATGATACCGAACGCGGCAAGCGGTACAATGTCCTGCTCATTACTGTCAACTCCCTCAGATATGACCATCTGGGCAGCAGCGGATATCCGAAGCCGACAACGCCTGCCATGGATGAGTTTGCCGGGAAGTCCTTTGTGTTCAGTAATGCATTCGCACAGGCAGGATATACAATGCCCAGCATGATGACCATGTTTACATCTTTGTATCCCGGGTCGCATAACGTAATGGATCCGTTTAAAGATAAATTATCCTCAAAAGTAAAGACCCTCGCGGAGGTATTCAGGGAAAACAGCTATGCAACAGCAGGATTCTGGGAATATGGTGTCGCCCATCTGGATGTCAGGGCCGGTTTCGGCCGCGGTTTTGATATGGTTGGAGATTTGCGCCCGGATTTTTTTGGGCGGCAGGCCCTTCTTGACTGGATACGAGAAAAAAGGGACAGAGCGTTCTTCCTGGCCCTGAATATGCGAAGCACCCATGTACCTCTGGTACCGTTACCCAGGTACAGGCGCCTTCTCGTTGAAGGAAAGCGGGGCAATATCATTAACAGCAAAGAAGATTATGACCAGGCAGTTTACCAGAGAGTAGTCAAGGCGATACAGACACCCGGATCGTCACTTTACGGAGTGATCGATCCTGAAAAGAGGTTGGCAAACTCACAGCTGTTTGAGGGAAATTTCAGTGACCTTAAATGGAAAGGGATCATCCAGATGATCCCCGCTCAGTACCGCCATCGCATTGGAATACACCAAATGAAAGCCTTTCTTGACAGGGTTGACCTTGAGGATGCCGAAAACATGAAGTATCTCAGAAGTCTTTACGACGCGTGTATTCTCGGGGTCGACCAGGAACTGGTCAAGCCGATCTTGAAATTGCTTGAAGAACTGCATATCGATGACAGGACTATAGTGATCATAACGGCGGATCATGGCTTTGAGTTGGGGGAACACGGGAAGCTGGGCCCAGGTAAGCGTTACTGGGATGAGATGATCCATGTGCCCCTGTTGATAAAGACACCCTGGATGGATGGACGCAGGGACATTGATGATATTGTACAGACTGTAGATCTCATGCCCACGATCCTGGAACTTGCCGGTATTCCCATACCTGTCCAGGCTCAGGGAAGGAGCCTGGCTCCAATAATGAGAGAGGGGGGCGGTAAGCAACCTGAAAAGGCTGTTTTCGGCAGCACCAGGGAGCAGGCTTACATCCGTACACGGAAGTGGAAGCTTGTTGTGCAGCGCGAACTTATGAGTTTTCCTGAATCAAAAGCGGACGAACTGTACAATCTCGCAGAAGATCCGGAAGAGAGAGTAAATGTTCGAAATGCCCGGCCAGGTATTTACAGAAAGCTGAGGGTCCGTTTGCAAAATCACCTGACATCGCTGCCCTTGTATGCAGACGGGGTTAATTTTTTTCCTGAATATATTGATAGTGCCACCAGGAAGAGGATCAGAGAGACGGGATACTGGTAGGAGGCTTAAGAATACTTTTGATTGTCGGGGGTGTCCATACGGGCAGTCAGGCTTAATTGCAAAAAAGACAGGGTGGTTATTAATGAAGAAACTGTCTGTCATGATTATCCTTGGATTTGCTTCATTGATCCTGGCCGCTGGATGCGCGACCTGTAATGGAGGAATATGCACATATGAAACACTAAACGGAAACCGATACGTTGGTGAATGGAAGCATGGCAAGCCCAATGGCCAGGGGACAGCTTACCTTGCAAACGGCAACGTTTATACCGGTACATTCAAAAATGGTAAATGGGATGGGAAGGGTGTCGAGACCTATCCTGACGGCAGACATTACGAGGGGGAGTTCAGGAACAGTCTCTATCATGGGAAAGGAACAGATGTCCAACCCGACGGGAGAACTTATGTTGGAGATTTCGCATTCGGTAAACCACACGGGTTTGGGAAGCTGACTTTTCCTAACGGGTATTCATATGAGGGTGAATTTCGTGAGGGTATGGTCGATGGTCAGGGAACACAGATCGACGACCAGGGGAACAGACTCGTAGGGGAATTTCGAGCGGGCATGATCTTGAAAGGAGTAAAAATCTATCCCGACGGCGTGGTATCTGAGGGTGAGATCATGGAAAGCCAAGATGGCGGAAAGAGTACGATTTCTTTCCCCGATGGAAGATTTTATGCGGGAGATTTGTCTAATGGCCGTCCACATGGCGAGGGGAAAATGACCTGGCCCAACGGGAGTCGTTATATCGGTGAGTTTAATAACGGGATGATGCATGGAAGGGGAACGGGGATCCATCCAGATGGCAGAAAAGAGATTGGTAAATTCAGGTACAATAAATATGTCGGGCCATAGACATCAGGTTTGATAAGGCTTATTCCACCGCGGAGGGATGATCAAGTGAGACAGTCGGTAATAATAATCATGGTGTTAATCGTCGTTCCTCTGCTGATATCCGATGCCAAAGCAGGGGGGGAATGCAAGGGGAACTGCGTTGACGGCTACGGCAGCATGACATTAACTGAAGGCTATATCTATGTGGGAGAGTGGCACGACGGCAAACCGAGTGGCCGCGGATACGCTGTGCTGCCGAATGGAAACAGATATGAAGGGGAATTCAAGAATGGCAGGTGGAATGGGAATGGAACCGAAGCTTACCCGAGCGGGAGGGTATACTTTGGGCATTTTAAAAACAGCAAGTATAATGGATATGGAGTCGAAGTAAATCCTGACGGACGGAAGTACGAAGGGGAGTGGAAAGATGGTCATCCCCACGGTAAGGGTAGAATGGTTCATCAAAACGGCAATGTTTTTGAGGGGGAGTGGAAAAAAGGAAGACCTCATGGAAAAGGCACTTTAACCCATGGAAATGGATCAAAGATAATAGCTACATGGAAAAAGGGCAAACTGGTCGGCAGGGGAATTACGGTTGACATTAGCGGGAAGAGCGAAGATGTTTTTTTCAAGAATGGAAAACCGGTCAGGCTTGAACCCGGCAATAAGTAACTGGTACCTGATTCCTGCCGGTTAATAAGGGAAAAAGCTACAATATCGGTTCTGAGAAAGGGCGCACAGAAGTATAACTATCTCAATGCAATGCTAGACAATCCTGCTGTCTAACAGGTCGATTGTCCTTGAGGCCCGTTTGGCGGCGTGCTTTTCATGGGTAACCATAACAACAGTCATACCCTCAGAAACACTCCTCTCAATAATATCCATTATGGTCCCACCCGTCCTGGTGTCGAGATTGCCGGTAGGTTCATCGGCAAAAAGAACATGGGGATTGTTCACCAGAGCTCGTGCAATGGCAACTCTTTGCTGCTCGCCTCCGGACATGGCATTTGGGAAGTGCGACATGCGGTTACCGAGGCCGACCTGAATTAACAACTCGCTCGCCCTTGCGTAGCGTTTCCGCCTGGGAAAGCCTGCATACATAAGTGGAAGAGCAACATTCTGAAGCGCAGTGAATCTCGGAACCAGGGAGAAGTTCTGAAAAATGAACCCGAAGAACTTGTTTCTAATGTTTGCAAGACTGTCCCCCTTCATATTTGACAGGTCCCTGTCTTCAAACCAGCAGGAACCGCTTGTGGGTTGCAGCAGGCACCCGGCAATATGAAGCAATGTGCTTTTTCCCGACCCCGATGGTCCCGAAATTGCCATGAATTCACCCCTGTATATCGACAGTGATATCTCCTTGAGTGCCTGAACCCTGTGCCCACCGTTGCCATATGTGTGGGAGACTTTCTCCATTCTGATCAGTAGTCGGTCATTCATAGCTGACAGCCTCGCTGGGATCAAGCCGGGCAGCTTTTATTGCGGGGTACAAGCCGAAAACAACACCGACGATGATCACTGAAGTTATCGAAATTACCAGGGTTTTTACTGTGACAATGCTCATTACCCGGTCGCCAAGGTACTCTGCCACCAGCATGGAAAAAATATCACCGGCCTTGATACCTGCGAGGATGCCGATAACACCGCCCAGCCCGGTAAGCATGATAGATTCAAGAAAGAACTGAAGGAAGATATCAAAACCCTTCGCACCGACAGTCTTACGTACCCCGATCTCCCTTGTTCTGTCCATAACCGATACAAGCATGAGGTTCATTATTCCGATACCGCTGATAACCAGCATGATGAAAGCGATAGATCCGAACGAAAAACGAAGAAGCAGGGTAGAGCCTTTGACGGTATTGATAATCTTCGTCTGGGAGTAGATATTGAACCACTGTGGATTGTCGTGATTCATGTTCAACACTTTTTTTATCTGTCTGACTATCGTCGGGACATCCTGAGTTTTGTAAGCTTTTATCAATATCCGCTCGAGATAATCATTGCCCGCCAGTCTTGTCTGAAGCGTTGTGATCGGGATGAATACCTGCATATTCATCCATTGGGCTCCCTCTATCTGGTGCTCACTCATGACGCCCACGATGGTAAATTCTACATCTGTACCAATCAGTATTGATCTGCCGATGGGATTAAGCCCGTCGGCAAACAGTTTTTTGCTAATTTCATAGCCCAGAACACAGATCTTGCTGGCGTTTTGAACATCAATATCATGAATAATCCTCCCGGACTCGATATCCCAGTAACGCATGCCGAAAAACTCGGGTTTCACACCAAGGAAAGGTCCGATAGAGCGCTTTTTCCCGGCAGAATAGAGTTTAACGATCCTGGCAACCGGTGAGGATTTATCGATAAGATTGCTTGACTCCAGAATCGCCCTGTAATCATTTAACGTCAGCCGCCAGTTTGTCTCTGACATCCGGGACATTTTTGCGCGTTCATGGTCGTTTTGAACAACTATAAGCCCCGTACCGCCCAGCTTTTCCATGTCACCTATGATCTTTGCCCTGGTTCCCTCTCCAATACCGATCATGGCGACAATTGACGCGGATCCGATCACAACACCAAGCAATGTAAGGGATGTGCGAAGGGGATATATTCTAAAGTGGTGGAGGCTGGAGTAGATTCCTTCTAGTAATTTCATACGTTTATTTCAAGGTTTTTTGTCTGCTGAATCCCGGCAATTTGCCAACAAAAGAGGAGTTTCCAGTGGTGCTTCGTAAGGCTTCTCCCTCAAGGAAGGCCAATGGGCGATCACAAACGATGGTTTTTTCGTCAAGGCCAGATGTGATTTCAACAGTGTTCTCGTCAGATATCCCTGCAGTTACGAGTTTCTTTGCGTAGGAAGTCCCTTCTCTGGCAAGGACAAAGTAACCTTGCTCTGTGCTGATCAGGCTTCCGATGGGGAGTGTAAGAACATCCTGCTTTTCTCTGACCAGGAAGGATGCCGTGAAAGACATTCCCGAAGAGATCTTTATATCTTGACTGTCAGGGTCTATCAGAACTTCAAAACGGCTGAGTCCCGAAACACCGTTCATCTGCTCAGCTGGAGTCAGTGGTTGAGCGGTCCCGAAGGAGGAGATCCTTCTTACCTTACCAGAGTACGTTTTATCCGGAAAAGATTCGAATCGAAGTTCAACGCTGTGGCCGGGCTGAATACGGTTGATATCCAGTTCGCTCACATTGGCTGTGAGAACAAGTCTGGTCAGATCGGCCATGGCTAAAATACGCCTGTCCCTGAGCATATTTGGACCCTGAAAAGCAGGGCCGATATTTTCGTTGTACTGAGAGTAGATTTCAAGGATTGTTCCCACGACGGGCGCTTTCAGGTAAGCGGTAGTAACATCTGGAACCTCATTGTCAGATGCGTACGGGTTGATCTTCTTCCCGATTTTCCTCTCAATTTCCCTCAGCCTTTCCAACGCAACCTGCTCTTTTAGTTTGATTTCCTCGAGGCTGATTTTCAGTTCCTCCAGATTCACCAGGGCGACAAGACCCTCTTTATATAATTCCTCATACCGTAGAAGTTGCTTTTCAAGAGATTTGCGTCTCAAATAGGTTCTTTTAAGCGTTAGTCTCGTCTCATCAAAGTAGCTCTGGAATTTAGGGTTTCGGATGATCTTTACCAGGGGCTGCCCCTTTTTTACTATATCGCCCTTCTGAACAAGGATTTCCGATATTCTTCCCTCCGTTGCTGGTTTTAAATAATGTATTTCCTTCGGCTTAACCTTGCCCTTGGATGTTACTTTTTGAACTATGTTTCCCCTTGCGGCCCTGAGGTCTGTGCAGGTGTAATCAGGTCCTGCTTTCGTTTGGGAATTGCCGCAGGCGGAAAGCACAACAGTAATGAAACTGAAGAGGAAAATTGGCAGGTTCATGGAACGTTTCATCTATCCTCCTGCCCCATTGAATGATCATCCGCCCTTTCGGTGTGAGCAGGCTCTGCAGAGTCATCCCGGCAGTTCTGCAAGTCGAGATCATTGTAATATCCGGTCAACATATTGATCTTGAACTCTATAATGTGTTTATTTATCAGGGCGACAGTAATGGCATTTTCCTGTTCATCAGCCAAAGCCTGGGCATCCAATAATTCCTTAAAGGATGTTAAACCAAGTTCGTAGCCTTTCCTGGATAGATCAACGAATTTTCTGGCTGATTTTCTCTGTGCCAGGATTTCAGCGATGGCAGATTCTTTGAATTCAAGCTCAGAAAAAAGCGTATCAATCTTGTTCTCGATACTCTTTTTGGCCTGATTTACGAGAAGTTCCCAACTCCTGACCTCTATCCTGGCAGTTTCAATGCGGCGGCTGGTTGAACCTCCGTCGAAAAGATTTTTCGACAGGGTAAAAATGATAGCGTAATCAGCTTGATTGTCTACATCATCCGGGTTGTAGCCGATGTATGCCTGGGCGCCAAGTTGTGGCCATCGTGTCCATTTTACCGCTTCGCTTAGTGATCTCATCCTGATGAGTGCTTCATTATTGATCCTGAGTTCAAAACTGTTATTGATAGCGAGATCCTTACTTGTGTATTTATCCTGGATCGAAACCGATTCAGTTCCCTCTACAGCCATCGGGAGGTTGTTTGGGGGCAGATTGATAACTGTGCCGAGTTCATATTGAGCCTTTCCCAAAGTTCCTTTCCTGGATGCCAGTTCAATTGTTGTCCTGCTTAAGCTTGCCCGTATCCTCAATAATTCTATCTCAGGCAGAAGCCCAAGTCCGAACTTTCTTTCAGCCCCAGCAACATCTCTTTTCTTCTCATCGATCTTTTGCCCTTGCCAATCTACCATTTTCTGAGCCAGAAGAAGATTAAAGTATTTTTCACCTGCCAGCGTAAGTGTAGCTAGTTTCGCTTTTTCAAAAGAGAGTTTAGCCGAGTACAGACTCGAAATGGCATTCTTCACCCTTTGAATGTTATCAAAATCATTAAAGGTATTCTGCTTGAATGCAATGTACGGCCTGACAGGACCTGGCTCCCCGGTGTTATAGGAATCCTTGTAAACGTAATCCACAGCAGCGGCTATCTTTGGCCAATACAGAGTTTTTGAATCCCTCAGATCCATCTCAGCCGCCCGCAACTTTTCCTGAGCAAGGAGCAGATCGAATGTGCCGCCGCCCGCGCATTTCAAATAGTCTGTAAGAGATAATGTATTTGAAATAGTACCCTCATTTTTGTCTATAGCTTCAGCGAGTAGTGTTTGGGGTATTAACAAAATATTTACCGCAAGAAAAGTCGCGAGCAGAAAATTTTTGTACCCTGGCCCGCAGTGGTCAGGAGTGAGAGGCCCGTCAAAAGGAGCTGTCTCGCGACACAAGAAACCGTACCCGGAAGTCGGGGTGGTAGTATTGTGATCTTCTGTAGGGCGCTGTCGGGTAAAGTTGTCCATATCCTGTTCAGATTGTCGCCAGATTAATATATTTGGCCGGTTTGTAAGCGCTGTCGATCAGATTGAGCATGCAGATAAATCACTGCTTATAGATGCCTGAGGATATTCAGGGCCTTTCTCTTCAATAAACCCAGCTTGTCCAGACGTTCCTGGATCGATAGATTCAGCCCCAGATTATCACAGCATTTGTGACATCCCTGATTGATAGTAGTCATATCGTTACCCATATTCAAAAAATATGGATCGGCAGGATCGTAATCAATCGTATGCGCTCTGAATTCCTCCTGTTTTTCGCTATACCATATTTCTTTAAAACTGCTTTCGTAAATATTGCCAATGGGTATTTTAAATGATTTCAGGCATGAATTAACATCGCCGTTTGCGAGGATTCGGGCGAAGCTCCAGCCTGCGTAACAGGAAGTCATTGCAGAAAGAAAATCAGTATCGTAATTTGCGCTTTCAGCGCCACTTTCGTTAGTCCTCCTTAAAAAAGTATCAAAACCCTCCAGAAGTGATTTGTGCCCATATTTTAAACTCATGGCCACCACCAGTTCGGGCAGGATGCGGGACATGTTGTAGAGTACCTTAAGATCTTCAGCTGTTAGTTTGAGGTCCTCAGTCCTGTCTGGAATAATGTCAACATGAGTGAAATGTACGTGATCCATCCTGTGCGCGAAAGCATATTCCAGCATGTTGTAAATATCGCGATAATTGAGGATGTTGATGACATTATACATTCCAAGGCCGGGAACTGTTTGACCATACTCCCCCTTGAGTGCATAAATGAAGTCCACAACCTCTGTGATTTTGTCAAAGGTTTCCTCAGACTTGTTTGGATGTTGTTTTGCGTAGACTTCCCTGGTGCCTGCCCAGAGGCTTAAATTCATATGATCCAGGCGCAGTTTCACAATCTCCCTGGCCAGGGGCTTGTCAACAAGTGTGAAGTTCGAGCTCATATCAAGATGGATGCCTTTGCCCTTAATGTACTCTATCAGGTCCAGTATCCGCGGGTGCATAAAGGGTTCCCCGCCACCTGTAAAATATATACTCCGGACTCCCAGGGTGGAAAGCTCATCTACTATGCCTGTCAGTGTTTCATAGGAAAGCGTAGCATCCTGTAGTTCTTCCGGCATACCCTTATCATCCAGCAGCGGAGAGTTACACCAGCAGGCGATGCAATCGTTATTGCACCTGTTAGTCAGGTCTATCTGAACCGTCCAGGGGCCGGTTAGTACGCGCCTGCTCATTATCCCTTCGGCCACCCTTGCCTGTTGTCTGAGGTCAAGATATTTTTTTTTCATTGCGATCCTGTTTAGAACCTGAAAGTCATAAAACTTCAGAAGGAGTTGGCCTTTAACCTGTTTAAATGGGAGATAAGCTTCTGCTCAAGCCTGTAGGAAGTGGTGCCGGCATAAGAAATCATATTTTTTGTCTCCTCAGGGTCACGACTCAGGTCATAAAACTCTCTTTCACCGCTTTCAATGGCGTAGATAAACTTATAACCATCAGATGTCCTGATAGCGCGCTTGAAGGACTGCGCAAGATAATCAGTTTCCATATATGCATCTAGATGGAGCGAGTCTCCCTTCATTCCGGGCAAAAGTGATACACCCTCCATCTGGGCCTGAATCCTATCATTAATGGAAATTCCAAGCAGGTCAAGTGCTGTTGGCATGATGTCAAGAGTTCTTACCTGCTCCTCAATTACCCTCCCGGGGATCCCGGGGCTTTTTATTATTAAAGGTACCAGTACCAGTTCATCGTATAAAGTGAGGCCGTGATCGATGCCTCCATGTTCGAAATATTCGTTACCGGAGCCAGATGATACGATAATAACAGTGTTTTTTAGCAGGCCCAGTTCGGATATCTCTTTCATGAATTCCCCGAACTTCCTGTCAGCTTCATAAATTTTCGCATCATAATTGGCTTTCCAGAAAGATACATCCTCAACTGAGATAGCAAAATCAGGATTATCAAGATTTTCATCTCTAAGCTTCCAGTATTCTTCTACACTTCCACTGAATTTGCCTGTGTAGTTATTAGGCATGAATCTGCCTTCGGCGTCTTTCGTCACAGGATAGCGTCCGTGTACATCGAATCCCTGAACGAACAGGAAAAATCTCTTGCCGGCATTTGCTCGAAGCCACTTGACGGCCAGCGGCATCGTCAATTCGAAACCGCCAAAGGTGGCCTTGTCGAAATATTCGTCAAAGCCCCTGCCGTATCCGAAATCACCTGATAATGCCGCACCCCCGGTAAAACCTGCCGTAATTAAGCCTTTCGATCCGAGGTATTGCGCCAGCGTTATAATCCCGGCAGGAAGGGACGAAAGGTCGGGGTTTTCGCTGCCCTTCATCGTACTCAGGCGGTACTTGTTAGTCAGGGTGTGCTGCGATGGATACAAGGACGTCATCCAGGACATGAAAGCGGGCAGAGTCCAGCTCGAGGGACTCACTGCATTCCTGAAGAGCGCGGCTCCGCTCGCGAATTTATCCAGGTTCGGAGTAGTTTCTCTGGGATAACCATATGAGCTGACGTGCCTTGCCCCAAGCGGTTCAAAACCGACAATTATGAGGTTCGGACCACCTCCGTCGGTATTGGTGGGATTTGACCGAAAAGATTTTCCCTCAGGTGTTATATCTTCGGCTCCTGGACTTGTGCTTCCCTCAGAGGCAATTTCCCGCTGTTTGTTCACTCCATGGAAACGGAGGGAACTGAACAGGC
>VAPA010391879.1_pt1 | contig 24460 bp, 16 predicted proteins | sample 3395041 | NCBI WGS metagenome assembly VAPA01 (sample SAMN08290432, study PRJNA428436) | hydrothermal vent metagenome | isolation source: Deep-sea hydrothermal vent chimney | place: Indian Ocean: Southwest Indian Ridge | depth 1973 m m
AAAGACAAGATGCAGTACATGAAATGATGGTCTTACTATCTTTGTTTTTCCGGATAAATTGTTCTGGGAGCACCGCGTGGTTTCAATAAGTCTTTGTGACAACCAAGGCAATATGTAGTGTTACCGCCGGCCCCTTTAAGCATTTCCTGATACCTCTGAGGACTGGTGATTTTAACCTTATTAATATGTTCCTGGACAGAGAGAGTTTTTGTTGCCTTGCTTTCAGCATACAAATAGCTGTTTATGCTTAATATCAGGCAGACAGAGACACCTGCTGCAATCAGCATTTTTATTATCATTGAAAATACCTCCTGCTAATATATTAAAACAATTGCTCGCCATAAGGAGTTCCGTCAATTGTACTGTTACCGTGATTATGGCAATCAACGCAGTTTCTGTAACCAAACATGGGATGGCAATATTTTGCTGAACATTTTGGGTCTGTATCCGGCGGAATGGTAAAAGGGTGGGTATGATAGCCGTCAGAAAGAAGTCCGTCATGGCAGTTAATACATAAAAAAGCCCATTCCTTGCCTGATCCGCCTTCCGGACCGGTTCCGGTGCCGGAAGTGACGGTTACAAGAGGAGCAACAGAGTCAAGCCCCCCATTCACCATTTTTCTGATCAGAAAGATATTAGGGCTTGCATGGGGTTCGTGACAGTCGGTACAGGCCAGCACATAACTGCCGCAGTTTGCTGATGTTAAATAGGGATCGAGTATATCGGCGCATGCCCCTGTAAGAGGTGTTGTATCAGCTGCTCCTCCCCCGTGTTTTTCAGTATTCCAGTCGAATTTATTGAGCAGTCCAAGCGATGTGCTGGTAATATTATTAGTGTTGTTATGGCAGTCAGTACAGAAAGTAACATAATCAGTAAGATTGCTGCCTGTCTGGGTTGTAGAACCGTCAGGTTCATAAGCAATTATTGAATTGAAACGGTAAGGTGCCTGATAGGTAGAATAAGTACTCATTCTCTCTCCTGCGACATCGCCCCAGAGGCCCCAGGAATTATTATCCGTGCTATGCAGGCTTGGTCTTGAAACCGGCCAGCCTCTTGTGACCACGCTTTTTGTGCTGTTGGGCGAATTTGAAGGGTCTCCCTGTGCAGCATGAGGGTTGTGACAGGCAACACAGGGGGTAAAATCATCAGTATATCCCCATCCCTGTGCTGTTGCATTGGTTTTTATGAATGTTTGTATATCGCTGAGATTATGGGACGTGCCCGGCGAAGCTATGGAAAACGCCTCAAGAATATCGTTTATTGTATCAGATGTCCAGCCGCCTGCACGGTAGCTGTAACTTCGGTTTAACAGAGACCCGCCTGACTGAAGTGATCCGGAGTCTGTATGGCAGTTATAGCAGAAACCATCTGTCTGGTCGACGTAATTGCTGTAGAATAGTGCATATCTTGAAGGGGCACCGCTGATAGGGCCGGGCTCGGCACCGTTAATACTTGCGTGCTGTTCGTGGCAGTGTGCACAAAGGCCCCTGGGATAATCAGACGGAAAACCAGTGGCAGATCGTTTAACCCCGTATGTACTGTTATTGCCATGTGCAGAATTAGTATAGAACCCGCTGTTTGCATTGCCTGCATAAAACCCCGATATACAAAGGAACATAACTGTTAGGAGAACCAGTAATTTAACAGGTTTGCTGTATATGTTGTTAAAGTGTTTTTTCACTATTTTAAGTGTCCTTAAATTAAAATGTTATGTAAAATCAGTCTTTACTCGTATGGCATACATTGCATCCTGACAGTGCAACTGTCAGACTCGATGAACTTTTATAATCCCACCTCAGCATTTTAAAGTATGGTGAAGCATGTGCCCTGTGACAGGATAAACACATTATAATATCTGTTCCGGGTGTAACAAGAGATGTATTGGGTACGCTGTCCGGAGCAGGTCTGGCAACCGGTGCCAGCAGGCTGTATGCTGTATATTCCGCGTATTCACTGGTGCTTTTCAGTGCTATATCTGTTGGATGCCTAAGCCACGGGGTTGCTGTGCCAACCTCGGAGGCGCCTCCTTCCCAGGTATGAAAATCTCCGTGACACTCTGCACAAAGGAAGCTGACCGTATCAGTGGCACTGACTATGGAACCATTGTATTCATTATGACTTGTTGCTAAAACGTCCTGTTCCCAGTCAGAATCTTCAACCCCCTTTATTCCGAGTAAAAAACGATAGTTTTCTGAAACTTCCGTAAGGCTTCCGTTCATTGGCAGGTCGCTGCCATGGTGACTGCCCCTGATGGCAGAGGTCTCATCATCAATAGACGTATCCCCGGATTGCCTGCCGTTATGTCCATGACACCCGTAAGTGCCGGAGCATCTGATCTGTGAACTGATATCAGAGCCTCCGGGAGGAATGTTTCCAAGAACCCCGTCAAGATTGGTTGAGAATACATTGTGACCTTTATCATCATTTGCAGTGCTTACATAGAAAAAGTTTCCTCCAGCCAGACCATTGCTGCCATGAGTCGGTTCAGTACTGTTATATATGATAGGTGCTCCTGTAAGGGGATCCTGCCATGTACTGGCAGTTGCAGATGAATGACAGCCGATACATGTATCTCGAAGCAGTGCATCATATGCACCAGGGCTGCTGTCAAATGTCATGACCTGGCCGTTCTGACTGTTATGCATTGTATGACAATTACTACATATGCCTGTAATGCCTGCCTGTGATATTTGAGACGATATCAGAATAAACAGTAATAGCAGGCATGAAGTTATATGGCTTCTCAGGATCATCATTTAAAAAAAACCATTTTTACCTTTACTTATAAAAAATATAGAGCAAAGACTGTGCCGGAAAAACTAATTTTAACTGTTTATCAGCACTAATAATTGCATCTGACAAACATACAACTCTTACTTCTTGTGACACTGGATGCAGAGCGCACGTTTCCTGTCGAAAGTAAGCATAAAATCAGCTTTGGCAGAATGCATGCTGTGGCATGAAATACATGTTATTGGCTGGCCGTTGCGAACATCTATAATATCAGGCCCTAACGGATGTGTTATTTTATGCTGTGCTTTATGACACCTTTCGCATAAGGAAAAGCTGTCTTTTCTGTAATTCAACGGCCTGCTTGAATGAAGAGGGACATGACATTCAAAGCACTTTCTGTCCTTGACAGGTGTACATTTTATGGATTTTAAAGCTTTCTCCATAGACGCAGTTCTTTTTTCCGTATACTCATGGCACTTAATACAGAATTTTGACTCATTTTTTGTAAGATCCTTTTTGCCGGACGCATGGAAATCGTGGCATAAGGTGCAGGAATTTTTTATATCTTTGACATGCACATCGTTATCTATATATTCAACGACTGAATCCTCTTTTTTATGACAGCTGAAGCATAGACCTTCACCTTCAATCCTGGTGGTTATCTTCTTTATGTCCTTAAAGGGGTTATGGCATTTCTCGCAGTCTTTATCAAGAAATACTTTATGTCCGAAAGGACCGAGAACACCCTCTTTGTCGGAGCTGTGTCCTGAATGGCATGTTGTGCAGTCAGTATTCTTTGTAACAGAAGAGATGGAGATTTTTCCGGCTTTGCACCCTATGGTTTTATGGCATTCCTTACAGGTCTTTATAGGTGCAGAGAGTAGAAGGTTCTCCTCTTTGGAGGCGTGAGAGTTATGACACGAGGAACATTTGCCTTCCTTAAATGCTAAACAGGAAAAAGGCCTTTCTAACTGCTCTTTAAGGTCTTCATGACATTTCCAGCAAAGTTCTTTTTCGGGCTTTAATAAAAGGTTTTTATTTTCACCGCTGTGTGCGTAATGACAGTCTGTGCATGTACCATCTTTGATGGCACCGTGTATATTTGCATTTTTTAAAAGTTTGTTCAGGCCCTTATGGCAGTTCAGACAGAGTGAATTGATTTCATCGTTCATCAATCCTTTAATATTACTTGCATGTGGATTGTGGCATGAACTGCATTTACCTTTTTTGAAAAGAAAATGGGTATATTTGTCTGATAGTCGTTCCTTAAGCTCTTTATGACATTCATAGCAAAGAGAAGGCTCTTTTCCTATGAGTTTACTTGATGTATGGGCCGGGCTTTGCAGGAAAGACAGCGATATAACAAGCAGCAAAGTCAGGATATTATATTTATTCATGACATGCCTCACAATCTCCCTCGGAAAATGGGGTATGCTGTACATTTTTCAGAAGGCCCGGCTGTTCAGTTACATGCGGCACGTGACAGCTTAAACATTGTCTTATATTAGAGAGCGTTTCATTGTGAGCCTGTGACAGATCTTCAGTATCATTTGAATGACATTCCGTGCAAAGAGCAGGCCCGGTCTTTATAAGCAGGTTCTCAGACTGTGAGTAATGCGAATTATGGCAGCTGAGACAATCGCCCTCTGTCATATACACATGACCCTTTCTTGCAGTAGTGGTGACTATCAGTTCATGACATGAAAGACAGAGGTCATTGGGAAGACTTAAAAGCTGGTACCTGAGCCTGGTTGCGTGGGGACTGTGGCAGTCCGTGCACCTGCCTTCTTCAACAGGCAGGTGTTTATTGGTGTATTTCTTCAGGTCCGCACCCATTTCTTTATGACAGCTGAAGCAGAGTTCACCCATAGGCATTACGGTGAAAGCGACATAATCACTTGCATGAGGATCGTGACATGTCTTGCAGTCTCTGTCCCTGAATAAGGGATGGGTGCCGGCATCCTCTATCCCGAGGAACATGCTGTCGTGACAGCTTACGCAGAGTTCAGACTGTGCCTTTTTCAGCAAACCTGCAAAATCCGATGCGTGGGATTTATGGCAGGAAGAACACTGAGAGTTATTTACCGGATCATGTACATATGTTTTAAAAAACTCCTCTTCTTTATCTTTATGACATGTATAGCAGGTAAGGCCTGTTTTAGCCATGTTCGAGTCATTGGAGCCGTGCGGGTCATGACACTTTAAACACTCAATAGCGGTAAAAGGCTCATGAGTGTAATTAGCGTTTAAATCTTTTTCAAGTTCTGAGTGGCATGTAAAGCATATCTGCTTTTCCGATTCTTTTAGATAAAACCCGTATTCTGATGCATGAGGATCATGACAGGCAGTACAGCCTTTTTCATCAATCGGCTTGTGCGGATATCTTACTTTTATATCCGGGCTGTCTTTATGGCAGTTTAGACAGAGGTCATTTATAGCCATAAGCGTAACCCCGGGATAGTCAGAGGCATGTGGACTGTGACAGCTCAGACATTTGCCTTCATTTGTAACAGGGTGCCTGTGATCTTTATTGAATTCCTGCTTTTCCTTTTCATGACAGCTATAGCACAGTTCCCCATCCGGCATTAAAAGGTTAAAAGGGTTTGGATCAGTAAAAGGCACGTGGCAGGAAGAACACTGTTGAGATTTTAACGGTGTATGAACAGTTTCTCTGAGAAGCTTGTTGTTGGTAGAACTGTGCGATGTGTGGCAACCGGAGCATTTACCCGATTCAACAGGATAGTTCTTATGAGCATTTTTAAATGCTTTGTCTGTGTATTTATGGCAGGTTCTGCAAAGTTCAGTCTCTTCTTTTAACAGATTGTATTTGTGCATTGAACCGTGTGAAGCATGACAGACAAGACATCCGTCATCCAGGGGTTTATGACGCTTGGTTCTGTTGAAAGGTGCCCGGTCGTGACACTCGTAACAGAGCTCACTGCCGGTTTTTCTCTGGAGAAATTTATTTTCAGATGAATGCGGATTATGACAGGGCAGACACTTGTTCTGTTTAAGTGTTGTGTGCAGATATTCTGTTTTATCCATAGCTGACTTCATTTTTGTATGACAGATATAGCATAGACTGTCTTCCTGCCTCTCCCTGAAAGATCTTACAGGCAGTCTTCCGTGCCTGAGGTGGCAGGCCTCACAGTCTTTCTTTTTCATAGGTGAATGTACATACTTATTTTCAAGATCTTTGAGGTTTTTCTTGTGACACTCAAGGCAAGCCTTGGCTTTGAACCCCCTCCTGCCCGGCCTCCTTTCCTGTACGCAGGAAAGAAAAAAAATGCACATAAAAAGCAGCATGACCAGTTTAAGTATGGAGGTTTTTTGTTTTTTTACTGTCACCATTTCGTAAAACCAGCGGCTATTTTATTATTTCTTTTTCAAGCGATCTGACGGCATCTTCACGAATATTTATCTGTGCTTCTTCTCTAAGGGTTTTCAGATAATTATTATAGATGGTTTTTCTTTGATTATCAATATAATCACGGTAAACAAGGTTCTTTACTTTACTGAATTCTTCGGCTTTTCCTCCGGTTATATCCTGAAGCCTGATTATCCTGTAAAATGAATCAACCTTAAATACAGGGCTTATATCACCTGGACCGAGGTTGTCAATAAACTCCTGTACCGGCTCTGGCAGTTTATCCTTTGAAAACCATCCGACTGCACCGCCGTTATGCGCATAAGTATCTTTTGACCTGTTTTTGGCCATCCATGAAAAGTTTGTACCTTTTTGAAGGCTCTCCAGGATCTGATAAGCTTCATCCCTGTCTGTAACTGAGATCTGCTGGATCCTGAAATGAGAAGGATTAAGGTAGTTGTTCCGGTTTTTCACATAAAAATCTTCAAGTATACTGTCTGTGATAATAATTTCCGGCAATACAGCCTTATTGATAAAAGCATCATTAAGGAGTTTATTTTTATAACGGTACAGTTTTTTTATAAAGTCAGGTTCAGCATCATATTGCCGTCTGAGAGCTTCTTTGTCTATCAGTTTCTGGTAAATCCAGTTATTAAGGGCAAGTTTGCGTGTTTCGGTGTCAGCAGCGCTGGCAATATAATCCTTTATAGTAAAGACAGAACCGTTTATTTCTGCCAGGGTCCTTTTATCATTTGCCAGGTTTTCTGTTTCTTCCTTTCCGGTAACAGAAGTAACAGACGCAAGAAGCTCTTTTTCTATATGAGGGTTTGATTCTTTAAGAAGCTTCTCAAGAAAATCAGCAGATAATTTGTTTTCCTTCTGTTTTTTTAAGATGTTATATGCTTTTTCCCTGAATTTGTCCAGTTTATTGTCAGGGGCTTCTCTCCTGTCAGACAGTTTTATTATGTAATACTTATCTTTGTACCGTAAAACATCACTTATTTCCCCTGGTTTCAGTTCAGTAACGGTTTTTTCCATAAAAGGACTTAAGGAGTTACGTGTGACTAAAACAGCATCTCCTATATCCATGGACGGGTCAGAAGAGTTCCTGATGGCAAGCTCATTGAAATCAGCACCGGCTTTCAGGTCATTCAGAATATCTGAGGCGGTTTCATTGGAGTCTGTTCTGATTATATTGAGCAAAAACTGTTCATAGTTCTTCTTATAATACTTGACTATGTCTTTTTTAGTTACTGTGACTTTTTGTGCAACCTCCTCCTGATATAGCTTTTGAGATGACATGCTCAATATGTACCGGTTAACCGCCTCCTGCACTTCTGTACTGCTTTCCAGTTGCATACGGCGGGCTTCCTGAATAACCAGCATATCATCTATAAGCTTTTCCAGATATCGGGATATGTTAAAGGATGTTGCAGTGGAAGGGGCCTGTGTGCGGTGGGACGTTTCAAGAGCATAAAGCAGGTCGTCCTTTACAATGGGTTCGCCGTCTATGAAAGCCAGCACATTGTTTTTTTGTTGAAGAGAAGCACAACCAAGAGTAAAGACCAGAAAAGAGAAAAGTATAAGTGCTTTTAAGATGTTTATAGGAGACATTATGTATTCAATGCAAAATATATTTATTTTATTTTTATTTTTTTTAATTTCAGACAATGATCGTTCTTTTAGTACCATTTTGCCCTTTCAGCCTTTTTAACCAGTTCTGAAACGGCCTTATAGGCCAGCTTGTCAACAGATCTTATATTTCCCCAGTCAAAAGCAATCAGATCCTCTTCGCCGTTAATGAAGAGGACATCGTACCACAGGATCCTTTTTTCCCTGGGGTCCAGCAGTCTGGCGTTTATGGTTACCTCAGGCGGGGATGATGTGTCTTTGCCGTCAGAATATTGTTCAACTGTACCGACGAGAATTAGATCTACCCCAAGGGTCTCTGATATGGTTTTTATATTTTTGTAGTCAAGCGTTCCCCTGAATCTGATCCTGTTATCAACTACAGTTTTTCTTATCTTGCCATACTCTACAGGATCAAAAGCATCGTTATTGAAGAGCCTGTCTATAAACATATAGGTCGCCTTCATGCCTGCATTTTTTGATCTGCTCGTGTTGTGAAAAGGCATTACTGCAATTCTATATGCAGATTCCCTGTTATTGACCAACCTTTCAGTAGTTAACGACTTCAGCAGGATGTCCGCTACCCTGGAAACCAGAATGTCTATTTCTTCTACTGTGCCCAGGCCGAGTATACCGGAGTAGTCATCACCTGCGGCAGAAAAATAATTTGTCCACAGAATTTGACCGTTTGAGGATTCAATAAGCCGTGCAGTAATCCCGAACAGCGGATTTTCTTCATTCTCAAACGCAATAATGGAGCCTGTAAGAATAGTCTTTGCATTGAACTTATCCTTTATTTTTGTTGCCAGCTCTCCTGAAATATAACCGTCGTGCCGCACCTTCAGTTCACATAAAAAATTATTTATGCTCTCTTCATCGACAACCTCGATCCCTTTATTTTCAAGTATGCTCCTGATATGCGGCATGACATGAGTTAACGCATCTTTATTATCAGAGAGATTGGCAAAAGGAAGCACAGCGATTTTTTCTTTAAAATCAGCTTCTCTTAATGATCGAAAGTTATATCCTGTGCAGGAGGCTGAAAGGAGGGAAAAGAGTACAATCATTAAAAGAACATGAATAAAAAGGTTTTTTATGTGCATAAGGTTCGCAGGACAGCTCTTTCCTTTATAAAATGCTTTATAAATTTAACACCCTGAGGTCTCTGCCGCAGTTCCATATTTCTGTCATTCTGGCTTGTCCAGAATCTTTCTTGCTCTCCCGAACAAGTCGGAAAAATTCCCGATAAGCCTGCCTGCCGGCAGGCAGGAATGACACAGAAAAAAATATACAATAGCCCTGCTTTCAGAGATCTTTGCGCAGGGTAGTACATACAGCAGGTTTATCAGTTAGAGTGGTTATTAAGCGTATCTAACGCATCTCTTACAACTTCCAGCACAGTCTCACTCATTGTCTTTGACCGTGCGCCGAAGTGCCTGACAGCGAAACTGGCCTTACCGCGTGTCCTTGTAACTGACCATATAATACTGCCTGTGGCAGTATCAGCCATCATTAAAGTAATGGTTACCTCGGGCACAGCAATAGCCCCGTGTCTTGTAAACCCGTACTGTTCGACAGCGCCGGTAATAACAGCTTCAACCTTAAGTACCCTGCCCAATTCTTTTATCTGTTCTATGTCTGGTGAGGAAATGGAATTTGTCCTCAGCATGGCAATGGCTTTATTTGACTCTCCGGGGATAACTACATCAAGCATACCTGACGCCAAAAGTTCAGAAATTACTATATGCCTGACAGTCTCATCAGAGAATTGATCTCCGGTAAGATTGGCCAGCGGCAATACAGCAACCTTTTTAATAAAGCTCATGTCCATATCTTCACGAATATGGTATGAAGGCATACCGCTTCGACAGCCGGCAATCAGCACGAGCAGGCATAACAGTATAATTGCAGGAACAGAATTTTTCAGTAAAACCATATTATCCTTTCAAAAAATATGTTTTAAAAATAAAAAAAGTTCTTATAAAAACCCCAGTTAAGTTAAAGTAATGTATTAATGGCTTCTTTTACAACTTTGCCGGCTGTTTCGTCCAGTGTCTTGCCTTCTGCACCAAAGTGCCTTGTCCAGAAATCGGCACCGCCCGCATTATGCGTAACTGACCAGATAATATTTCCTGATGAAACCTCTACAAGCATAAGGTTGATTGACACATCCGGAAAAGTCACTCTGATCCCCTTACTCATTTCATATGTTTCAACCGACCCCATCATCAAAGCCTCAACGCCCATTCTTTCCCCGATGTCCTGAATATCGGTAATGCTAATAGAACGGGGGTGTATCTTTAATGTGTTTAATACACTAACTACTTCTCCGGGCTCAATAACTTCAACACCTTTTGAGAGCAATTCAATTATCACTGTCCTTCTTATTTTTTCGTTTGCATAATCTTTATGGGAAAAGTTCTCAAAAGGCAGTACAGCTATTTTTTTGATACTGCCTATGTCGGAATCTTTTCGTGTATAATGCTTTGCTCCGCAACCGGAGATAAAAATAAAAAAGGAACAAAAAGCAAATAATAAACAAAGTAAGCGCGATATTTTTGTTAATAAATTAAACATCAATTTTATTATTATAATAGATAACAATTAAAATCTGCAATTCAAACTTGCCAAAAAACTGTGTGATTCAGTTGTTGATACCTGAGAATTTCTTATATAATTATAATTAACAAGAATATCTGCGAATTTGTTTATGAACCATTTCACCTGGCCCTGGGCCACATCACTGGTTAAAGACGACGACTCATTATTGCTGTGTTTATAACTTGAGTTCAGCCTTATGGCCCTTAGAGGAAGCCAATCAATTATAAAAATTTCAGATGTGGAGATATCTCCGTCATCGTCTGCTATCAGGAAACTGCCTGAGAGGTTAATGAACCGGGCCGGCTGATAGGTGATCCTTGCGTCCGCACTTTTTGATTGTGAAGTAACGCCTTCAAAAGATGACCAGTTTAAACGATAGATAAAAGACCCGTTGAGTCTGCGGGTGAATATTGTGTCAATTGTGCCGTTAACAGAGTATATGTCAGAGACTGCTTCAGTAGTGAAGTCTTTAGTCTGTGTGTATATCAGATCAGTGGTCATATTTACATCCCTGTAAAGCTTTGAATCTATATTCAGAAGTACAGATCTGTTTCTCGAAGATTTTTCATCAAAGTTGAGTTTTTCATTGTTGATAAATATAAGAGTTGTATTAAGAGTAGGCAGGGGAGAAGAGTTAAGGGTGAGAGAGTAGGTGTCTGAAAGGATATCTGTTTCGCCTCTTGTATCAAATGCCTCATCCCTCTGAAAAGCTAATATAGTTGTAAGCAGCCTGTGGGTCAGCCATGTTGCAGTGGCTCCATAGTGTCTCTGTATGCGGGAACTCATTTCATTGTCAAAATCTATAGCAGGGTCACTGAACATATCTGTAATAAATTTACTTAAGGAATCAGTGGCTGAGTCCGGGTTTGTGTCAGCCCTGTCAGTAGAGAAGTTCAGAGAAAAAGTGAGTTTGGATACAGGGGTTATGCTTGAGCTAATGTTAAACCTTTGAGAGAAAAATTTTGTTTCATTGGTGATCTCTCCAATCGATGGGACCACATCTGTGCCATAGGCCTCGATCTCGGTCACCAGTACACTGGTTGTTGAAAAAGCATTAACGGTTTCAAGGTTTACTGCATTAAAGTAAGAAGCACTTACAGGGCTTGAAAATTCTATTTCATAACGGTAAATATTGTTGGGAGCATCAAAGGCAGTTACTGTCACATTATTAATTGCAACGTCGGTCCAGGTCCCTTCAAGGTTAAAGTTACTTTGAAGTACTCTCCAGTTGCCAGTATTTGTAAGATTAATATCAGAACTTACATCCTCATTGACATAGATATAAAGTCTGTCAATGTTTCTGTCAGATGCTACCCATATACCGGTATTGTGAAATCTTTCCATACCGATATCTATGCCCGATATGCCTGTGTTGAAATTGTTATCAACAAGGGAGAGCTCGGATAACAGAGCGTCAGCTTCAGGTTCAAGGACAGTACCCTGTTCATGCAGACCGCCAAAGGGCATGCGTTCAAAAAGCACGTCTCCTGTTTGACTAACGAACTTACTGTTCTTGTTCCATGTATAATTCCCCATATAAGCAGTTGATAAACTTACCTTTCCCTGCCAGTAACGCCTGTTGTAGCCTATACCGTAGGTTCCGCTAAAGGAATCGTTCTCGGTTTTATGGATAATATTCAGAGGGTTTTCGCCAATGGTGTGAGAAAATGAAATATTATAATTCAGGTCCAGATCACTGGACGGCAGTTCATACCCGGAATTTGCGGTATATCTGGTGCTTGTTCTATCGGTTTCCCTGTCGGGAAGGTGATCATAGGTCTTTTCCCTGTTAAACTGCAAATTAAGCGTTGGCAGAGCCCTTGGGTTTACGGAAAAACCTGAATGATAAAAATCAGTGGTTTCACGGCTGTCGTTTTTAAGGTTTTTTGTTGACCACTGTTCTCTGCGTCGATACCCTGAACTAAAGTTATACATGGGGTTTGAAATAAAGATGTCCAGGGCCGGCTCTATTTCTCGTCTGTATGATTTTGTGGTTTTACCTTCGGAATCCGTAGAATCAATGTCTGACAGAAATGCCCTTACATCCAGGCGGTAACGAATTACCGGTGTGATAGGTTTTTCAAAGGTTAGCCTGTAGTTTTGGCTAAAAATGTCTGATTCTGAGGAGGTTTCACCGTCCACGGTCTGTTTTGTAATGTCTTTATTTATTTCTCCCCAGATGTTGAGGCTTTTTGCCATAGAAAGGGAGCCTGGCAATAAAAAAATTGACATAAGAACCGTTATTTTAAATAATATCCTGCTCATTTGTTGAGAGTTATAAAGCCATCAGTTAATATTACGGTTAATTACCGGTAGCCAGTGTTTGTTTTTCATTGACAGATATAAGTTCCTTTTAGTACGGGAATATAGCAATACCATACGGTTTTTTACCCACATGAATAACCTGTTCTTCTCTTCTGGTGGTTTTATTGATCACGGAAATACTGTCTGAACCGCTGTTTACAACATAAAGCTTCCTTGCATCCTGATCAAATATCAATGACCTTGGCGAACTTCCTGTACGAATAGTGCCGATTATAGGGGTTATGATAGTTTTGAGTGTATCAAAACCTTTTTCAAAAGGCCTGATTATCATTATTTCGCCGGGTATTTCCCTGAGCAGGTATATTCTGTCAAAGAGCGGGTCAGGAGCAATCCCTATAATAGATGTTTGAAGGTTGCTGATGGTGCTGACTGCTCCGCTGAAATCATTTCTGACAATACTGAGAATGTCAAGGACGGACAGTTTGTCGGATCCATGGTTTGCAATGTAAATCTTTGCTCTTTGAGGATCAATAGAAAGCGCTATCGGACCCCATTCGAGGTCCAGGGTAGCTATTACCTCGAAACTGTTTTCATTTATATTCATTCTGATCACGGAAATATCATTTGAATTCTGATTCAATACGTAAAGATTGATAAATTTTTCACGGTAGGCCCTAAAAGTATTTATATCTTCAACAGACAGAAATCTTGTAACTGTGATATCTTCAAGGGGCGGATCAACAGCAACGGCTATAGGGCCGCTTCCAACATCTATCTTTCCGGTCTCATTGAATGTGTGTGCATCAATAACAGAAACCGAGTTAGAACTGTAATTTGTAACAAATATTAGTTCATTTGCAGGGGAGACACTGGCAACAGCAATACCTTCCGGCTCTCTGCCAAATCTGATAGGCACCTCAATCTCAACCTTATTTGTTGTTGGGTCAATAACTGAAATGGAGTTTGATCCGGAGTTGGCAACATAGACCTTTAGGCGCTTTTCTGCAAACCCTGCAGCAACAATTCCTCTTGGCTTCTTTCCAACCATTATATTTGCCACTACGTGTCCTGACAGCCTGTTAATGACAGATACATTATTCGAATTTTCATTGCTCACATATATAAGCAGTGAACTCAGCTCAGGCACCTGGCCTTTTAGTGAAAGTGCAGGTTTAAACCTGTATTCTTCCCTGACAGATGAATCAGGGTCCCAAGACAGGAATAAAGACGTGTTCTGATCTGTGCTTACAAAAAAATCAAAATCAACCTCGGTTTCATCTGACATTGACAGATCTGCTTTCTTGCCTTTTCTTTTAATTGAAGCTTGTTCAATAACAAGCTGAAGTTTTTTGTATTTTCCTTCGGGCAGGTATTTTTCGCTTAAAATCAGCTGGCGGTCAATTACAGCAATTGAATTTATTTCTACAGGAGATTTGAGAAGGTCTCTGGTGCTTCCGTCTTCAGCTACTGCTTTGATAGCAAGCAGATTAAACGTTATGTCAACGGAGGCTTTTTCAGGCCCGTTAAGAAAGAGAGTGAACTGACCGTGATCAGCCGGTAAAGACAGGCTCTCGGATGAATCAATTAAAGAGGGGGAGCAGGATGAAACCAGAAACACAAGTATCAATGCCGGGCCGTTTAAAGAAAAACGGAACAGGCGGAAAAGCACTTTTAGTCCATATATTATTTTTAATGAGAAAAAAAACGTATTGATATGGTAAGAAAAACGCAAATCTTTCACTTTAAGCTCCTCTTCATGTTACAGGCAATTTAAATCTTAAAAAGGCTGACCGGTAAAAATACGGATTTCGATATAATTTTTATCTGGGTTTGAATACCTGTACCCTGTGGTTGAATAATTCCGATATCAATACTCTTCCGGATGAGTCAACGGACAGGTCTGTGGGTAACCGAAACCAGCCCTCTCCCCAGCCCTTTCCGCCAAATTCAAACTGGAAATTACCTTCAGTGTCATATATGAGTATTGTATGGCGCATACGGTCCATCACATATATTCTTCCGTTAATATCATCTATGTCAACTGCCCACGGCCTGCTCAGTTTGCCGAAGCTTCCGCCTTTCTCGCCGAACTTAAAAAGGAACTTTCTGTTCTCGTCAAACACATAAATATGGCTGCGCTTCTCACTTACGAGATACAGCATTCCTTTTGCGTCAAAATTCAGGTTTCTCATAATTACTTTCTTACCGTCCTCTTCATGGGTTAATATCTCCAGGAGACGTCCATTGTTGTCAAGAACCAGTATCCCGGGATAAAAAGGAGCAGCCACATAAAGGTTGCCTGTTTTATCTATGCGCAGCCTATGAGGGACAAACGTATCAGCATCTTCGAAACCTTCCAGGAATATATCCCTCTCCCACTTGAAACAGGCATTAAAAACAGAGATCCTGTGCCTGGGATATCCTACAGTTGAGGATTGTATAACATAAAGATTACCATTGCGATCTACATCAAGGCCTATCGGAGATGTGATATTATTTTTTTTATCGAGAGTAATGAGCGGGAAAAGGTCTGATGTATATACTATGATCCTGCTTTTTGCGTCAATAACATAGATCTCGTTCATCTTGCGTTCTGCAAGGACAAAAGAAGGCGAGAATAATTTTCCCTGTTCCTCGTCATGAATTATGCTGTCCTGATATTCAACAAGGCCTCCCATGCCCTGGGCCTGCAGGCCGGGGGGGATAAGCAATAAAATACACAGGAACAAGAGTGCCGAAAAAAGAAATGAGGGCAAAATATAAAATATGCCGGAGCTGAATTTATAATTAGAACAGTTCATCTTTATAACAGGTTTATTAAATCATAGCAATAAGTTATGATGTAATTCAACACGTATCCGGGGATTTTCCCGGACTTTAACATATTATATCTGTTAACTTGCAGATAGCTGACTCTCTTAAATCCCTATGTTGTAATTTATCCGCCTTCGCAGAAAACCACGGGTTTACCCGTGGATGCCAGTCCTCCGTAGAGGGTTTCTACTTCGGAGGATGGAAATGCGGAAAAGCGCTTCGGCCCGGCTTCGCAAAAGGCTACGCCGAGGCAAGCGAGATGTCACCGAAGGGAAAGCTTCTCCATGTTTCGGCGGATAACCGCGCCGAAGTCCCGACAGATGTCGTGACGCAGGCGGGTAATAAAAGGTACAACGGGTCTGCCTGCTCGCCTCGATTCGGCGAAGCGGGCCGGTAGGCAGGCTTGCCCGTGGGGTTCCATAATGCTTGAAAAAGTTTTGCGTTTTATATCCTGATCTTGTATAAACTCTGAGATATGATGAAACGGATCTGCCGGATTATTCCTATTGTCTCGCTTTTAATTGTTGTTTTTATGACTTATGCAAACAGCGTGGATGACCTTGATTTCTGGTGGCATTTAAAACACGGACAGCTCATATATGAAACACATTCCATTCCGGAGAAAGACTTTTTTTCCTTTACAACGGATATACCTGAACATATAAGCAAGATCGGAAAAAAAGAAGATGCTGCTGCTGCTGCAGCGCTTCCTTATGATGAACTGGAAAATATTACAAAAAGCATTATTAAAATAAGCTGGTTATCACAGCTGATATTCTACATAACATATCTGCTGGGTGGATTTACAGGGATTGGAATACTCAAGTCAGCGGTTTTTGTTCTGACTTTTATTGTCATGTATCTGACAATGAGGAAAAGCGGGGCAGATTATTTAAGCTCGTTTTTTGTTATCTGTCTGGTTGCGTTTATCGGTATCGATTTTAACTATACAAGGCCGCAAATATTTTCTTTTTTGCTGTTCTCATGCCTGTTTTATATTCTCTATGATTTCAAAAAGACCGGTAAGCTTATTTTCCTTCTGCCCGTGCTTATGTTCATCTGGGCAAATCTCCATGGCGGGTTTGTTCTGGGCGTGCTTGTAATAATTGTTTTTTTCAGCTCTGAAGCAATAAAGCATGCGGTGTCCGGCAGGTATGGTGAAAAAAATGGATTGCCGTTTAACAAAGGATATATAAGCAAGCTCGGTTTGTTTTCAGTTGTATCAATTCTGGCAAGCCTTCTGAATCCAAATAGTTTGAAGACTTTTCTTTTGCCATGGTATCAGGAATTGCGAATATCTGTTGCTAACATTGAAGAGTACAGCAGGCCTATGCTGTATGAATATCATGCATTCTGGTTCATGCTCTTTCTTGTTGTTCTTTCCGCTCTGATCATGGTCAGGAAAAAAAGACTGGACATCACCGACCTGATTATTTCCATTGCAGTTATCATACCCTCTTTAATGAGTATAAGATATATAATATTTTTTGCGCTGGGAACCGGGGTATTACTGGCTTATTCAATAACCTGTATATGGTCCGGGATTATGGAATGGAAAATAAGCAGAAGGCTTCTTGAAAGATCATGGTTTTCAGGGCTGAACCTGAAGTTGACAGTGCCCTTTTTACTATCTGTAATATCTGTTTTGGTCTTAATTAAAATAAGTGTTTCAGACAGGGTACTGGAATTTGATATGAGAGAGGGCAGGTATCCTTCAGGTGCTGTTAATTTTCTGCAGGAGCATAAGCCGGCGGGGAATATGTTTAATTTATACAACTGGGGAGGATACCTGATCTGGTCACTGTACCCTGAATACAGGGTGTTTATTGACGGACGCACTTTAAATGAGACTGTTTTTTATCATTACAGCCGTATAATAAATGCAGAAGAAGGAGACTCCCCTGATATTCCGCTCTGGAAGAGACTTTTGGACGCTTATGAAGTAAACCTTATCCTGACCAGCGCTGTGAGTTCGAAAGGCTATGTATTACCTCTTACAGCCTCCTTGTACCTGGATAAAGACTGGGAACTTGTCTATACTGACGGCAAGTCCATGTTATTTTTAAGGGCTGTTCAGGAAAATAGTGATATCATTAGAGACCTTTATATTTCAAAAGACAGGGTATTCGATGAAATCATCAGCGAATGTCTAAAAGGAATTGATGAAACACCTGCCACGTGGGGATATTACGAGACATTGGGGTTCACATACATGAAGAAAAGCCGCTATGAGGAAGCCCTTGCCATGTTCAGGAAATACCTGGCCATGAACCCCGGCAATAAAAAAGTTAGGGACTCTTATAATCTTTTAAAAAGATATCTGGAAAAGTATGATACGAAAGGTTCTGGCGGTTCTTTATGATAATTATTCACCGGGTCGGCATTTTACCCCGTTAGAAGGGCAAAGTACTTCTAACGGGGTAAACATAGGAAGGCTGGAGATTTCTTTTTATCTGACTGTTAATTCAAAACAGGACATAAAAGCGCTTATAAAAAAACAATGGATTCTTTTGCATAAAAGGTGAGAAGAATAAAAATAGCACTTAAACAGAGATGGAATATGCGACTCTCTGTCATTCCGGCTTGTCCGGAATCTTTTTGCAGCAGTATGACTTAAAAAGGAACGGTTCCGGACAAGCCGGAATGACGAACAATGGAGCATGTTATATACAATGCTCCACACAAAAGCCAGTAGAGCCATAAAAACAATGTGTTCAAACCACAGAATAAAGGTTTTTTCTGCAGCATTTTTGGTCTTTTTTATAACCCTTCTCGTGTATCTTCCGGCATTGCAGAACGGCTTTGTCAACTGGGATGATCCTGCACATGTATATGAAAACCCCAATATAAGAACTGTAGATTCAAATTCTTTTAAGTGGATGTTTTCTTTTCAGGAGACGATATGGGCTCCTTTAACACGGCTCTCGCATATACTTAATTATGCGGTATGGGAACTGGACCCGATGGGCCATCATCTTACAAATATTGTACTCCACGGGTTAAATGCCTTTCTTGTCGTTCTTGTTGTAGTGCGTTTAATGGAGAGCTTTAAATATTCAGACCTATACGTTGAACAGAGCAATACAGAATTTGATTCAGGAAGAGCAATCATAACCGGGGCTGTTGCAGGTATTTTTTTTGGTATTCATCCGCTTCATGTTGAATCAGTTGCATGGATAACAGAAAGAAAAGATGTGCTGAGTGCATTTTTCTTTTTATTAAGCATACTTTTTTATCTGAGATACGCGCAGGAAGGAAAGAGTCAGCCTGGTAACGGATCAACCCGTAAAGCTCCCGAAAAGCTACGCATCGGGACAGGTTCGCCACGGGATTACGGGTTAAGCCTTTTGTTCTTTATTATGGCACTGCTGAGCAAACCTGTAGCAGTGACTCTTCCGGCTGTTCTGTTAATTCTGGATGTATATCCATTAAAACGATTAAGGTCCAAAAACGGTTTCAGGCATAGTGCGAAAGTAATCGTGGAAAAAGCCCCTTACTTTTTATCAAGCCTGGCTGTAACGATCATAACAATCCTGTCACATAAACAGATGGGTGCAGTTTTGCCTGTTGAATCGTACCATGATTTAATTAACAGATTGTTAATAGCCTTCAGGTCTATTGGTTTTTATATTTATAAGATCGTATTGCCTGTAAACCTGGCGCCGTTCTATCCGTATCCGAAACATATATCTTTGTTAAGGCCGGACTTTTTGATACCTGTAGTTCTGGTGCCGGGCATTACCATATTGTGCATTTATTTATGGAAAAAACAGAAAATATGGCTGTCTGTATGGACATATTTTGTTTTAACACTGCTCCCTGTTCTCGGGATGGTTCAGATAGGCCATTACGCTGCTGCTGACCGCTATACATACCTGCCCAGTTTAGGGCCTTTTATTCTTATAGGACTTGGAACAGCAGAGTTGATGCTAAGGTATGACTCAGGTAAACGCTATCTGAAAAAATCGTTTATTTTAATATTCATATTCGTTTTAGTTTTGTCTGCAGTTCTGACAGTTAAGCAGATCGGTATCTGGAAGGATTCATTAACACTCTGGGGAAGCGAGATCAGGGTGTTTCCGGATAATGCCCTTGCTTACTATTTCCGCGGCAATGCTTATTCTGACCTGGGCAATTATAAGAGAGCTGTTGATGACTATAATAAGGCGATTGAGATAAATCCCGGTTTTGCAAAAGCATATAACAACCGCGGCAACGCTTATTCTGACCTGGGTAATTATCAGAGAGCTGTTGATGATTATTCATACGCAATTAAACTCGACCAAAAATTTGCAGTTGCATATGGAAGCAGGGGGTTTGCATTTGCAAATTTTGGGGATAATAAAAGAGCTATAGATGATTATAATAAGGCAATTAAGCTTGAACCAGGGCTTGATCTGGCATATTACAACCGTGCTAATGCATTTTATGATTCAGGGGATTATCAAAAAGCAATAGCGGATTACAGCATGTCAATAGAACTGAATCCAGGATATGCAGCATATAACAACCGTGGAAGGGCATATACGAATATCGGGCTTTATAACAGGGCAATAAACGATTTTAATGCGTCAATTGCCATGAGCATTAAAAGCCCTGTAATCTATTACAATCGCGGGCGTGTTTACGAGATAATGAATAAGCAGGCCGAGGCAGACAGAGACTTTAAAATAGCTGCAGGACTGGGCAGTCTTAAAGCTCAAAGACGATTAAAAGCACTGGGTATAGATTGGTAATTCCTGCAGTCCTGAAGCAGTAGCAGAGTTAAAAACCGTGTATAGCAGTATTGGTGAGTGAAGCTCCCCGCCTACAAGGCGGGGCATCTAAACAAATTTTTTTATTAATGATAATTCAATCTGTATTCCCCTCTTTGGTAAAGAGGGGTTAGGGCCCCCCTCTTTGTTTTCACAAAGAAAACAGGGGGGCAGGGGAGATTTTTTAAAGAAATTATTCGTAAAATCCCCCTTAATCCCCCTCGGGATCGAGCCTACTCGGCTTTTCCAAACGGGGAGACCTAAAAGGAGAACTTTTCATCCCCGTTTACAAAACGGGGTATTCAAGTTCATTTTTCATAAATAAAAACAATGTACTCAAACTATAAAATAAAGGTTTTTTCTGCAGCATTTTTGGTCTTCTTTATAACCCTGCTTGTGTATCTTCCGGCTCTGCAGAACGGCTTTGTTAACTGGGACGATCACATATATATTTATGAAAACGCTCATATTACGTCAATAGACCCGGACTCTCTTATGTGGATGATAACAACGTTTCATGCCGGAAACTGGCATCCCCTGACATGGCTTTCTCATGCAGTGGATTATTGGTTATGGGGGCTGGACCCTATGGGGCACCATCTTACGAGCGTGTTACTGCACGGGATTAACAGTTTTCTGGTAGTAGTGCTTGTGGCGGTGTTAATAGGAATGGCCGAAAAAATCCGAAATCCGAAATCCGAAATCCGAAATCAATTAATTGCAGCTGTTATTACGGGTTTTTTATTCGGGGTGCATCCTTTACATGTAGAATCAGTTGCATGGGCATCCGAGAGAAAGGATGTACTGTGTGCATTTTTCTTTCTTCTAAGTATTCTGTTTTATATAAGATATGCATCTTCTTTCCAAGAGAATTTAACTCGCACGCCTCGTGCGAAGCCTACGGGTCACTCGTCACTCGTCACCTGCCTGCCGGACAGGCAGGCTCGTTACTGGCAATACAGTCTCTGTCTTTTGTTCTTTATCATGGCACTGATGAGCAAGCCGATGGCAGTAACATTGCCTTTGGTGCTGATTATTCTTGACATATATCCTTTCGAGAGAATTCATATGAGGGGGCTTACCTCAAGACCGGCTGTACTTATTGAGAAAGTGCCCTTTATATGCCTGAGCATTGCATCTTCAGTTATTACAGTAATTGCACAAAAGCGCGGGGGAGCAATCGTATCGATATGGGCTCATAGCATATTGGACAGGATATTGGTAGCAGTAAAGGCCTTGTGCTTTTACCTTCTAAAAATGCTGTGGCCGGTAAGGCTTGCGCCTATCTACCCATATTCAAATGATATGTCCTTCCTGTCTTTCCAGTATGCCGGCTCGTTAATTTTATTTTTATTCATAACAGCCCTTTGTATATTTTTATGGAATAAAAACAGGGTCTACTTATTGGTATGGGGATTTTATGTGGTTACACTTCTGCCTGTGCTCGGCATTGTTCAGGTAGGCGGGCAGGCAGCAGCAGACCGCTACACGTATCTGCCCAGCCTTGGCCCGTTTCTCCTTGCAGGGCTTGCAACCGCTCTTTTATATGAAAAGGCCTCTGACAGTAAAAACAGCCTAAGATCAGTGCGAATTCCTGTTCTTGTCATTCTATTATGTATTGCTGTAATCCTGCCAATAATGACCGTGAAGCAGATAAAGATATGGAAAAATTCCATTACCATGTGGAGGGCAGAGATGAAAATATTCCCTGATTATTTTATCTCATACAGAGGTATAGGCGGGGTCTATGCTGAAGAAGGAAAGTACAAAAAAGCCCTGGAATATTTAAATACTGCTGTGGATCTAAGAGCGGATGACTATCTCAGTCACTATAAACGGGGTACTGCCTACCTGGGAATGAAAAAATTCCATAAAGCGCTGGAGGACTTTGATACTGCAATTCGGTTGAACCCGGAGGCTGAAGGCGCCTATTACAACCGCGCTAAAGCACATGAGGAGATGGGCAATTATACCGAAGCAGTTAGAGACTATACAAAGGCAATCGAAAATAATCCGTTACAGGAAAAGGCATATTATAATCTTGGTGTAATTTATGATTATCACTTTAGAAATTATGAAGAGGCAATAAAACAGTATACAGGGGCAATAGGGCTGAACAGCGGTTATGCGAAGGCCTATAACAACCGCGGAATTGTTTTTGCTGCAAAAGGCAGATACCATGATGCGATAAGGGATTTTAATTCAGCAATTAAAATAGACAATTCCGATTCAACTGCTTTTTACAACAGGGGACTTGCCTACAGTATAACAGGCAACCGGGTTCAGGCAGACAGTGATTTCAGGGAGGCTGAAAGGCTGGGAGAGAAAATAGCCCGGGACCATCTGAAGAAAAATAATAATAACTGAAGGGATTATAGGCATTCTTTATTTTTTTCTTTTTAGATAAAAAGGCACCATGCATTAAGCATGGTGCCTTTTTACACATTTCTTATACACTAAACCCTTTTACGGGTTTACAGTGTTTTTGTTCACGTGGCATACAAAGCAGCCGCCCGTGTTACTTGAGCCGGCTATCATTGTATCGTAATTAAACCTCAACAGGTCTGGATACGCAGAGCCGTGTGCCCTGTGACATGACAGACAAATAACAGAGTCAGTAGCTACAGTTATAGAAGATGAGGAAGAAGTAGGAATAGAAGTTCTGCCTACAGGTACATCAGGGTTGTAGACACCTAAAGTAGATCCGGTAGATGTGTTGTAGAGTGAAGCTTCTGGGCCATTGCTGAGTGCAATGTCTGTCGGGTGCCTTCTCCAGGGCTGAGTGCCTGTGTTATCCGCATCAATTGCAGCGTGGAACTGTCCATGACATTTAGCGCAGAACATGCTTATTGTCGGTGAAGCAAAGGTTCCAACATTACCTGAAGAATCCCACTGCCTGCCGGAATTGATGATTTCTCCAAGGTACTCATTATGGTCAGTTGCGCTCGAGCTAGCACCTTCCCAGTCACCGTCTTCAAGTCCTTTGACCTTTGACAGGAACCTGAAACTGTTTCCGATTGTATTTGCATCAGTAGCTACAGTAGAAGTTCCTTGTGTGTTGCCATGGTGTGCTCCCTGAATTCCGCCAAGGTTAGAAGCTGTGTCCTGAGCTCCGTGACAGCCGTAAGAGCCTGCACATGTTAAATTGGAATTAGCCCAGTCGGCAGATCCTCCGCCTATTGAGAGATCTTTTGATTCAATGGTACCAAAACTGTCTGAATAGTTCTGCTGCCAGCCCGGCGGGTCGCCTGTCAGATCACCATCTGTCTGGTTAGATGGTGCCTGCTGTACATTATGTCCCATAGAATCAGTACCATTATTTACCCAGTAAAAGTCACCGCCTGCATTAATAGCTGCAGGTACAACACCAATACGAAGGACAACAGGAGCATTATCAGCAGTTATAAGGACATTGGTAGTTGCTGAGTGACAGCCAATACAGTCGTCATTGAGTAACTGGTCATTAGGAGTTGTGTCAATAACAGAACCGTTTTGACTGTTGTGCATTGTGTGGCAGTCAGAGCATGGTCCGCTAATTGCCTCTGCATAACTGAAACCGAGCACTATGCCGATAGATACGAGAAAGAGTGTAATAAGAATTTTTTTCATTTGTTTCACCTCCTTTCTAATTTGATTTTTTAATAACCTGTTTAGGGTTAATTCCTCTCTTTTCATTTCCCCTCCTTTTTATTTAATGGTTTATAAAGGATAACTACACTAATCTTTATAGCAATTTAAATGCCACAGGTTGTTTTCATTTTATTGCTCAGTGTTTTCAAGCAAAATTACTGTAAAAACAAGGTGTTACAAGAAACAGTTTATATTTTAATCTGTAATTTTTTAATTTTATGTGAGCTATATCACACATAAAGGGTGGTTTGCCTCCTTAAATAAGTTAATTTCATTGAAAGATGCTGGATTTAACTCCACTTTATCAATCCTGAGCGAGTCGAATGGGTTAATTTTCATAATTCCGTTATATTGTCTTTTCATAAAGGCTTGTAGATTATACTAAAGGTTGGAGGTATAACTCAAACTATTAATACAGATATTAAAAATATTTAACACTAATGCGCTATTAATGTCAATTTATTATAATATTTGCCCCGTTAGAAAACCCCAATTCCTGTCTGCAGGCAGGCAGGTTTGCGGCGTGCCTGCCTGCTCTATGAGTCGTTGACTCAACGAGTCTTAGACCGGTAGGCAGGGGTAAAAAAAATCCTTTCAAAGTGAACACGGGGTCTAATGCCCCGAGTGAACTTTCCCGTTAAAATGGCTAAGTTTTTCTAACGGGGTT
>VAPA010154956.1_pt1 | contig 24427 bp, 24 predicted proteins | sample 3395041 | NCBI WGS metagenome assembly VAPA01 (sample SAMN08290432, study PRJNA428436) | hydrothermal vent metagenome | isolation source: Deep-sea hydrothermal vent chimney | place: Indian Ocean: Southwest Indian Ridge | depth 1973 m m
ACTGCCGCAATAACAGACATTGCCGGAATTGCCGTGAATACCACCCTTGCTGCAGCAGCCGGTGCAGTGGGCGCTCTATTTACAGCCTGGGCCATGTTTAAGAAACCAGAGGCGACAATGAGTTTAAACGGTGCGCTGGCAGGGCTTGTTGCCATTACAGCAGGTTGTGCCAATGTAACTCCGACAAGTTCTGTGATTATTGGATTAATCGCGGGCCCTGTGGTTGTTATGTCAGTAATATTTATAGATAAAGTGCTTAAGGTAGATGACCCTGTCGGCGCTGTTTCCGTCCATGGTGTCTGCGGAGCCTGGGGCACGCTTGCAGCAGGACTGTTTAATATCGGAGGAACAAGTCTAAAGATTGTCGGCGTACAATTAATCGGAATCGGAGCAGCATTTATCTGGGTTTTTGGAGCGGCGTTTATACTCTTCAAACTCGTCAATGCCACAATAGGCCTCAGGGTTTCCGAAGAAGAAGAAATGAAAGGACTTGACATTGGAGAGCACGGCAATGAGGCATACCCTGATTTCCAGCTGCATCCCACAGCTAAAAGGCAGTAGGATACGGAGCCGGCTCAAACCAACTATTGGACAGGAGGACTAAATGAAGAAGATAGAAGCTATTATTAAACATTTCAAACTTGATGAGGTAAGAGACGCCCTGAATAAAATAGGCATACAGGGCATGACAGTTACAGAGGTCAAAGGGTTTGGAAGACAGAAAGGACACCTGGAAGTCTACAGGGGCGTGGAATATGAAGTAAAGTTTCTTCCAAAGGTCAAGGTCGAAGTGGCTGTGTCTGAAGACAAACTGGACGAAGTGCTCAAGGTAATCCAGGAGAATGCAAAAACAGGTGAGATCGGTGACGGGAAAATCTTTGTCTATGGCCTGGATGATGTTATCAGGATCAGGACAGGAGAGAAAGGAAGAGAAGCATTGTGATGAAAGCAGTCAGAATTTAAGGCGTAAATTTACAGAGACAATAAAAACCCCTTCGGCTCGTCGAGGGGGTTTTTTGTTTGAGTTTGCCTTGAAGCCTTCTATTATCAATAAATTACTAAGCGAAAGCTGGTGGAGGCGCCGGGATTCGAACCCGGGTCCGGAAGCACTACATCTGAACGTCTACATGCTTGTTCCGCCTATTTAAGATTCGGGATCAGGTGTGCCGGCGGAAAAGCCCTCCTGAACCCTATCCTCTTAAGTCTTACCTGAAGGCCAGGGGAAATGTCTTCAGGCCAGCCTGCTTGATGACGCTTGTTCTGTGCCACAGGCATTCACAGAGAAGCGCGCGGCTTAATTAAGCTGCGAGTGCCAGTTCTGTATTGGCGATTGAATTTTTTTTGTCTTTTTTACGTGGTGACAAAAACCCACGGCATGCAGTTCAGACCTCATAACCACCGTCGAGGCCTGTCGCCCCCTCTCCGTAACATTATTATAGCATAAAAAAGGCGGTGAATAGCTAGCGCGGAACGTCTTGTCAGTCGGAGATATTGGTCCGCAGGTTGTGCAAATGTACAGTCGGGATGTGTCTGTCCTGCTAATCTTTTATTCTTTCATTTTTTGAGAATATGAGTTGATCAGTTTAGTCGAACCCGAGCCGCAGCTGATGATAGACCTCATAGCGTCTTCCACGGGCACATCGACTATGTGAACATGCTCTCTTTTGAGGTGGCAGATATTGCCTGAAGTAGGATTTGGTCCGGTCGGAACAAAAACAGTGTAACTGCCGTCATCATGAGTATCAGTAACAAATGCAGTCACAAGCGTTTCATTTCCAAAGATCTGAACAAGGGCGACAGTTGAAAAAGGGCTTTTCTTGTTGACGATGAACTGTAGAACGGTTTCCTTGACCAGTGAATAGCCGGGGAAGACCCGGAGCAGCTTGTTTTCAAGATTCCTGTATATGAACCTGCCTAATGTAGTGGTTACAAAAATACCGACAAGGAAACAGACCATGATGATAATGCATATTGCGATTATATCCGCAATTAGCTCATGCAGATGTGACTGTTTCATGAGGAGATTAGTTAAAGGCTGAATGATGTCCGTTATGACGCCAAAGAGCCACTTAAAGACGAACAGTAAAATGGCTATCGGCAATATCACTACCATACCGCCGATCAACGATGTTTTAAACAAAGAACTGATTCTCTTCATTGCAGCCCTCCATGGAAATGTTCTTGCGGCAAATCTGTTTTTTGCCGGTTTATGAATGCTGATGTCCCGGCTGACCCGGGATGTTTTATCGCAATCATCGGAATTCAGCCGTGTTCTGAATTATATATCAGAATTGACAAAATCTGTTTAATTAGTTAATTTTACCCCATTGGAAATGGAAACTGCGCTGCGCGTGAAATTAATGAAGTATCCGGCATTATTATCTGTGGGACCTGATGTTCCTGGTTAGCGCCTGCCTTGCAGGTCTTAATACGCGGTATGATGGAATGTCCTGCCGCGTAAAATATATTGAATCACTTGTGGCTCAGGGAAAAGCGATCCCTGTATGCCCTGAGCAGTTGGGCGGTCTGCCGACTCCAAGGGAGCCGATAGAGCTTGTCGGAGGTGATGGTGAGGCCCTGCTGAAAGGCAATGCAAGGGCTTTTGGAAGATCCGGCAAAGACTGCACAACGGAACTTATAAAAGGAGCGAATGAGGTCTTAAAGATCGCAAGATTGTATAATGTCAGGCAGGTCCTTTTGCAGGAAGGCAGTCCGTCTTGCGGGTGCAATTACATAAAATCAGGCAATAGAAAAATCAAGGGTAAGGGGGTTGCTGCAGCGGCTCTTATCAACGCTGGAATAAAAGTGAAGGCAATTGACCCGTAGGCTTCGCACGAGGCGAGCAATCGACAATCAACAATTGATAATTTTCAAAAATGATCCCTTATAAAGCTGACAATCCTGTTTCCATCTTTCCTTTTGTAACAATAGGCTTAATAGTTGTAAATGTTTTTGTATTTATCCTGCAGATGACCGTTCCCGGAGACCCGGAAGAAATCGTGTTTGCTTACGGAGCGATACCTCACTTTCTCATGACATTTAATACTGTCCAGCCGGTGCATCCTTCGCTGACTGTCTTTACTTCAATGTTCATGCACGGAGGTTTATTGCATCTTGGCGGCAATATGCTTTATCTCTGGATATTCGGAAACAATATTGAGGATCAGCTGGGGCATTTCAAATTTATAATATTCTATTTTTTGTGCGGTTATATTGCTGCGTATAGTCACGCGATGTCGGATCCATATTCCATGATTCCAATGGTTGGAGCCAGCGGGGCTGTCTCCGGAATCCTGGGAGCATATCTGCTTCTGTTCCCCCGTGCGAGGATTCACACGCTTGTCTTTCTTTTGTTCTTCGTTCAGGTAGTCAGGCTGCCGGCGCTCTTTATTATTGGCTTCTGGATTTTAATCCAGGTCCTGAACGGTATGATGAGCCAGGGTGCTGCTGATCAGGGCGGGATAGCATGGTTTGCGCATATCGGCGGTTTTATATCCGGCATTGTTTTGATAATGATTTTCCTAAACCGCAGGAATAAGAATTATCCAGGGAGATTATTTTTCTCAAGGCGCCGCAGTGGGAAATGAATTTAAATGATGGCGGAATAGCCGCATTTGGAGGCACGGCTGGTGTACTCATGCCTGTGTGCATATTCATTGCCAAATACCGCTGACGCTAATATGGCGAAAAATTGAGAAAAAACGATATAGAGGGCAATATTCCCCGATTTCCCCCGATTTTTGGCGAATTTCGACGATATAAGGCCTTGTCATAATAGTTGATTGATAGTATTATTAGCACTCACTGCAGGAGAGTGCTAATAATGCTGGCCCCTGTAAACACTATTCTATTAAAACTAAACCAAGTAGAAAGGAGAGGGAACAATGAAGTTTAAACCGCTTAAAGACAGAATTTTGGTTAAGTATTCTGAAGAGGCTGAGAAAAGTGCCGGTGGACTGTATATTCCTGACGCAGCAAAGGAAAAACCTCAGAAGGGTGAGATAATAGCTGTAGGATCGGGCAGAATAACTGACGACGGTAAACTGCAGAAAATGGAAGTCAAAGTTGGAGATGTTGTGCTGTTCGATAAGTACTCAGGTTCAAAAATAACCATGGACAACACCGAGTACCTTATCATCCGCGAAGAAGATGTCCTGGGGATATTAGGATAATAAAATAAATCAATAGATTAATCTGGTCCGCCGGCAGGCAGGCCTGCCTGCTGAAAGCAGGTTCTATCAGAAGGAGGAAATAATGGCTAAACAATTACTTTTCGGAGAGGAAGCAAGGAGAGCAATCCTTAGCGGTATGACTATTCTTAGTGATGCTGTTAAGGCAACCTTGGGTCCTAAAGGAAGAAATGCTGTACTTGACAAGAAATTTGGTGCACCGACCATCACAAAGGACGGCGTTACGGTTGCCAAGGAGATCGAGCTAAAAGACCCTTATGAGAATATGGGAGCTCAGCTCGTCAGGGAGGTTGCCAGCAAGACCTCAGACGTGGCAGGCGACGGTACTACTACCGCAACAGTATTGGCATACTCTGTATACAAAGAGGGATTAAAGCACGTTGTAGCCGGAGCAAACCCAATGGATGTAAAGAGGGGAATAGAAAAGGCGATTGTCAAAGTTGTTGAACAGCTTCAGAAACAGAGCAAGACTGTGCAGGAGAAAAAAGAGATCGCACAGGTTGGAACGATCTCGGCCAACAATGACGTATCTATCGGTGAGCTCATATCGGAAGCAATGGACAAGGTGGGCAAAGACGGCGTTATAACCGTTGAAGAGGCAAAAAGCATGCAGACGACCCTGGATGTTGTTGAGGGAATGCAGTTCGACAGGGGTTATGTCTCACCTTATTTTATCACTGATCCTGAGAGAATGGAGTGTGTTATGGAAGATGTCCTTATTCTCATTCATGAGAAGAAGATAAGCGCTATGAAGGACCTCCTTCCGATCCTTGAGCAGACAGCAAAAATGGGAAAACCGCTTCTTATCATTGCCGAGGAACTTGAGGGAGAGGCTCTTGCTACTCTTGTTGTAAACAAGCTTCGCGGAACACTACAGGTCTGCGCAGTCAAGGCGCCTGGTTTCGGTGACAGAAGAAAAGCAATGCTCGAGGATATCGCTGTACTGACTGGCGGACAGATGATATCTGAGGACCTGGGCATTAAACTTGAGAACATCAGTGCAACAGACCTTGGTAAGGCCAAGAAGATAACTATTGATAAAGAAAATACAACTATCGTGGAAGGCGCTGGTGATTCAGGCAAGATCCAGGGACGGGTAAAGCAGATCAAGGCCCAGGTCGATGAGACATCTTCTGATTATGACAAGGAAAAACTTCAGGAGCGTCTTGCCAAGCTTGTCGGAGGTGTTGCGGTGATCAATGTCGGTGCCGCGACTGAGACAGAGATGAAAGAGAAAAAGGCCCGCGTTGAAGACGCTCTTCACGCGACAAGAGCCGCAGTTGAAGAAGGCATTGTCCCGGGCGGAGGTGTCGCGCTTCTGAGGTGTATACCGGCCCTTAACAAGATGAAACTTGATGAAGCCGATGAACAGATCGGCGTGGATATAACTAAGAGGGCTCTTGAAGAACCGATAAGGCAGATCGTGATAAATGCCGGGCTTGAAGGTTCCGTCATAGTCGAAAAAGTTAAAAACAACAAAGATGAAAACTTTGGCTTTGATGCCAATGCCGAGGATTATGTGGACATGATCAAGGCAGGAATTATTGACCCGACAAAGGTTACAAGGTATGCTCTTCAGAACGCTGCTTCCATTGCGGCCCTGATGCTTACAACAAGCGTCATGGTTACTGATATCCCTGAGGAAAACAAGGCTCCGGATATGCCGGGCGGAATGCCGGGCGGAATGGGCGGAATGGGCGGAATGTACTAATAGTCAGAGCCGGCGGGCCCCGAAGAGTCGGGATCTCCGCTTCGCTACGACAAGCAGAATACGAAGGGGCAGGGAGAGATCTCTGCCCCTTTTTTGCGGCAAAGTCAGTTTGGGGTATTTGTGATAAAATATAAACTGGTGTTAAGGTTATAAATGATAAATATGATGAGCGTAATTTAGGCCCTCCAGGTCTTGTACGTATCATCGGGTAAAGATTTCGGGATATTAATACCGATACCGGTGTTTAGTTCCCGTATGCCGGCAATAATAAGTTCAAATGAATAATATTTACTTCATAGAGGCAAAATCGCCGGGGGCGCATATATTCAGCAGAACGCCCCTGCCGCGTTTAGGTTCTGTTCTTTTAGCTACGATCCTTAAGAATAAGGGCTATAACACGAGAGTGTTTATTGAAGATATATCAATGCCCGACTGGGATTTGATGAAAGACGCTGATATTATATGCGTTTCGTCTATAACATCTACTGCTCCCAGGGCGTATCAGGTCGCTGATATGTTCACCAGTAAGGGTATCCCGGTTATTATGGGGGGGGCGCATTCTACTTTTTTGCCTGAAGAGAGTCTTCTGCATGCGGATTATGTTGTAAGGGGAGAAGGAGAAGAAACCATTGTAGAGCTTATTGACCACCTTAAAGAGAACAGGCCGCTTAACTCCATAAGGGGGCTGTCGTTCAGAAATGAACAGGGCGGGATCAGGCATAATCCCGACCGGGAACTGATCTCTGATCTTGATCTTTCACCTTCTCCGGATTTCAGTCTGGTGTACAAGTGGAAAAAGCCAAAGGTCGTTCCTGTTGCAACATCCAGGGGATGTCCATACGCATGCAGATTTTGTTCTGTTGTTCCGATGTTTGGAAGGAAATATCGGTTTAAGTCAGTAAGCAAAGTTATAGAAGAATTAAGGGCTGTTGCATCTGAAAAGACACACGTATTTTTTGTTGATGACAATTTCGCTGCAAACAAAGGGCGTACCAAAGCCCTGTTGAGAGCTATGGCAGACAGCGGCATCAGGCTGCAGTGGAGCGCGCAGATGCGTACAGATATTGCTAAAGACCCGGAGCTGATTAAATTAATGGCTGATTCCGGGTGTTTTTCGGTTTTTGTAGGGTTTGAATCCATCAATCCCAACACCCTGGAGCTTTTTAACAAAAAACAGGCAGTCGAAGACATAACAGAATGCATCAGGATGTTAAAAAACCACTCTATTAATATACACGGAATGTTTGTTCTGGGGTCGGATACAGATGATATTCAGACGATCAGAAACACCCGGAAATATGCAAATGAGTTCAATATTGACTCTGTACAGTTCATGATGCTTACACCGCTTCCAGGGACCCCGATATTTAAAGAATTCACAGATAATGGCCGCATTATACATACGGACTGGAGTAAATATGATGCCCATCATGCAGTGTTCGAGCCGAAATTGATGACAGCATTTGAACTTCATGTCGAAACATTAAAGGCAATGTCAAAGTTCTATTCGTGGAGGTCCATATTGCTCAACCTGTGGAAGTTTGATTTTTTCTATGGTTTTGTCAGACTGTACGGAAAAAGGTCTGTCAGGAAAGCGTTGTCAAACAGAAAAAAGTATCTAGACAATATAAAAGAACTTATTATCGAGGAATTTGATAAAAATACCAACAGACTTAGGCGGTATTTTTATCGAAAAAAGCGTGCTTGCAGAAGAGTGGTTCTGAATACTGTCTCACTGGAAAAGACCGAGTCTCGTTTCTTCTCGATCTTCCTGAAAAAACTTGATAAGAATTTAATTATTGCCAAAGAACGCATTGAAATACTGGAAGATACTATTATTATAGCGCCTTTTGCTGAACGTTTGCAGACCGGATTCGACAAGGGGAAGCAGTATGTTTCAGATTTCTATAGAAGTTACAGAAACAGGCTGGACTCCATCAGGATAATTGATATGGAGTCCCTCTCGCTTTATAAAACCTGTGTAAACCTCGGCCTTCTGCTGAACGTTAATTCCCGAAAGATCCGGAAAGCTTATGAAAAGGCGCTCAAAGATATTGACGGCAATGTATTTGAGTGCAACCACATCCTGATATTGGCAGGGTGAGAGCCTGTTAAAATCTATGATTTGATTTCAATATGCCAGGGCTCAAACCTCACGCCGATCATATTATTTTCCGGATATCTGAGTTTCAGATAACCGTGATCAACCAGTTTCTTATATACCTCTGTATTGGTAAAACGATCTGTAAAGTTAAATAATCCAAGTCCGGCCTGACCAACGTCAAAATCACCAATTCCGTGATAGGAATATCCGGGAGGAGCCAGAGAACGCGAGGCAAGAGAAAGATTCCCGCTGTATTTATAAGCTTTATTAAGAAACAGCAGGAACTGCTTCATAACAGAGCGAACACCTGAAGTCATAATGACCATGTCCCCCATCAGTTTCCTGATCTCGGTGAAAGTCGCAGCCGGCCTGCCTCTATAGAGGTAGTTGCCTGAATAAGGGATCTTTGTAACATTCCTTTTGTTAACTCTTTCTGTGAGTTTTTTGATGGGTTTCTGACCTAAGAAACCGTAATTTGATGCCTCCTGGTAGAACAGCATTTCCAAGAAATTCAATTCTTTTTTTGTAAACTCTCCCACTTCCGCCGACCTGCGGGCCATATTAAGTCCTCCATCGAAACTCAGTATCTGGAAATTGCCGTGCCCCGCGTACACCTGAAGCCGCCGCAGTCTCAAGACGGTTGATTTGAAAGTGCTGTACTGTACCCGGTCGATCTGGACATCATTAGAATGAGTCATGTTGAAGTTCTTCATTTTATGCAGATAATCTTTTATGTGGTCGTTAAGTTTATCAGTGAGGGCTATGGAAGAAGACTCAAGGCTCTGCGCAAATACTTCGGGCGCAAGACCGCCTCCAAGGACGACCAGAGCCAATGACTTTAAGAATTCTCTCCTTTTCATCCTAATCTTAATTACAACAACATATAAAAAAAAAGTCTGTGATCCAGATCACAGAACACCTTTCCCTTTAATGATAATATTATGTGTAGTTGCTGAGTGCATTGTAGTGAACATTATATTTTTGTATAATTTACGCATAGTTGTGAATATATATATTATAACTCAAGGTCTACAGAGTATAAAAAGCAATTAATCCATGAACAGGAAAACTCGGAATAAAAGCCTTATATATCTGCCGTTACTGGTTGCTATTGTTATTCTGCTCACCGTAGCCGGCAAGAAGTCTTCCTCTGAAGTAATAAGGATATCGGGCGATTCTAATCTGTTCGGCATTGCCTTCGGGTTATCGCTTTTCAATGACGTCATCGCGACTTCTGAAGACAGATCAAAAGAAGAGTTCTGTAAGGATGTCAATGACAAGTTCCTGAAATTCAGATGGCATAATGTTATCTGCAAACCTGACCGGTGGAAGGTTTTTAGTTATTCCTCCCGGGGTAATCCGCTTTTCTATCAGGAGTTTGGTTTTGACGATCCAGATAATAAAGGGCCTGTTAACCTGCTTCTTTGCGGAGTTCACGGGGATGAACCTCCGGCTGTATATCTTTGTTTCCGAATGGTGCGGGATATCCTGTTCGATAGTCCGGAGACGCTTAAAAACTTTAAAGTAATAATTGCCCCAATAGTAAACCCTGACGGATTTTTCGCAAACACCAGACATAATGCTAACGGAGTTGATCCAAACAGAAACCTGCCGACAAAAGACTGGGAGGATTCAGCGCGAAAGGTATGGGCAAATTATAATAATGATCCCCGAAAGTTCCCCGGCGAAACAAGCGGTTCAGAGGAGGAAAGTAAATTTCAGACTTATCTGATCAACAAATATAAACCCGACAAGATCATCTCAGTCCATGCTCCATTGGGTTTTCTTGATTTTGACGGGCCTGGTGATCAGAAATACTATGATCTGGTTCGCGTTGAGCACAGGGCAAAATACCTGGGGCTGAATATTGAAGCAAATTCAAAAAGACTGCTGAAACTTACCGACTTTCGTTTCTTCCCGGGCTCGTTGGGCAATTATGCCGGAAACGAGAGAAAGATACCGACCTATACGGCGGAACTGCCCAACTCGGACGCTTCAAAGGCTTATTATTTCTGGGACTCTTTGAGGTTTGCTTTTATTAAAGCGTTAAACTTTGAAATCTACGATGAGCGGGAAAAGCATCCTTTACATAATGCACAAGCTGTTTCTGAAAGAGTGAAGGATAAAGGATTGGAACTTGCGTTCTATTTCAGGAACAGCCTGGAAAAAGTCAAAATGGAAACAGCAAAGGCAGATGCCGGCCCGGACATTACACGTAATTGAAATAAAAACAGCTCAATGTTTTAAAGGGATTTTTTGCAGGTTGAGGACCCAGGTTATTCCCTGGTTGAATAATATTCCATCTCAAGAAGTCTTACCTTGATACGCTGTCCGGATGAATATCCTCCGATCGAACCGCCAGACTCAATGATCCTGTGACATGGAAGGACGATTGGGACAGGATTTTTTGACAGCGCCTGACCTACAGCTCTTACGGCACCCGGGTTGCCGATTTTTTCAGCCACCCACTTGTAAGATCTTGTTTCTCCATAGGGAATGTCTTTCAGGCAGGACCAGACACTCCTTTCGAAATCCGTGCCTTCAATAAACCTGATTTTCTGGGTAAATGGTTTGTCTGTTCCGCTGAAATAATTATCCAGTTCTTTGATGAAAGAACCTGGGGCCGATTTTTTCTTAAAGGAAATATTCGCCGGTTTTGCAAAAGATACAGCACTAAGTGTTTTGCCCGAGAACACAAGATAGATCGGGCCCAGAGGACTGTCGAATATGTCATAAATTAACGCAGTTTTATTCATTGATAGGTCTATGCGGTTCTGATCCTCCTGGCTTCAATTACACCGTTTATCAGTGACAGCTTTTTTAGAATGTCATTAAGTTGGTTTTTATCCTTCAATTCCAGTGTAAGATTGAAATTAGCCTGTTTTTCAGAAGTGGCTGAAGCATCGATATGATGTATATTGATGTTATTTGCTGATATCAGGGCGCTTAAGTCTGCAAGTACACCGGCCTTGTCAAAAGTAAAGATGGATATTTTTACAGAATAACTTGCCGCAGCGTCTCCATCAACAACCCATTCCACATCTATCAGGCGGTCCCTGTCAATTGCCATTGATTCAAGATTGGAGCAGTCTGCAACATGAATGGAAACCCCCCTGCCTCTTGTTACAAAACCAACAACCTGCTCGCCGGGGAGGGGAGAACAACATTTTGAGCGGTGAAACATAATGTTATCAACGCCTTTCATTCTGATGCCTTTTTCCTCAGCAGCTTTTCGGGTCTCTTTTTTGAGTAGTTGTTCGTCGGATTTTTCAGGTTCGGGCAGAAGCCTGTTGACGATCTGGTTGGCTGAAACTTTGCCGTAGCCCACAGCTATGAGAAGGTCTTCATGCGTTTTTATGTTGAAAGCGCCGGCTGCCTCAAGTATCTCTTCAGACTTGATCAGTGAAGGGCTCATTCCGTGTTTCCTCAGTGCTTTTTCAATCAGTTCACTTCCAAGTTCCTGTCCTTTTTCCCTTTCTTCCACTTTCAGCCACTGTTTAATGCGGGCCTTTGCCTTTGGTGTTTTGACGAATTTCAGCCAGTCTCTGCTCGGCGTATGTCCACGAGAAGTTATTATTTCCACCGTATCACCGCTTTTCAAAGTGTGTTTCAGAGGTACGATCTTCCCGTTTACCTTTGCCCCTGTGCACTTATGTCCTATCTCCGTGTGAATATAATATGCAAGATCAACCGGCGTTGAATTCTGAGGCAGCTCTTTGACATCACCCTTCGGAGTAAATACATAAAGAACATCCGGGAATATGTTGCCCTTGACTTCTTCGAGAAATTCCTTGGCGTCCGGCAGGCCCTTCTGGGTTTGAATGAGTTCTCTTAACCACGCGAAATATTTATTCTCCCTGTCACTGACAGCATGTCCCTCCTTATACCTCCAGTGAGCGGCAATGCCTCCCTCCGCAATTTTATCCATCTCTTCGGTCCTGATCTGAAATTCAACCTTTTCTCCTTTTGGACCCATTACCGTTGTGTGCAGCGACTGGTACATGTTTGACTTGGGCGCCCCTATGAAATCCTTAAACCTGCCTGGTACAGGCGTCCAGAGAGAATGTATAAGACCCAGGATTCCGTAGCAGTTGGCTTTTGTGTCGGTTATGATCCTGATGGCAAGGACGTCATATACTTCTTCAAAAGGGATCTTCTGCTTCTGCATTTTCTGATAGATTCCGTAATAATGTTTAATTCTTCCAAACGCCCTTGCCTTGATATTTGAGTCTTCCAGCTTTTCCTTAATGATCGCTTTAACTTCAGTAAGGTAAGTTTCCTGCTCTTCCCGCTTCCTGGCGACCTTATGTACGAGTTCATCATACAGCATGGGCATGAGGAATTTAATGCTCAGGTCCTCAAATTCTGTTTTCAGCCACCCGACACCCAGCCGGTTGGCAAGCGGCGCATAAATCTCCAGTGTCTCACGGGCTATCTTCTGCTGTTTTCCTTCGGGGAGATATTCAAGGGTGCGCATGTTATGGAGTCTGTCGGCGAATTTTATGAGTATTACCCGGATGTCTTTTGCCATTGCGAGAAATATCTTTCTGAAGTTTTCCGCATATGTCTGAGCACTGGTCCTGAATTCTACTTTCCCAAGTTTGGTTAGACTTTCAACAAGAAATGCGACCTCCTCTCCGAAAAGCTCCCTGATTTCCTCGGTTGTCACGTCAGTGTCTTCGATCGTGTCATGAAGGAGTCCGGCAGCAATGGTTGTGCTGTCCATATGCATGTCGGTAAGGATTGTTGCCACAGCCAGAGGGTGCTCAATAAAAGGCGATCCCTGAACCCTTTTTTGCCGGGAATGTGCCTCTTTTGAAAAAGCGTAGGCTCTGCGCCAAAGGTCAAAGTCTGCCTCAGGATTATACTCGAAGACCTTATCGATCAGGCCGTTGATAGTGCTGACTTCCGTAGCTTCAACCATTTTTTATTATACAACTATTTAACTGCAAATCCGAAATGCAAAATACCGTGCAATTTGGAACTCGAAAATTAGTGCTTAAGGATTAATGCTGCGTGACGGTGATCAGGTTTGTCGTTAGAGGCTGGGTCTGAGGGCCTTGAGGTTTAACTGGAGATATTTGTTGCCGTTCCACTCGTTTATACATGGTATAAACGCTGCGTCTGCTGTATAAAAATCCTCCAGCTTGCCGATCATGTCTCCCATGCAGAACCCGATAGTATCCACGGAAACAGATTTTTGTTTCATTTTCATTTTCAGGTGGTTTTTACCGACTATTCTTGGTGCTTCGATCTTCAATTCTTTTGCGCCGAATATCGGCTTTTGATTTGCCTTGCCAAAGGGCTCAAGCAGGGCAAGCTCTTTAATAAGCCTGAAATTGACTTCAGACAGGTCTATTCCCGCGTCTATTTCTATTGAAGGAATCATGTCCTGAATGTCTATGGTGTTTTTAACTATGGAATTAATACGTTCTCTGAAGGAGGGTATGTTATCAGGGTGCAGGATTATACCTGCGGCCTGGCTGTGACCTCCAAAGCCAAGGCACAAATCAGCGCATTTCTCAATGGCTTTGTAAATGTGAAATGGTGGAATACTTCTGGCCGAACCTTTTGCTTTATCATCTGCCACTGAAAAAAGAAAAACCGGCCTGAAAAACATTTCAACAAGGCGTGACGCAACAATGCCCAGCACTCCCTGATGCCATTCGGACGAATGAAGCACTATCGCATCGCCTGGATTATCCGGGTCTATCATTTCAAGAGCTGCTCTGTAAACATCACCTTCGATTTGCTGTCTTTTTCTGTTCTGGTCTTCGAGAAATAATGCTATGGCATCTGCTTGTGCTCTATTTTGCGTAAGAAACAGTTCCACAACCTCATTTGCCTCTCCGAGTCTTCCGGCGGCGTTGATCCTTGGAACTATGGTGTATGAAAGTGTTCCTGAAAGAAGATCTTTGCCTGCTATACCGGCAGATTCCTTTAATGAAGCTATCCAGGGATTTGACAGGCCAGAGTTCATATGCCTGAGTCCGTGCGTTACCAGCACCCTGTTTTCTCCTGTAAGGTCAACTGAATCAGCGATGGTTCCTATCGCAGTAAGAGCCAGAAGGTTATCAAGTCCGTTCTCAGGCAAAAGTGCCTGGGCCAGTTTGAAAGCGACACCGACACCAGCCAGCTTCCTGAATGGGTAATCAGAACCGGCCCTGTTAGGATTAATGACTGCAGCAGCATCCGGCAGCTGCTTTGGCGGCTCGTGATGGTCTGTTATGATAGTGTCTATTCCTGCGGAATTAGCCATCGAGACTTCTTCTTTAGAGGTTATTCCGCAGTCAACGGTTATTATTAGCCCGGCTCCAAGGTCCCGTGCTATTTGTATTGAGCGTTTATTGAGTCCGTACCCGTCAGAGATTCTGTTGGGAATATGATAACTGGCTTTAAGTCCAAGCGTTCTTAGAACGGAAACCATAAGAGCCGTTGAAGTTATGCCGTCCGCGTCATAATCGCCGTGAACAAAGATTGTCTCGCCTTTATCTGAAGCGGTCTTTATCCGTTCAACGGCTTTTTGCATATCCTGAAGGAGGAAGGGGTCATGAAGTTTGTCAAGAGAAGGAGAGAGAAAATCTCTTATGGAGTTTTCATCCTTGATGCCCCTGTTAACAAGGATTTGGGCAAGTACTGTTGATATGGACGTTTTTCCTGAGAGGTATTTCAGGAATTCCTGATTGGTCCTGTTTACCAACCAACGTTTATTCACATTAATATAGAAGGGACCGTCTTTATTAGTATTTCCTGCCGGATGAACCAGTGCTTCTTATCAAAAGCACGATAGGACTTGCGACATATATTGACGAATATGTGCCTATCAGGATCCCCAGCATGATTGCGAAAGCAAAGTCATGAAGTATTTCGCCGCCGAACATAAACAGGGCAAACGCGGTAAAGAAAGTGGTTAAAGATGTAATTATCGTTCTTGAGAGTACCTCATTAATACTCAGATTTATGACAGTAATGAAATTATCCTTATATTTTGACCTCATGTTTTCCCTTATTCTGTCGAATACAACAACAGTATCTGTGAGTGAGTAGCCGGCAATCATCATAAGAGCGCTGACCAGTATAAGGTTTATCTCTTTGTCCATCAGATAGAAGACAGCCAGGACAGCCAGGACATCATGAAATGTGGCGATAGTAGCGCCGATTCCAAACCTGAACTGAAATCTCCAGCCGATATACATCAATATGAAAATAATCGCAGCGATGACGGCCCACAGTGCGTCCTTTCTCAGTCTTCCTCCAACTTTTGGTCCTATCTCAGTTGAAGATTCTATTACAAGGTCGTTGCCGGAGAATTCTGCTGACAAGACATCAACTATTTTTTTTGACAGATTGCCAAGGTTCTCTTCTTCTTTTTTTGTCCTGATAAGCACTTTGTTATCTTTGGGAAAGTCCTGGAGGTCAAAGTCAGTTATACCTCCTTTATCCAGGGCTGTCCTGATGTCCTGAAGCGGAACATATTCACCGAGCTTTATCTGCACAGCCGTGCCCCCGGCAAAATCTATTCCAAGATTGGCAGTTCCCCTGGCAACCTGTATGATCGTAAACAGACCTATGACGATCAGCAGTGCCGAGAAGCCGAGCGCGTAATTCCTCTTGCCCATAAAGTCGATTTTTGTCTTTTTCCTGATAAATTCGATCATATGCTCAACTTTTTAATCTCCCATTTTGAAGTTATCAGGTCAAAGACCGTTTTCGTTCCGACCAGGGCTGTGAACAGGTTAATTAAAACACCGCATCCGAGTGTTACTGCGAAGCCTTTTATCGGGCCCGTACCGAACTGAAAAAGTACTATGGAAGTTATGAGAATAGTTACATGCGAGTCAAATATCGTCCAAAAGGCCTTGTCATAACCTGAATCAATCGCAGCGCGCGGCGTCTTGCCGAGCCTTAGTTCCTCTCTTATCCTTTCGAACATAAGGACGTTACTGTCGACCGCGAGGCCTACAGCCAGAATTATGCCGGCAATGCCCGGCAGAGTAAGAGTGGCGTGAAATGCAGACAACATGCCGACAAGAAAGAGGATGTTAAGCATAAGCGCAAAATCCGCAATAACCCCGGACATTCTGTAATAAACTACCATAAAGCAGATAACCAGCAGTGCGCCGATAAGGCCCGCTCTGACTCCCGCATCAATGGAATCTTGTCCAAGTGAAGGACCGACGCTGACGTTCTGCAGAGTCTTAAGAGGTGCTTTAAGTGAGCCTGATCTAAGGACAATAGCAAGGTCTTTGGCTTCTTCCATGCTGAAAGCTCCGGTTATCTGCGCGCTGCCGCCTGCAATTTTTTCCCTTATTGATGGTGCAGAGTAGACATTATTATCAAGAATTATGGCGAGACGCTTCTGAACATTGGCTGCCGTAATTTCCTCAAAAAGTTTTGAACCCGCGCTGTTGAATGACATCCCCACATAAGGTTCATTAAATCTCTGGTCAATGCTGACCCTTGCTTCGGTCAGGAGGTCCCCGGTCATTAGGGTTTGCTTCCTGACTAAATAAACTCTTTTTGTAACCTTGCCTGTTTTGACATCGTCGATCCGCTCAAAGAGTATTTCGTCTTCTTCCGGAATTTGAGAGGCAAATTCTCCAAACAGTTTATCTTCTTCACCCGGCTGGATATATTCAGGAAGTTTTGCTGCTATGGGATTCTCATCATCAAGGAGTTTAAACTCAAGTATTGCTGTCTTGCCTATAAGCTCTACCGCACGCTCGGTATCTTTGACTCCGGGTAACTGGATAACAATTTCATTGTCCGACTGGCTGTGTATGACAGGTTCGGTGACCCCGAACTGATCGATCCTGTTCCTGATCGTCTCAAGAGCCTGTTCTACGGAAGAAGTCATGATGAAATCAATTTCTTTGTCAGAAAGGCTGTATACAAGTCTTTCGGCGGAACTGTCCATTTCAAGGTCCGGGTAATTGTCCTGAATAATATCTTCAATCTCCTGATCAGGCGGCGTGACAATAATGGTTGAGCCGTCCTTTATTACTTCAGCATTTTCAATCCCTTTTTCTTTCAGCGCGGACTCAAGCCTTGCGGCGACTCTCTCAATTGTTACGTCAACTGCTTTATCGCCTTGAACCTCAAATACGAGATGCACTCCACCCTGAAGGTCAAGGCCCAGTATCATTCCTGTGTCAGGAAGAACTTTCTTCGACCATTCCGGCATTGAGGAATAAAACGAAAAAGACGGAAGAGAGAAAATAATGGATAGTACAGTTGCGGTAACAAGTAGTGCAACGCGCCAGAAAAACTGTTTTTTCACCGAACCCCCATGAAAATAAAAAATTATAGATCAAAAATCCAAATTGTTTTACAATTTTCAATCTAAATTACGGAAGAATAGACATTAGACCAGGATATTAATAAATAGCAACAACTTTTTTGAACATTTTAATCTTGTTAATCTGTTCTAATGCCTGCGACAGCACTGCGGCCTGTTTTAATTCTTACATTTTCCGCAATTTTTATGGTCAATGTATTGTTGTCGATATTTTCAATCACTCCATATATGCCGCCGGTCGTGATTATTTTATCACCCTTTTTAACGTTCTCCAGCATATTCTTATGTTCCTTTGCTCTTTTGGACTGAGGCCTGATTATAAGGAAATACATTATTCCGAAAAGCAGGGCCATCATTACTAAAAAGTTAAGCTGTCCGCCGCCCTGTCCCGCACCTTCGGCATTTTGCGGCGATGCCATGGCATAAACAACGTCAGAAAACATAATTCACCTCCACTGATTTATCCCGTTTATTAAGAATCCAGATACTATACCCTTTAAATACGCATTTAATCAAGAGGAAGAGACTGGATATTCCTCATTATCCCGATGACCTTTCCGATTACCTTTACGTATTCTGCGTGAAGTGTGATGGATTTGGTCTGTTTATTCATGGGGATAAGAGTGACCCTGTTGTTTCTCTTAATAAACTGCCGAATTATAGCTTCCTCTCCTATCTGAACAATAACTATATCATTATTTTGGGCTGTGGTGTCAGGATTAACAAGTGCTATGTCATCTATTAATATTCCGGCATCAATCATGCTATCACTGGTTATCTTCATGGCAAAACCTTTCTCAGCATTAAAAAGGGACCTGTCAACATTAATATAGCCCTCGATGTCTTCTGCAGCGAAAACGTGAAAGGGCAGGCTGATATTTATCTGTTTCACCAGGGGTATTCTTATGCCGCCGGCATGTCTGAAACCCAGTACTTCAATTGATCGCTGCTTTGAACCGGTTTTTTTTATAAAGCCTTTTTTTTCAAGGGCCTTAATGTGCTGGTGGGCGGACAAAGGGCTTGAAAATCCGAAGTGGCCGGCTATTTCCCTTACTGTGGGTGGAAAACTCATATCAGCCACGTGTTTTTTTATGAATTCCAACACTGCTCTTTGCCTGGTTGTCAGCTGTGCAGACAATTGCATATTATATACTATACAATTGTACGGCATATGTCAAAACGCAATGTGGGAGACGGTTTAAATGGATACTATACAAATGTATAGTATCTTTGTGTTGTTTTATTTGTAAACGATCTTATGGTTGAATTATGCAGACGCCTTATTTATGATTGAATGATGAAAGTTGTAGGCCTTGGACAGTGCGCTCTGGACTATCTGTTTGCTGTAGATGAATACCCTCCGCATGATACGAAGAAAGAAGTGCTGGAATGGACTGTATGCGGCGGCGGCCCGGTTGCAACTGCACTGGCCGCTCTGTCAAAATTTGGAATCAACTGCAGTTTTCTGGGAATTACCGGTGATGATGAAAGCGGAGATAAGATCAAAGAGTCACTTCTGAATGACGGTATTGATGCTGCAGGTCTTTTAATAAGGCCCGAATCGCGTTCACAGACAGCGTTCATAGCTGTTGAAAAACTCAGCGGCAGAAGGACTATTTACTGGAAGAGGCCTGACGGTATGCCATTAAAAAAAGAAGAAATAGCCGGCAATTTTCTTGATGACGCTGATTTTCTTCTTCTTGACGGACTAATGTCTGAGGCATCTGCGTATGCGGCAAAGTGCGCCAGAGAAAAAAAAGTACCTGTGATGCTTGACGCGGGGAAGATCAGGCCGGGGATGATCGAACTTGCGGCAATGTGTGATTATATAGTGGCTTCTGAGGAATTCGGCAGGGAATTAATAGGAAGGGATATCGTTAATCCGGCAGATCATGAAGAGGCGCTTTCAGTTATGAGCAGACAGGGATCAAAAGCTTCCACAATAACACTTGGCAAAAAAGGAAGTGTAACACTTGCCGGCAAAGATCTGTTTCATACGCCTGCCTTTAATGTTGATGCGGTTGATACTACAGGGGCAGGGGACGTTTTTCACGGAGCATATATTTATGGGCTTTTGTGTGAGTGGGGAATAAAAGAGGTTGTGAGGTTTGCATCAGCGGCAGCGGCGCTTAAGTGCAGAAAACCCGGAGGAAGGGAAGGGATACCCACGCTGAAAGAAATAGAGGAATTTCTTTCAGCGTTATCATGAGGATTGGTAAGACGCAACTCTTTTGAATAAATAATCAGGAGGTAGTTGCCCTGTTTATTCACCAATGACGGAATAATTTAACAAGAAGGGAATTGATTTGCAATTTATGTTTGGTCGTTTATGTTTCACAGGGTATTATCCTTCCGCTCATTCTCGGTCGACTCGACCTCCGAGGTTTTTGCCCCGATGTATCGAGACAAAAAAAACCGCTACAGGAAAACACCCTGTGATTGTTAATCTTTTGCTGAAGTTTAACCGGTTTGAACTGCTTGAACTGTTTGAACTGTTTTTTTTTAAAACCTTGTCAAGGATATCCATCTCAGCTATAATGTGTATCCAGTTTTAAAGACATTGGAGTGAAAATGAAGAAAAAAATAACTGTTGTCGGCGCGGGAAATGTGGGTACTACAACAGTGCAATTAATTGCACAGAAAGACCTTGCGGATGTAGTGCTCATTGATATTGTGGAAGGTATCCCGCAGGGGAAGGCGCTTGATATTCAGGAAGCATGCCCTCTCTGGCTTTCATCCTCGCGGGTTATCGGGACTAACAGTTACGAAGATACTGCAGGCTCTGATATTGTGGTCATTACCGCTGGTCTTGCCCGGAAACCGGGAATGAGCCGGGACGACCTGCTTAAGGCCAATGCTGATATTATTAAGGCGGTTGCTGAAAATATCGCAGGAACATCACCGGAGGCGGTTGTCATTGTGGTTACAAATCCAATGGATGCCATGGCCTATCTCATTCAAAAGGTGACCGGCTTCCCGTCTCGCAGAGTGATCGGCATGGGGGGAGTTCTTGATTCCACAAGGATGAGGACGTTTATTGCACTGGAACTGAATATTCATCCTGAAAATGTGAGCGCGATGGTTATGGGGGGGCATGGCGATCTGATGGTTCCTCTGCCCCGGTTAACGACGGTAGAAGGAAAATGCATATCAGACGTGCTGCCTGATGACAAGATCGGGAAAATTATCGAAAGGACAAAGAACGGAGGAGCAGAGATTGTCGGTTATCTGAAAACAGGAAGCGCGTATTACGCTCCTGCAGCGGCGGTTGTTGAAATGGTAGAGGCTGTTTTTGGGCTCAAGAATGATACGCTTCCCTGTTCGGTTTTCCTGGATGGCGAATACGGAGTCAAAGGGACTTATCTGGGAGTGCCTGTACGGCTTTCATCTAAAGGGGTGGAAGAAGTAATCGAGCTTGAACTTGATGAAAACGAAAAAATAGCACTTCATGCCTCTGCGGATGCGGTCAGAGGCCTTATTGAGAAAATAGTATAATAAACTCAAACAGCTGTCGTTTTTCTGTCATTCCCGCAAGCGAAGCGCGTCGGGAATCCTTCTTGAAGAAACGATTCCGGACAAGCCGGAATGACAAATAATTACTTTATAAACAGACACTAAATAGGGTAAAGGTAAGGGTCATGAGGTCAGTTTGGGAATTGGGTCAAGGTAAAGTGTAAATGGATAGTAAAAAAAAGATAACAAGTTTTAGGGATTTAGATGTTTACCAAAGAATATACAAAGCAGCTATAGAAGTTATGACGAAGATAATTCCAAAATTGCCAGACAGCGAAAAATATGATTTGAAAGATCAGCTATCCAGATCGTCTAAATCCATACCGCGATTGATAGCAGAAGGTTATGCAAAACGCCACCAAAAACATGGATTCCAGAAATATCTTGATGATGCAATGGCAGAAAGTAATGAAACAGTAGTATCTCTTTCTCAATGTAGGGATATTTATCCAAGTTATATAAATATAGAGTTATGCGATAAACTTATCGATACTTATGATGTTTCAGGAAAACAGTTATATAGGTTGGAGGAATCATGGTCACGGTTTAAGAGTAAAAACAGACTATCTACTTGACCTGTTAACTAAACTGGCATCTTGACCTTTACCCAATAACTATTTGTAAGACATAAACTTTTTCTAAATCTGGAGGATATTATTATGATTGATAAAAAGAAAATCGAACAAACTCTTGTTCTAATAAAACCCGATGCACTCAAGAATTCATTGACCGGTTATGTGCTCTCCCAGTTATCCGAATTTCATACAGGACTGCGATTTGCAGCCACAAAGATCGTTAATGTCAGTAAAATGCTGGCTGATGAGCACTATGCCGAGCACAGAGGGAAGATATTTTTCCCCTCGCTTATGGATGCCATCATGGGGAAAATCCATTATCCGGATGAGCCATGGAAACACAGGGTGGTCGCGATCGTGTATCAGGGACCCGACGCCGTAAAAAAAATGCGAGACATCGCGGGCCCGACTAATCCGCATATTGCCCGGGATGAGAAGCCGGGCTGTATCCGCGCGCTCGGGACAGTGGTTCCTCTTAAAGACTCTGGAGGGAAAGTGATCGGAGAGCGTATGGATAACCTCATACACGCATCTGCCACAGACGAAGAAGCAGAGCGCGAAGTCAAGCTCTGGTTCAAGCCCAATGATATCCCGCCGCTTATGCGTGCATACCCGGCTGAGGTCAATGATTCCTTTTACTATTTTAAGAACGGCAGTCTGTATCTGAATCATGAGCCGGGAAGCATGTGTTTTCTTACTCCGGGGAAGACTGCCTGGAAGTCTGATCTGGAGGCATTACGTTTGCTGTCGCAGGGTCAGACCGCACAGAGCTCTCTGGAAGCGGTTGTTGCAAAATATCTTATAAACGAAAAGTAGCACTGCCGCCTGAACAGATTGAATATTTCCGATTTTTTTCCGCAGGTTATGCGGTACATATAGCTTCCCTGTTATTGTTTATCGAAATATCTTGACGGTATTATAATACATATCTCTTTGAATTGGTCTGAACCCGGAGTTTTTAACTGAATTTAGGATCTCATCTATTGAGACATGATACTTTACTCCTGTTGATGCTACAACATTTTCCTCCAGCATTGTGGAACCGAAATCATTGGCGCCGAACCTTAGCGCCACTTGAGCGAGCTTAAGTCCCTGTGTGACCCAGGATGCCTGTATATTCGGAACGTTATCAAGGTACACCCTTGAAAGGGCAAGTACCCTAAGGTATTCAACAGCAGTAGTAGTTTGGATTGCGGATTGCGGATTTCGCCTGCCCGCCGTGGCGGGGATTGCGGATTTTTCACTCCGAGTTCCGAATTCCGAATTCCGAAGTAATTCCGTGTTGCCCGGCTGAAAACTCCAGGGTATGAACGCGGTAAACCCGCCTGTTTTGTCCTGCAGTCTGCGTAAGGCATCGAGATGTTCAATTATATCTTCCTGTTTCTCAATGCTTCCGAACATCATGGTGGCGGTTGTCTTCATGCCTATGCGGTGTGCTTCTTCCATGACCTTCAGCCATTTTTCTTTCCCAATTTTTTTTGGGCTTAATTTCTTTCTTATTCTGTCAGACAGTATTTCAGCTCCGCCTCCCGGAATTGAGTCCAATCCTGCCTCCTGCAGTGCCAGAAGCGCCTTTTTGACTGACAGTCCGGCAGTTTCAGCGATATAGTATATTTCAGGAGGGGAAAAACCATGTATATGTATGGAAAACTTCTTCTTGATAGATCTAAGGAGGTCTATGTAATAATCAAGACCCAGGTCAGGATGAAGCCCGCCCTGCATGAGTATCTGTGTGCCGCCGCAATCAATGGTTTCTTTTATTTTATTAAAAAGCTTTCTTTTCCCAAGTATGTACGCGTCAGGTGCGTCCTTGTCCCTGTAAAACGCGCAGAACCTGCATTTGTTAATGCAGACGTTGGTATAGTTGATATTCCGGTCAATGATAAAGCTTACATTGCCCTTTGAATGAAGTTTATTCCTGATATTATCAGCCATCATTCCGAGGCCGAGAAGGTCAGCATCCTTAAGCAGTGCCAGCCCCTCTTTTCTGGTTATGCGAGCAGACAGGCTTTTTGTGCAGCTGACCCGTTTTTTTGCTTTTTTCTTTACAGTCATTTTTTCTATAAATTAACGAGTCCGGCCTGTACGGAAAATACTATACTTTTTTTAGTAAAGAAAAATATTCCTCTCTCGTAATGCCAGCAGTCCTCAAATTATTTTTGATAATAAATACAGGGATTTCTTTCCAATCAGGAATTACCACAGGTCTTGTTACTCCCGACCTGGTATAAACAGAATGGTCGCCTTCAACTCTTACACATTTAAAACCGGCTTTTTCAAATATCTTTCGCAGCCTGTTTGCAGGCAGGGGAGTTATTTTCGGCATTTATGAAAGGCTTACTAATTCAGTAGCAATGAGTTTCGGTGGGAGCCATCTTCCGCTATTGTCCTTTTTGTATCTCGATTCTTCAAGGATATCTACAAGGGTTCCCATCTTTTCACTTTCCTCAAGAAAAAGCCTTACAGCTGTCTTGAGCATCTCTTTAGCATGCTCCACAGAATTGCCGCAGCTTGAAACATCAAGCTCAGGACAATACGCAACATACGTGCTATCTTCCTCAAAAACGATTACATCATAATCAATCGGGATCATTATCAGCTCCTTCTTTTAAATTTTAAACATTTAGCGCAATTTAATCAACTATTGATAGTCGTAATGTTAAAGCAATTTAGAAACGTCCTGTTTACTGATAGCCCTGTCATTCCCCGATACCAAATCAAGTTGAGCACAGGCTTGATCGGGGAATCCAGAGGTAAAAACTTAAAACATGGATTCCCGATTATAACCTTCGGGAATGACGAAAAGCGGACATTATTTGTGCGTGAGTCAATAATTGCCCTCCTAATTATCTACTTGCAAAATTTTATGAAGTCGTCCAGAAAAGAAGTCTTTTTAAGCTCATAAGTTTTCAGGATAAACTTTCGCTCTGAAAAATTGAAATCTGCGAATCCGAAAAACCAGGCGAATCGCTCAAGTGATCTCATAGAATAGCTGCTGCTGACATCTTCTTCAGGGGATGAATGATCCCGCTTAGG
>VAPA010211001.1_pt1 | contig 24353 bp, 25 predicted proteins | sample 3395041 | NCBI WGS metagenome assembly VAPA01 (sample SAMN08290432, study PRJNA428436) | hydrothermal vent metagenome | isolation source: Deep-sea hydrothermal vent chimney | place: Indian Ocean: Southwest Indian Ridge | depth 1973 m m
ATCGATGGTGCAGAAATTGCTTGTTACCATTTAGCAGCAGTTGTTGGAGAGTGGACTCCTGAAGGTGAACTAAAAGAGAAAATTGCGAAGTTCGGTGAATTGATGAAATCTCAGGTTTCAGAACAAAGAGAAGCAGTAAGATTTCTGTCAATTGACATGGACAAGTCCAAGATACGAGCAGATGAAATATGCAGACTTGAGAAGGAAATTGACGTTGTGCAGAGAGAAATTGTATCCCTACTCTACCCTCTAGAGATACCATTAGCAGTTATGTTGAGATTTAGAGATTTCATCAACATGCTAGAAGACATGGCTAACTTCAGTGAGGATGCAGCACTAGTCATTCGAACCCTCTCACTTACGCTCAATACATGACAGTCGGTGCAATGAATTGAATCCAAAAGCCCCCCTTGCAGTTGCTAACCTCGTGGGCGATAGAGGAATAGTGTGGAACTCTGAAGATGGCATGAAACTCTATGATGAGGGTTATTTCGGTCAACCAGTGGGTATTCGGAAACCCAAGTCTTCGGTGTTTGATAAACCCCTTGAACTTTCATTGGTTGAATGTGCATATTTGGCACAGCAGAAGAAACTGAAAGTAACAGGTCCGGATGGGACTATCCTAAGCGTTGAAGATCTTCTAGATCTTGGTTCAAAGTTCTCTGATGAGTTTGGAGACCGATTCTTGGTGTATTCTCAGCTGCGTGAGCGTGGCTATGTTGTGCGACCTGGATTAAAATTCGGTACAGACTATGCAGTTTATGAGCACGGTCCTGGAAAAGATCATGCTCCGTTTCTAGTGCATGTTATACCACAAAGAGTTGGTGTACTCCCTCTTGACATTGTACGCGCTGGACGACTCGCAACCAGTGTACGAAAGAAATTCATTATTGCCACGATAAAAGAGAACCGTGACATTGCGTACTATAGCTTTGTATGGCATAGACCGTAGTTAGAATGAATGAGAAAGTTTTAAGTTCGAAGTATCATTGTCCCTGTTAACATCGAGCTGTTTGAGGATGAATCCTGATGGCTGATAAAGCTGAGAACGCAAAATCTTTTGGTATGCTGTTGGCCAAAGCTTGGGAGAATACTCCTTCGTTTATCTGCAGCAATGAAGACTACATCTACTGTCTATTTCCCTCTGACGATTCAAAGACAACATGGGTGGAGGCATCTCTTACTTTTCCCGATGGTTCCCTTGACCAGAAGGAAATAGATCCCGTGAAGGCGATTGCTCTTCTTGTTGAAGAGCTAAAACTTCTACCCACATATGGTGTGAATGCAATTATCACCACAAAAGCCCAACTTGATGAAACCAGTGGACGATTGGGAACGTTAGAATAAGAAAGACTGTAAACTACGATTTGAATTCGAGGAGAACTTTGTCATGGATGGAGCTGAGCCATGTCAGAACCTATTGTAACATGTCCTTTCTGCAATCTGGATGTCCCTGATGGACGTTATTGCAAGCTTTGCGGAAAACCACTTCAATCAGACAATCCCCCTCATTCAGAAGCACTTGATTACGGTGACGTCGACGAACCCACTTCCTTAGATGTGGAACCTGTCACTAAAGCGGCATATCCTCATTTCGATGTGACGATTTCAGACATGGAATACGAGGCAGCAATAGAACTTCTTGCCAGAGCTGAGCTCGTGGTTGTCAACCTAGAGTTGGACATATTGATTGACAAGACCAAGGCCACTAGACAAGCTCTTCATCTGCAACAAGCTGACAAGACTGTTTTGACCGCTCGTGCTGAAGAGTTACGTGCTGAATTTGAAAAGACAAAGAACCGTAGGAGAGAGCTAAAGGCCATTGAAACCCCCCTCGTCTTAGAACAACTACTAGAGGCACTGGATACTCACGAGGGTAGACTATCAAAGCTTGAGAGCATTTCTGGAACAGTTGACAAAGATGTCTATAAAGAACAGCGGACTGAGATTATTAGCACGTTAAATGAGCTCCGCGGGAATTTGAAGAACGCGATTAAGACGGCGAAGAAGTGGACAAATGGTATCAAGAAGACCCTCAAACGTCTTGAGAAAGAAATCAGCAGAGTGAATGCTAAGTTCAGAATCGGGGATATCTCAAGAGATACGTATGAATCATCAAAGTTTCGTCTTGAACGAAACATCAGGATTGTGGAAAGCGGGAAAGAGCGGCTAATTGCACTACTCCGTCTTGCTGAGAAGAGGTGAAATTACAAAACGAGAAATTGGTGCGGTGAAAAGTAATGGGCAGCAATGTGGATTGTACAGCTCTCTGTAAGAGTTTCATGTGTGAAAAACAGCCTCCTGCTATTAAGATAAGGAAACAAGGCAACAAGAAGGAAATCTGGTGTACTTGGATTGACGAAGATTGTGATCAGGGATGGTGTATTCATTCCAAGTGTACAGATCAAAAGATGACGCAGGATGGGAAATGCAAGCAAGCTATGAGCCCTGTTCATACACAGGAACAGGTCAAGGTTGATGAGCCTTACCCAGATACGATGCCCAAAGACATTGCGAGAAAGTTCAGACCGAGATAATAGTAGTTGCATCTCAATCACTTATGGCGCAATGTCTATAAGCGTCACCCAATTCGCAGTCAGGCAAAGGTGAACTGTAGTGTTCGAGGAAATACGTCCCTCAATGAGGGCTCTCATTTACTTATTGGTCGGGATATCACTTCTAGGAATTGGTTTCTTACTGGGTCAAGCTGCATTTGCACTCGGTTTTCTTACCGGTCCGTAGACTGTTACAACAATTTTATCGAGTGATTTGAAGTGAGCCGTCTTGATGAGATCCTGAAACTTCTTCTGAGTTTTGATGGAATCTCGCGCAAGTTCGTTTTACCCTCTATTATTGATAAACTGAGACTAGAGTCCTACAAAGGGAATTCACCACATAGTCTTGGTGAAGATTCTGCAGCTATTGATACTAACTGCGATGACTATGTTCTCCTAACAACCGATGCTATCGTAGAGGATTTGTGTTTGAACCATCCGCGTGCTGCTGGCTTCAATGTTGTACTTGCTAATGTGATGGATATCTATGCCGCAGGAGGCACACCTACATCTTTTGCTGTTGCATTATCCTATTCTAATCCAGCTGTTGGAGCGGCGATCCTTGACGGACTAATTGCAGGTTCTCATACGTTTCGAGTACCCATTGTTCGTGGTCATACAAATTCCAAGTCCAGCTCAACTTATGTTGTTGGATCAGCAACAGGTACTGTGCTAGAAGATAACCGACTGACCGCAGGAGGCGCAGAAGATGGAAATGTCCTGGTTCTCCTGTTTGACAGAGTAGGTCAGAGGGGTGTGAGCTATAAGCTCGGTTGGGATTCTGTGACAGGCCAATCCCCTGAGGAAGTTGTTTCAAGACTCTCAGTAATGAATACCCTCGCTAGTGAACAACTACTGACATCCTCAAAAGACGTGTCTGGGGCAGGTGTTATTGGTACTGCTGCAATGATGCTTGAATACTCAGGAAGGGGTGGAACTTTAGATCTTGATGCAATCGATTCCTCTAAACCTTCTGGGATAGATCTCGATGATTGGCTACGCATGTACATCTCCCTCGGATTTTTGGTAGCAACACCCAGAGAGAATATAGCAAAACTGGAAGATATAGCATTGATACATGGGTTATCATCATCAATCATTGGAGTGGTTGATGACTCAAACGAAGTGAGGCTCAAACTTGGTGACGAGGAGAGAGTTCTTTTTGATTTCTCTAAGGGAGGTGTTCTCATCCCCAAAAATATGAACACCTGATATAATTGCGCTAAGGTTATAATGCGGACAACTAGTAGTGCGTTTGAAGTGTACGCAAGTGTCTACGGAAAAGATTTGCAGTATAGTTGGTTGCAGGAAGCCTGCAAAGAGATCTCTGAAGCGAGATAGAATCGCTGAGAGCGTAACTAAATCCAATCTCAATGTTAAAGATGCACGTTCTAGGAAGATTTCCTTGTGTGCTGACCATTGGAAGACAGTGAAGAAAGTCTTCAAGAAAGATACAAAGGGTGAACGTCTTCGATGGGGCCATTGAATCGTACTGTGAGTTAAGCAGACCACTCTTGCCCAGGAAGGAGTTTGGTGTGAGTCCCAAGAAAAAACGAAACCTGAAATTAGAACCAAATTACAAGTTATGGCTTGAAAGGGATGGCAAGTATATTTTCGGACCAGGTGCCTATGGAATAATCAAAGCAGTTCATCAAGAGGGGACCATCACAAAGGGCGCGAAGAAACTCGGCATGTCCTACCGCTATGCTTGGGGTGTCATTAAGAAGATCGAGAAAGAACTTGGTATAATCCTAGTTGAAACTTACAAGGGCGGAACCGAGGGTGGGGGTGGTGCTCGCGTGACAGAGTACGGATTAGAACTGATGAAACTCTATTCCTCTGTGAATGATGCTTTCAACAATATTCTCGAAGCTTCAGAGCAACTCGATTTATGAGAATCTCATGACAATTGCGTTATTGGGACAATGACTTTTACAATCAAGGCACATAATGCAATCCGGACTATGCATGTGCTGATATGGGAATTTCCTAATTCTGATATTCATAGGGCAGACTTCCTCACACACATTACATGTTTCAGGAGTACACCGTGCGGGATTCCTTCCTATTCCTATCAAAGCATCTTTAGAGAAGAGGCTATAGAACCATCCTGCTGGGCACATCCATCGACAGAACCATCTTGGAATCCAGAATGAAACCAGGAACACGAATATGACAAATCCTAGCTGCACCAGTGGCCAACCCCACTGTGTGAGGTACCACAAGGTGTCAAAGCTAGTAGGCCATAAACCTGAGCTCATCTGCTCAGGCAATACTACGAAGAGAATGTAAGCTGGATTCAACGGTGCGAAAGCATCATTGGCAAATGCGCCAAGAGTAGCTTCGAGAGCTTCAGCCGATCCTGTGAGTCGAGAAAACCCAACCCAGACGGCAAAAAATGAGACAATAACGAAAATGTAAAATTTTACCTTACGAAGCTCGTTCTCTGTATTCGAGGTGGGGCGAGTCTTAGTTCTCTTGGGCAAGGTGACAAAATCTTGGACTGTACCAATTGGACAAATCCATCCACATGGAGCACGACCTACTACGACTAGTATGATTAACATGGCCCCTATCGTAAAGAATGGGAAAATCCCTGTTGAAAACTCGCGCAGTAGCGTATCAAACGATCCTGCAATGGCTCCAAACGGGGCTTCAAGTGGAGCAAGGATTGGTATTGTGGGTAGATTATTCCAGATTGATAACCAAAATGCCTGGACATTAGGCATACCCAACCATGCCAACAGTATGTACCCATTGATTCCAATGAAGAAGACAATCTGAACGATTCTTCGTAACATTCTGAGATTAAGAATCAATCCTAGTGGATTTGATGGAAGGCTGATTTTCCTGCCCTCTTTCTTTTCAACAGCCTTAGGTTTCGGGGGCACATCTTCATCTGGCTCGGACTGTTCTTCGTCACTGCCAGTGTCTTCAATATAATCGGCATCTTCTGCCATACATTCAGTCCTCACCAGATGGTGTTGGCGGCGAGAATCTGAGCCCAGATTAAAAACGTTGTGCTGGACTCGTTTGAGCTGCCAGATGAGGTTCTACGAGTATGTGATGTGGAGTGCGCCTGAGTCTAACTCAAAATGCATCAGATAGTTACCAGCTCCTGGAGGGGGATTGATCGCTATTGGATGGTCATAGGTTTCTATCCACGTCTGAGGTTCCACACCTTGATAGTTGAACAATATCGTCAATGTGTTCCCCTCTGCACTCATCATTATGCCTACAGGAATGTGGACCTGAATTGTTGCATTCGGGAGTGTGCCAACGTCAACTTGTTTCGTAGTGTTGTGAACCTGCGCAGCTACCACCTGTGCATCTTCAAGATACGAAGTTGTAGTGATTGTATCAATTGCATACATCAGAACTGGAACACCTACCATTACCGCAGTAGAAAGTCCAATGGCGATGAGCATCATCTTCTCGAGCGACCGTGATACCATGTACTTCCACTGTGCATTCTTCCCAATAAACCACTATGATGATTTATTGGGATGGACTGGTAGTTAGAGAGATTGGTGCAAGTCTCAATAATGCACTCGTGATGGACCTCTAGATGTCGATCAGGGAACTACCGGTTCATCAGTTGAATATTTTCTCACGGTCTCATTATCATGACTGAAGTCCTCAGCACTTTCAAAATTGATATTGAAACAGGAACAACCAAACTCTATAAGGAGGCCAGTAAATAGACTATGAACCACTTGAGGGAGAGCAGACAAGTGAATGATGGAAACGCAGAGGTTTCTCGAGCACTGAATTTCAGCAGTGATGAACCTGCAGTTGTATTCAGACTTGCTTGGTATGTAGTCGCTTCCAAACCAAACTTGATACTGGATGAACATAGTGAGGCGGAGAGCAAAGACTTTCAGGGCTCCGCTAAATTTTCCCTCAGGATTGCGGGTGAGGCGGCTAATACGACCATTCAGGTAACTAAATCAAAATCCTCCGTGGAACTAACCGCTCGAGGGTTAGATGAGGTTGCCCTCTCTGTGTATCTAGATGACCATCTTGAAGCAATGAGTGATGCACTAGCAAAGTATCAAGCATTACCTGAGGAGGATAAAGCAAAACTCAGGAGAGCACTGGTTGCAAAAACTTGTTGGGATAGAGTGGTGAGAGAAATCTTGAACAAGGCTCCTGCAAACGATATCTATCTTCAGGTGGCTCATGGAAGAGAAATGATGATACAATCTACAGAAGGAGAAAATGGAGTGTTGCCCGTCACTCTGACAACAGCTGCATGGCTGTCAAAGATTGAATCTCTTCCTCGTGATGAAACGATGCCTGGCAACATCGCGTCAGAACTAGCAAAGAAAAGCATTGAGTGGAAACGAGAAACACAGGAACTCATATCCCGCTACATTTAGACTCGATTGCTTGGGCTCATGTACATGAATCTTGGATTCTTATGTATCAAAAAGAAGAAGAGAGTAGTTGGAAAAATTTCCAACCACTACGGTTTGATTGTAATCTGAAGGTTGTTTGCCAAGTCCTTATACCGGTTACGAACGGTCACCTCGGTGACGTTTGAGGCCTCTGCAATCTCTCTCTGAGTTCTTCTATCGTCCTCGACGATGCCTGCGATATAGAGAGCAGCTGCAGCAAGACCACCTGGGTCCTTACCTGCCGTGATCCCTTTCTTTCTAGCAGCATTGATGATACTCATTGCAGCCTGGACAGTCTTCCCATCAAGACCGAGGTCTGCAGAGATCCTTGGCATGAGGTCGTTTGCTGAAGGAATTGGAACCTTCACGTCAACATTTCGCAGGATAAGTCGGACACACTGTCCAAGCTCTTTCCTGTTGACCCTTGCCTCAGTGACGATCTCATCAAGCTGTCGTGGAATCTTGTGAATTCGACATGAGAGATAAATGGTTGCAGCCACCATGCCCTCGATACTTCTTCCTCTAACAAGACGCTTGCTGAGCGCTTTTCTGTATATCAGAGCTGAGGTTTCTTTGGTTTCGTGTGGAACACCAAGTTGTGAGGTCAATCTGTCCATCTCACTCATTGCAATGCTGAGATTCCTGTGCTGTGAGCTATGTACGAGCGTTCTGATTTGCCACTTACGCATCCGATAGATTGCAGCGCGACTACTTGCAGCAATTGCTCGTCCGTTGGCATCTCTGTCGCTCCAGCCAATTGTTGTAGCAAGACCCTTATCTGCCATTGTCAATGTCATTGGAGAACCTGTTCTAGCCCTAGCATTCCTCTCTTCAGCTGTGAATGCTCTCCATTCAGGTCCTTGGTCTAAGATTCTCTCGTTCATCACACATCCGCAAGAAGTGCAAATGTGCTCCCCGCGTCTCAAGTCTTCATAGAAATCACTGCCACCGCAGACGGAACATACCGAAATTCCCTTGCGTCGCTGCGTACTGGCACGAGCTGGTCTAGCCATTTTTTTGGTCACCTATTTTGCTCCCTCTGAAATATGGCCGTTTACATGTTTAGCCAATCGTACACAAAATTGCATCCCAGAGAGAATGCTTTCAAAATCGCTATTATTTGTGCATATAAGTCTAAGCATGAATGAGCTGATGTACCATCATTTTCGCGGTGTTTTCAAAAGAGAACATGTTATCCTCATACATACGTATGGCAATCGCTTTTCACTCGGCGTTTTAGAGCGCTATGAAAAATTGGGATGAGGAGAACGCTCAAAGCGAAAGGATGTCCAGCTGTATGGGGGCAGCCAGATCCAGGAGATGATTGAGCGTTCAACCTCTTTGATAGTTGTGGATTACTCTAGACAAGAAAGTTGTTTGACTGCAGACTCCGGGATGAGATGGATGTTATCATAGTACTGGGTTTCATCATCAACAACAGTCTTTGAAAGGGCAACCTTTAGCACTCCATCATCCTTACCTAGCAAGTACCCAGCAACATATTGGAGTGGAACATGCATCTTCTCGGCTTGTTCCTTTGACATCGCACAGCACTCAACACCAGGACTCTCGAAGATGACTTCGACAGTTTCATGGTCCTCACATGCTGCATGGCGATTCAATTCCTTGGTTCTCTCACTGATTCTTGTCGTTCCACTGATACTCTCAACTCTGGCGTGATCATAATGGAATGGGTCGCCTGTGAGTCGATGGACTGATGGTGCTAAGAAGATGGTCTTTTCAGTCAGTTCAGCGATATCATCACTACCACCATCGACAAATCTCTTGTCTTCGCTCTCTCCTATTAGATATCGTATCCTGTAGTGCTTAGCATCGACTTTCTTCTTCTCATCACCTTCATTCACAGTGACTACTTCATCGTCCCACATTTCCAAAGCAGTGAATGGATTATTACTCGCTTCAATCATTTATTGTTTACTCCTAATGGGAATTTATTAACTATTGTTAAAATACACAATAGTTAACTTATAAGGTTAGTGTCATATGATTCGAGTAGTTTTTGAAGGGTTATTACAATGATCGAATACCTCATCGTTATCCTAGCATCCTCACTTTTTGGACTACAGCACAGTGGCCTTTCAGCTCTGAGTGTTAAGTCGAGAATCATTAATAGATGGGGCAAAGACGGTTATGCTAGAATTTTCAACACAACGAGTATCCTCACTCTTCTAATTGCATTTCTATCCATGAACTTCTGGGACTGGGTCTACTTCATCCTACAACCAGCTTTGATTCAACCCCTCTTGTTCATACTTGGAATTTTATTAGGTCTGGGAGGAGTAGTTCTGTCAATGATGGCATCTCGAGTAATATCAGTCAGTACGGTTGCAGACATGAGAACGGATAGGAAAGCAAAACTTGTCACTGAAGGAATCTATTCCCAGGTGCGACATCCATTGTATTTGGCAACACTCCTCGTGTTTTCCGCTTTTGTACTCATCTACCCATTTCCTGTTGTTATTGTCTTTTCTCTGAGCATGATTATTTACACTATGATTGGTGCGTATTTAGAAGAAAGGAAGCTAGTGAAGCACTATGGTAATGAATATCTCGAATACAAGAAGACTGTAGGCTTCATCTTCCCGAAACTAAGATGAACATATGTACATGGGACTGACAGATATCTGTAAGGTGCTTATACAAACCTGCACTCGTCGTTCACTATCACCATTTTCTTCTTTTTGGCGTTGGCTCTTCTTGCTCAACTGCCGTAGAAGTCCATTGGTCGCCGAGTGGAGCAGCAATTCGCGCGATCACGTCACCTTCAAATGCATAATTGATTTGACTGAGAGATATTACAGCGCCATCATATGGTGCGACAATCTCACTTTTGTCTTGGACATGCCCGATTACATCTCCGCTCTGCACAGTTTCACCGAGGTTCACAGTTGGTACAAAGAAACCCTCAGTTTCCACGTTCACGTGTTGTGAACGTCCCATGAGCGTGGTTGAGGCTTCAATTTTCTCCCCGGGAATCATATCTTTGATTCGCATCAAATTGAGGAGTGCCTCTCTCACCTCAACAGCAGCCTGAGAATTCACATGGTCAGTATTGCCTCGCATTTCTACTGAGACCGCAGGAATTCCCTCGTGTGCAGCCTCTGTTGCAAGAGCCCCTCTCATTCCGGTTGATTGAACAACATAAGGAAGAGCAATCTGAGAGGCAAGGTTGCGGACGTGAATGTAGTCCCTGTGCATTGCTACAATATGACTACTACAGTTTTGCCAACCCGTTCTAAGTTCAATAACATAATCTGCGGTTGACGCTCTACGCCAGATCTCCCATGCAGTTCTCTCAGTCACAGAACCGTGCTCATTACCTGGAAAGACAGTATCAAGGTCTTTTGAGTCAAGTGGGGAAACTTTGGATCCAAGACGAAACGCTAACGGACTGGCCACTGGTAGGAACGTGACAGAACCATCAAGTCGATCTAGGCCCTCAAGATGCTTCATTATGAGATAACTTGTATAGACATCTGTCGCGGAACGACCGTTAATAGCAGCCACAATCATCACATTGGGCCGTTCTTCACCGAATGTGTAATAACCCAGCGTAGTGCCAGTCTTTGGGTCGATATCCACCGCATCAACTATAGCCTTCACCATGACAAGACCTTCTTTCAACTGATGAGCTGATTATATTTTCATAATGATATGAAGCAGTGTATCACCAAAGACCGACTTCAAATCCACTCTGGTTTGCAGTTGAAGAAGAAGATGTCTGTTTTGAATTCCTGTTTTAAGAAGAAATCGTGTCGACTCAAAGCGTATCTACTCTCCAAAGGGATGTGAGGGTGATCGAAGATATCAGTGTGTCCACACATATTGGGATTTCCGATCCACGCGATAGGTATACCTGCTTTCACGAGTTCTATCCCTGTCATAGAGAGATGGGGTTCCCAACACATGACAATGAAGGAGGGTGAGTACTTTCTTACTGCTTCTGTTGCGTCAAGTGTTTCCACCCATTTAGGGTATCCGATGTTGTAACGTCCATCCTTACTGTCAGTTGCAATACATCGTCTTTTGATCAAGGGCTGAAGAAATTCAGTTAGCCGTCCATCACCACTCATTATTTCGAGAACGGGTGGTTTCTTTCTTCTCAACCCTAGGGCTTTGTTGATCACTTGAGCCAGCTCCTCAACAAACTCCTTATTGAAGATCTGAAAAAACCATCTACCTGCGACATTCGCCCCACTGCAGTATGATTTCACATCTCCTTTTCGTTCCAATCCTCGGAGGAACAGAAGGACCACCGCATGAGGCAAGAGTTTGCCGTGAATGTCGATATACTCCCCTTGATGGCCCATTTCTAGTTCACCTCAGTTTTATATCTGTCCTAGTCAATCTCAGTTGACCATAGCGCTAATAAGGGCGACCTCACACTATGGATGGAGAGAGTGAACCAGGATGGATTGCGTTCTCGAAAATTAACATACGCTCCTTTTGCGAGTCCTTTATAGAGGACACCATCTTGGAAGTTTCTAATCCCTCAGTTTCAATAGAGGTTTCTAGATATGAGCGAGTCAGTCAAGATTGAGAAGAAGTGGCAGAAGCGTTGGGAGAAGGACCGAGTCTTCGAAGTAGACCCTGATCCGAAACGAAAGAAGTTTTTTCTCACTGTGCCGTATCCCTACCCCAATGGTGCTTTGCATATTGGTCATGGCAGAACCTATACAGTTGGAGACCTGATAGCTCGATATAAGCGAATGCAAGGATTTAACGTACTGTATCCAATGGCGTCGCATATTACTGGTACACCTATCTTGGGATTGGTGGATAGAGTCAAGAACGGTGATCAAGTCGCTATTGAACAATACAAACGAGACCTTCGTGTATATTTGGATAGTGAGGAGGAAGTAGAAGCACAGGTTATGAAATTCATTGATCCATGGGAAACAGTTAGATTCTTTGCAGATGCAATTTCAGCTGACTTCAAAGCCCTTGGATATAGCATTGATTGGCGTCGCAAGTTCACAACAGGTGACGATATCTATAATCGCTTTATCACTTGGCAGTATCAGAAGTTCATGGACCTGGGCTACATCAAAAAGGGCTCACACCCGCTGCTTTACTGTCCTAACTGCGGAAATCCTGTTGGTGAGGACGACTTACTAGAGGGGACTACAGCGAAAGTCAAGGAGTTCATGACTATCAAATATCCATTCGAAGACGGATTTCTCATCGCAGCAACCTTGAGACCCGAAACCACATTTGGTATAACCAACATGTGGGTCAATCCAACAGAAAAGTATGCCAAAGCCAAAGTGAATGGCGAGAACTGGATTGTTTCCTCCGCGGCAGCAGAGAAATTGAAGCTGCAGGCAAAAGATGTTGAAATCTTGGAAACATTTTCTGGTTCCAAGATTGTCGGAAAATCTTTCAAGACAGTTCACGACAATCGCAACATTCCGATTCTCCCAGCAGATTTTGTAGATGTCGATAATGCAACTGGAGTTGTATACTCCGTCCCTGGTCATGCCCCATTCGACTATATCGCGTTACGGGACTTGTGGCAAGATCCGACGGGTTTGGAAAAATTCGGAATATCCGCCGATGACGTGCGTGATATCGAAATGGTGATGATGGTCAAAATCGAAGGCGGAAGCGAATTCCTGACAAAGGATGTTGTTGAGAAGCTTGGAGTGACCTCACAGATCGACGGTGAGATGTTAGAAGAGGCGACCCAAGAAGTCTACAAGGCTGAGTTCTATGATGGAGTCATGATGGATAATTGTGGCTCCTTCGCAGGACGACAGGTAAGTGAAGTGAAGGATGATGTCGTTGCATGGCTAAAGTCACAGAATCGAGGTGATGTGTTCTACGAGCCTGATGTGCGCCCTGTTATCTGCAAATGCGGAACAGATGTACAGATTGCAGTCTTGGCCGGACAATGGTTCTTGGATTATGAGGGTCCTGGATGGAAAGACAAGGCTTGGGATGCCCTGAACACAATGGAGATAATCCCTGAGAACTTCCGAATCTTATTCGAGTCCACTTTTGACTGGCTAGCCCAAAGGCCATGTGCACGGAGGAGAGGAATCGGGACTCCATTGCCATTTGATCCCGATTGGATAATAGAAGCTCTATCTGACTCGACTATTTACATGGCATTCTATACGATTGTTCACAAGATTACTCATAGTAAGCTAAAACCCGAGCAATTGACACTAAGTTTCTTCGACTATGTCTTTCTAGGGAAAGGAAAAATCGAGAAAGTTTCAAAGGAAACAGGAGTGTCTTCTGACCTTCTGAAGTCAATGCATGATGAGTTCTTGTATTGGTATCCTAATGACCTGAGACACACTGCTCCATCCCATATATCGAATCACTTGAGTTTTGCAATCTTCCATCATGTGGCGATATTCCCAAAGAAACACTGGATACAAACTATCAGTCTCAATGAGCACATGAATATGGAGGGTGGAAAGATGTCCAAGAGCAAAGGCAATACTATCCCTCTAGGGGAGATACCCAAGAAATACGGGGCTGATGTATTCAGGACATATGTTGTATCAGCAGCTGAGCTAGCCAGTCTCATGGACTGGCGAGAGCGAGATGTGCCAGCAGTAAGAAACCGCATTCGACAGTTCAGTGAGGTCATGAAGAAATACACTACAAAGACTCCAAAAATATACACCAAGAAGGACATGCCGACAACAATTACTAGATGGATCCTGTCCCGCGTGAATTCCATTGTCCAAGAATGCACTGATTACTTGGAGAGCTTCAGAATACGAGACTATGCAATAACCGTGATGTCGGAGATGATTCGTTCAGTCAATCAATACTTGAAACGGAATGTACCCAAGGAGGAACGTGAGGGGACAATGGCGTACATATGTGATACATGGGTTCGATTGATTGCACCAATGACACCTCATGTCAGTGAAGAGTTCTGGTCCAAGATGAAAGCTGATGGCTATGTTTCAATGGCTGAGTGGCCACAACCTGACAAGAAGCTAATAGACGCCTCTGTCGAGATGGCCCATGAAGTAGTGGAATCCACCGTCAGAGACATTCGAGAGATCGTGAAGCTATTAAAGGATAAGAAAGCATCTACTGTACACATCTATGTGGCTCCAGAATGGATGTTCAAAGCTTTGAACAGTATTCGAAAGGCAGAACTTGCCATCATAGTGGGCGACATCATGAAGCATCTGATGTCCAACGTAGACTTCCGAAAACATGGTAAACAAGTCAAGAACATCGTGGACCGAATCGCTAAAGAGAACGGCCTGTGGGATCACTCTAAAAACGCTAAGGAGGAGATGGCTGCCTTGATAGACTCTGCAGCTCACATCAGTACAGAGTTGAATTTGGAAGTCATCATCCATAGTTCGGAGAAGCCCAAATACGACCCACAGAATAAAGCACGATTTGCCTTACCCGGTCGAGTTTCACTATTCTTAGAGTGAGTTCATCAAATATTCAGTCCTGGGAATTTCGCGTAACAGTTTTATGCTTCAGCAAGAAGAAAGTACATTGATGGTGTTTCAGCAATGATAATAGCTTTCATCATGGCCAAAGTCGAGTCGACAAAGTCGCGAGGAATTCTAGAAGAGGTACGTAAGATCGAGGCAGTTGAAGAAGCCTATCTGATATACGGTGCCTATGACTTGTTGATAAAATGTGTCTTCAAAGAACCAGAAGAACTAAGCTCCTTCGTGGTCAACGACCTTCGAAGTATTGATGGTGTGAAGGATACAATTACGAATGTCTGTGCAACCCCTGAATAGATTAAGCATCCTTACTTAATCCAAGTCGCTTCAAAGTTTCTTTATGTGGTAGACCAGTCTTAAGGTCCCAGCCGCGTTCAGTATAATACTCGTCAAGCATCATATCAATCTCTACGACCTCACCAGCAGATGGTCCTAAGGGTGCTTTCTCTTTCGTTAATCTGTCAGGTAAACAGTCATCCTCTCTTGTGATACCAAGACGTGCATTGAACAATCTGTTGAGATTGACAATTCGTTCACCAATGGTCTGGAGTTCCTCTGCGGATAAATCAAGACCATTGTGGATCTTTAATGCCAGAGCAACATCATCATAGTAGAACTCTGGAGGGATTTGTGTACCATACTTGCAGATACCCACACTCTCCACCATGACCATGTAGTCTTCACATTCCTTCACCATGATACCCTTGTATTTTGGATTCAAACGTTCAGCCATCTCTGGTAGATATTCCTCACCAAATCGTTCTCTGATTTCATTATCAAAACCTGCCTCATCAAGGACCGGGAATGAATAGAGATGATCAGCACCTCTTGCTGCAGTCACTGCTGCAAGTCCCATTGACTTCTGAGCTCGTGGTTCCTGACCTGCAATCTCTTGTTTTTTCACAGTCATAACGAACTTCTCGGTTCCTCTACCAATCTTTTGAGCAGCTCTTGCACTTCCCTCTGCAAGCACGTCACCAAACCCTTCTCTCAGAGCTACCATTCTTGTTAGGTTCACTATGGTTTCATGATTTCCCCAACTGAGATCTATACCACCTGTATCCTCCGCAGTAAGAAGACCCTCATCCCAGGCTTCCATAGCCCACGAGATTGTGGCCCCTAGTGATATCGTGTCCATCCCATATTGGTTCGAGAGATGATGTCCGAAAAGCACGGACTCTAGATTGTCGTTACCACATCGAGAGCCCATGGATGATTGGGTCTCGAACTCTGGAGCCCCGCCCTCAAAGGCATATGGACCGGTTCTCACAGCTGTGTAGCGCCCACATCGTTGAAGGCACGAGAAGTCAGCTCTCGCCTTCACCAAGTATTTCTGATTGATTGCATCGCCACTGATCTTCTCATATCCATCAAACACACCCTGCTTCATATTGTAGCTTGGTAGCCGTCCAATGTGTTGCATCAGTTCAACAAGACTTGTGGTACCATACTTTATTCGTCCAGGTGTGAAGGGATTTTCCATCATTCTCTTATGGAAGACATCTATCTGTTTCAAGTAATTCTTAGGATCCGCAACGTCAAGTTTCCCGGTTCCTCGTACAGAAACCGCCTTTATCCTCTTTGACCCCATTACTGCTCCTAATCCAGAACGTGCAGATGCCCGGTCTCTATCATTCATTACCGCTGCAAACCTCACGAGGTTCTCCCCTGCTTGTCCGATAGCTAATGTCTTGCACTTTCTTCCGTGCTTAGCTTTGAGGATATCGTCAGTCTCGAAGACATCCTTCCCCCAGACCCCGGCAGCTTCTGCATCTAAGAGCTCAACAACATCGTCCTTGATGTTGAGATATACCGGGCTTGACGAAGCACCAGTGAAGACAACAGCATCATAACCAGCAAATTTCAGCTCAGCTCCCCAAAAACCTGCGGCATGACTCTCACCCCAGATATCTGTCAGAGGTGATAGACCTGCGACAACATGTCTTGATGCCTGAGGAAACATCGAACCAGTGAGAAGACCTGTTGCGATTCCTAGAACATTCTTGTCACTGAGGGGATCAATCCCCTTAGGAATGTTGTCGAATAGCATTCTTGACAAATACCCCGCTCCTAAGAGGTAATCTTTGATCATATCTTCATCCAAAGGTCGTTTCTCAATAGACCCCTTCGTCAGGTTCACCCATAGAATGTGACCGCCAACTCCGTGTATCATTGTGAATCCTCCTTATCGTAGATCTCTTTCGCGTGTTGTTCATACAGGTTCATCATACTCCCATCTTTGTCTCTCTTGGAGAGTTCACTCTCTGTCGTCATCCATATTGCATCTGCTGGGCAACGTTTTATGCATTCATCACATTGGATGCACTTGAACGCCTTCCCAGTGTCCGGATGGATGCGGATTGCGTAATATTGACATGCCGTGACACAATCTCCATGACCAACACACTTTCTGTTATTGACTATCACAACTCCCTTTGAAGTGCGCATAAGGGCTTCTTCTGGACACGCTGTGATACATGGGGCATCCTCACAGTTTCGACAGAAAAGGGGAAAATCCAGAGCTGGCTCAATTCTTACAACTCTATTACGAGCGCGTTCAGGGCTTATCACTTTGAAATAGTGCATACTACATGAGTTAGAACATGTCATGCATCCTGAACATACTCGGGGGTCACCAATTACAAACTTTAGTTCTGTCAAAGTTCTAATCTCCGCTAGGTCTGCTTCCACATCCCATTGCTTGATATTTTCCAATTCCTGGTTTCGCCGTCAACTGACCGTCTTTGAAAACCTGTACTCCCCTTGAAAATGTCATCACTGGTACACCCTTCATCGTCATCCCCTCATAAAGTGTCCAGCCACATTTTGAGAATGTCATATCTGCTGTCATCTTCTCTTCACGAGTCTGATCTATAATCACAAAGTCTGCGTCTGAACCAATACGTAGAACACCCTTCTTAGGATATAATCCGAAAATCCTCGCGGGATTTCGAGAGCATACTCGTAACAGTCTTGAAAGAGATAATCTTCCTTTGTTGATTCCTTCAGACAGAAGAACTCTGAGTATCATCTGTGTGCCATCAACGCCTGACCACGCATCTCTGATGTCACTTGAACCCACATCTTTCTTCTCAATTGGGCAGGGTGCGTGATCACTCACAACTGCATCTATGGAACCTCTCAGTAGTGCAGACCAGAGTGCCGCTCTATCCTCCTTAGTCCGTAAAGGCGGATTCAGTTTGCTCCTTGGTCCCAATCGGTTCATATCATCTCTGAAGAAAACGAGGTGGTGTGGACAGACTTCAGTAGTAACCATGTTACCTCTTAGTCTGGTCTTCTCGATCTCAAGAATTCCTTCCCTTGTAGTCACATGAGCAATGTGTAGATGGCCGCCCGTCTGTTCTACAATATCTATACTGGACCGAATAGCAAGATGCTCAGCGATATTGGGTCTCGCTAAAGAGTGACTTATGGGAGCATCCCAATTTCCATCCATCTCAGTTCCAAACTCATCCAGGACTCCCTGATCCTCCGAATGGACTGTGAGATGTCCTCCAAACTCAGATACCTCACTCAGGCATTTCACAATCACACCTTTACTGGTCTCATATGGCTCACAAGTGAATGCCTTGAATGCTGCAACTCCCCTCTCCACAAGAGATGGAATTGCATCAATATTCCCAGAGTTCATCATTCCTGCATACAATGAGAAATCGATGACACTCATTGACTCTCCCTGAGAAATTTTCTCATCTACAGCTTGAATCGAGTCAACCTGATTTGTTAGTGGCATATCCACAATTGTCGTGACGCCACCGGCGGCAGCTGCCTGTGAACCTGTTGTGAAGTCTTCGTGTTCCAACATTGTAGGGTCATGAATGTGAGCATGTGCATCAATTAGTCCAGGCATCAGTATCTTGCCTTCAGCATCAATGACAGTTGTAGCATCAGGAAGATGTTCATCTGATGCAATAATGACAATCTTTCCATCTGCTACTCCAATTCCTCCCCTAGTTATTCCTGATTCCAGAAGAAGACGAGCGTTCCGTACAACTAAATCTATAGAGCCTCTCACTTGTTTTCTAAAAGAAGATGTGACACTACTGCTCATTCATCCCCCTCCAACAGGAGGGAACAGAGCCACAGCATCATTGTCTTTGAGCAGTGTATCATAACTATCCAGTAGTTCGATACGCCTACCGTTGACCATGCACGAGTAAAACTGTTTGAGTTCTCCTGAATCGTCTTTCAGTACTGTTTCGGAGAACTTCGGGTATGTCTTTGAAAGAATGTCGAGCAGCTCTCTGATATTCTTCACATCAAATTCTGCACTTCGGACTCCTGTAGCTTCTCGTACCGTTGCGAAGAATTTTGCCAAGACTCGTGCCATTCTTTCACCCACCATATCGAGAAGGACTTTCTGATTTTAACCGTTGCCTTCGGACTGAAGTGAGCATAGGAGTTATAGGTGATGTCTAGTGTATCGGTGTTTCGAAGATGGAAATCGTCGTTGTAGGACATTTGAGCAGGGACCTCATCATTACGCCTGAGACCCGACGTGAGGCTCTTGGTGGAGGTCCAGCTTACGCTATGCTCGCACCAGCAATTGGCGCACTCGGAGCAGGCATCATCTCAAAGGTTGGTGAGGACTTCGAACAGGAATACCGGGAGATCTTAGAATTAAGCAGACTCGATCTGTCAGGACTACAGACGGAAGGAGAATTTTCAACGCGTTTTGTCAATGAATATGATATACTTGGAACACGTGTTCAAAGAATTAAGGCAATCGCTTCTCCCATTCAACCAACTGACTTCACCGAAGTGCATTCCAATGCCAAAATCATACATTTCTCCCCACTGACACCTACCGACGTTGTTACCTCCTGCTATGATACCGCGCGTGAAGAAGGTGCTTTGACATCCCTTGATGTACAGGGATACACACGACACATCGCTAAGGATGGAGTTGTTTCACCTGCAAGATGGGATGAGCATGATAAAATTCTCAGTCAGATAGATGTCGTCAAGTTTCATGATTCTGAACTGAAACTTACAGATGCATCTGAATCCGAACTTTCAGCAGTGAACAACATCCTTGATCTCGGTCCAATCATTATCATTGTCACTCGAGACTATCGAGGGTCAACAATCTACACTCGAAACTCTCAGGTAGATATTCCACTTGTCCTGTCCAAAGTCCAGGTAGACTCAACAGGTTGCGGCGATACCTATGCAATAGGGTTCTTGCTAGAATACATGAGGTCTGCAGATGTTTCCAGAGCCGGTCTCTTCGCTGCAACGTGCGCCTCGTTCAATGCAGAGACTGTGGGACCTTACAAAATGCCTGATCGTGTCAAGATAGACACCCGGTTGAGATCATATCTTCCCGCATGAATAGAAGCCTTTTTCATCAGTTATTTGTCGAGGTACGTGATAGTGGAACCGCATGCTCAAAGATATTGATTCTCTCATGGAGAAATACGAGATTGATGCAATTCTTGCAACAGGTAGTGGGTTCGAGGACCCAAACATATTCTGGCTGACTGGATTCCGTTCAAGCGATCGTATCATCTATTTTCAAAACAAAGGAGAGAAAGGTCTAGTCGCCTGTGGTTTCAATACTCTTGAACGAGTCGAGAAAGAGAGTTTCATCAAGAAGACCTATGATTTGAGTGAGTTCTATATCCAGCTTCTCAGAGAGAACAAGATGATTGCTGATAGCATGGAATCTATCTATGATCCAATGCTTCGCGAGCTTTTCACTGGAAAAACAATTGGAGTTCCTGACAATTTCCCAGCTAGCTATCTGATAATGCTGCAACAACTCGGGTACGATGTTAAAGTCGTGCGTGACTTACTCAAGGAGGGTCGTGCTACAAAGACGACTGAGGAGATTAAAACTATCAGGAAAGCAGGTGATATCACAACAGGAGCAATTTCCAATGTAGTGGAGATGATAAAAAACACGACAGTCGGAGAAAACAAAACTCTGTTGCATGAAGGATCACCGCTAACCGTAGGTCAAGTAAAACTTACTCTAGAGCATTTCTTACTAGACAACAATGCAGAATCTTCTGAAGACATAATTTTAGCTGTTGGTGAAAAGGCGTTTGATTGGCATTATCTTGGGACTCTAGATGACAAGATGAAAAGTGATGTGCCAATTATTCTGGATGTATTTCCTCGTCTAAAACTGGACCGATACATTGCCGATGTCACTAGAACGATTGTGAAAGGTAAACCCACTGAGCGAGTTCAGCAGATGTTCGACGCAGTCCAAGCTGCTGGGGATGCATCCATTGATGCCATGACTGATGGTACTAGGTATGATGATGTAAACCTCGCTTGTTTCAACACTCTGAAGAAACACGGCTTTGATTCAAGAAGACTAAATCCTGATGCTGTTGATGGAATGACTCACGGGCTCGGTCATGGAATTGGCCTAGATGTGCATGAGTTCCCCAGCATGTACAGGCGGGATCACCTGTTCCGTGAAGGTCATGTGATGGCTATAGAGCCTGGTGTGTATCTACAAAACATTGGTGGAGTACGAATTGAAAACGATTACGTTGTGAAGAAAGGGAAAGCCGAGCTGCTCACACGCGGTCTTGACAATGTTATCATAGTCTAACTTGGACTCAGAGCGTGGTGTGGACAGACAGAGATGCACATCCCGCAAGCCTCGCAGATGTCTTTGTCAATCTCAAATAGGTCTTCTTTCTTGTTTACTGTGATTGCTCCATAAACACAGGATTTTGGACAAAGACCACACAAGGTACACTTCTCAAGATCTACTTCGGGAGGAGGTGCCAATGTGGCACTACCATCCAAATGAGGTAGAGCTTTTCCTCTGATATCGTCAAGGGAATCATGACCATGTTCATTTAACCATTCGTCTGTCTGTTTGGCAATTTTGCCGTATACTGTGTCACCCTTTAAGATTGATTCAGTACAGACCTGTACTGCTGAAGCTCCCACCATTGTGAACTCAATCACATCCTCTCCTGAGGTCACGCCTCCGACACCTATAACAGGAATGTCAACGGCCCGTGCGATTTCTGCGATACATCGTATCGCAATCGGTTTTAGCGCAGCTCCACTCATCCACCCGTAACCATCACTGCTTCCCAATGAGGGTTTTCCGGTTTCGATGTTTATTCTCAGACATGGTCCATAAGTGTTGATGCCCACGATACCATCCACATAAGGTTCGATTGATTTGGCTACTTCAGCAACATCGACCTTTGGACTAATCTTGGCAAAGATTGGAATATCAACTACTTCCTTCAGAGCCTTAGCAATCTCAGTATGTCCGCCTACATAATGTGTGCTGAACTCAATCGCGTTCACTCCTGCTTTCTCTAGTTTGGGTGCTAGTTGTGAGACTTCCTCTGGAGTATATCCTACACTTGCAATCAGCGGAAGACCTGAGCTAAGAGCTATGGCATACTCCCTCTCTAACCATTGTTCAACGGGAAGTTCACTCCAAAGTTCAGCATTCAACATTCCTCTACGTGATCCAATTGGTCCATTCTTGAGAGCAGCCATGTTCGGTCGAGGAACATCTGCAGGTCTGATACTTACAGTCTTGGCAACAAGACCTCCTGCACCTCCAGCCGCAGCATTTAGCAGAGCCATGCCATCTCTGGATGTTGGTCCAGCAGCTGTCATGATGGGATTTTTCAGTTTCAGTCCAGCAAATTCCGTGCTGATGTCGGCCATATCACGACCTAGGACATCACCAACATAAAGAGTTCTCTAAGAGAACCTTTTCTGTCAATATGACTGATTATTCGTCAACATCGATTATTTCAGCGGGACTGATATCATCGATATCAACACCTGCTTTCTGCAGCCTGATAATCGCGATTTCGTACGCATTGAGCACATCAGCTTTGGTGATGTAACCTATCATCCGTTGTGGATCCATCGGATCAACGATTACCGCATGCCCCTCATCTCGTTTCATCATGATTTGAAGAGCGCTGTCCATGGTGCAACCAGGTGGGAGATGCAAGAAATCTGGATTCATAAGTTCTCTAACTTGGTATTCACTACCATCTTCCTTGGGTTCATGGAACAGGTCCTCAGCTACCAATATACCAACTATATTGTCGAAGTCATCCATGACCGGGAACTTTGTATGATGTGTTTTGTCAATGATTTCGAAGACCTCGGTGGTAGTCATATTGGGATGCAATATTGTAGGATCAGTAGTCATTATCTCGTTGACATTTATTGTCTTGAGAGCTGAAATATGACTTCCACTCCGTATTTTCACTCCCCTCCTGGACAATTTCATTGTGTAAATGCTCTCAGACTCAAGGAGTGAAGAAACCAAATAAGAAGCTGAAACCGCAATCATCAAGGGTAGGATCAACGAATAATCTGCTGTCATCTCCATTAGCATAACAATGGCCGTGACAGGTGCTCTACCAGAACCTGCAAAGAGTGTAGCCATCCCAACCAATGCAAAGGCCATTGGCTGTAGGACTGCCCATGGAACAAGCGTCGAACTTGCAACACCAAATGCCCCACCAAAAGCTGCTCCTATGAACAGAGTTGGGGCAAACACACCACCAGAGCCTCCGGAGCCTAGGGTGAAGCTCGTTGCAAGGATCTTAAAGATACCAAAGATGATAAGAGCTCCCACTGCCACACCCCCCAATAGAGTTGCATCGATGAAAGCATAACCAACTCCCATTATAGCTGGATAATATGGTTGATTGGGTAAGAATGCCCCAGAATATGCAAACACACCTTCAAGATAAATGGTTCCCACAGCAAGAATTCCAATAAGTAAACCTCCTATTGCAGGAAGGATATATTTTGAAACACGGATTTTTTCGAGCAAATCTTCGATTGAATAGAACCCTCTTGTCCAGACGACGCTTGTTACTCCCAATATTATACCAAGAGCAAGATAGAATAAAAGTTCGATGGGATGCCCCATTATGAAAAGTGGTGCCTGGAATGAAACAACTGACCCAAGAACAAAATCAGCAAGTGCTGTAGCAACAACTGATGCGAGAATAACCGGCAGAATCGAGAATCCTATCACTCCCCCCGCTAACACCTCTATTCCAAAAAGAGCTCCACCCAAAGGTGCGTTGAAAGTAGCAGCTATTCCTGATGAGAGCCCGCATACCAGAAGCGTTTTTGTGGCTTTCTTATCAAACTTGAGAGCAGACGCAACTGCGGACCCCGCACCTGCACCAATCTGTGCAATTGGTCCTTCACGACCACATGAACCTCCTGATCCTATACTAATTGCTGATGCTAGACTTTTTAGAAGGGGAACACGAAAGCGTATCTTTCCTCCATGTAGAGCATAAGCCTCTATCACTTCCGGTACTCCATGACCTTTTGCCTCAGGTGCATATCTTACAACGATGAATGCAACAATTAGACCCCCTATGACAGGAGCAACAATCCATCCTAGAACGCCTAGAAACTCCGAGATGAGAACAAATAGCAGACTGAAATTGAGAATAAGAATTCTAAACACAATTGCTGCAACGCCTGAAACTACTCCAATCAATGCTCCTGATATGTAGAGAAGAACCTGTGTTCTTCTTTCAATACTTTCAATCAAGTCTGATATTCGCCTTCTATCTAGCAAAAAAATAACAATATTGCTAACACAGCGAACTATATTGTACACTTAAAGCTAATCCAACAGTTATCTGATACACATCTATCTAGTCATTCCACGGACATTGAGATCTTCCACAACGAAGTCCAATTGCAACTCCTTCAACTTAGATTCCAGAGGATATCCAGTTTCCTTATCACAACCACGGAACTTGTAGTAATCATCAAGCATAATGTCTAAATCTGGTAGACCTCCCTTGGATGGTCCAGTTGGCATAGGCTCTTCGAGAAGCCTTGGAGGAAGGTTCTCTTCCTTTCGTGTCACACCTAACCTGTGATTGTATGCTCTCCTGAGATGACTAATTCTCTCAGCCGCCGAT
>VAPA010263019.1_pt1 | contig 24299 bp, 18 predicted proteins | sample 3395041 | NCBI WGS metagenome assembly VAPA01 (sample SAMN08290432, study PRJNA428436) | hydrothermal vent metagenome | isolation source: Deep-sea hydrothermal vent chimney | place: Indian Ocean: Southwest Indian Ridge | depth 1973 m m
GACAAAGGACAAATCTCTTTCAACCATTGAAATACTTTTTCCAAGTTTTTTATTCCCCTTCATCTCTTCCTTGAATCTTTGATATGTCTTTGCAACCGCTGAATAACTTATACCTCTAAAAACTTCTCCAATTTGCCTGTTTGTTGCCCCTGTTCGTCTTTTCATTAAATAAATCGCTATCTTTCTCTGTTCAGAATATTTATTTGCTGTTATATCTTCCTTTTTTACCCTGAAATAATTGGAAACGGAATCAATTATCTCTTCTGTCTCATATACTGATTGTAATGCCCTCCTTTGTGAAATCTCCTCCTTCTGCAAATATTCCTCTTTTATTTTCTTCAGTGTATCTTTTATAAATCTCTTTCCTCCAAGTATTACCCCTCCATATACGTCCTTCAATGGATCATCAGGGGCCTGTCCGATTGCGCTTTCTACGAATACCCTGTATTTCCTCCTGGCATCTCTTTTTTGTCCCGATACCATCCCCAAAAGAAGATCCTGCAAAATTATGGAGAAATTATGGAGGTTGAACCTCCATAATTTTGGGTTGTGTCGCCTACAGTCGGCGGAGGGGGCTTGTTCTCTGAAAAATAAAGCACTCTTAGAGCAAGTGCGGTAGAGTAGGGGTCATTGTTCTAACACCGGGATTGTGTAGCCCGCCTTTTGCGAGGCTCGCCTCGTCCGGATTGTTTCGCCAACAGCGGACAAAGTCTAACAGACCTTTGGCGGCTAATAAAGAGTTAAAATTTATTTCTCTCTGGTCAGTGAATAGTCAGAAATGGTAAGCAGGGCAGATTTCTCGATAGAATCCTCAAAAATATCAAGTTCGGATTTTGCTTTTTTAAGCACTGAGTCCGCTTTATCATAGGATTGCTTTATGGATTCGTATTTATTGAATAAACCCTGTATATAGGCAAGATCTGATTTTGTAATTTTTTCAGACCTGATTATTTCCTTTGCCCTCTCTGCCTCGGGACCGGTAGCATTGTTAAAAAGATATATCAGCGGAAGCGTAATTTTACCTTCTTCCAGGTCTTTACCGAGACTTTTACCGAGCATTTGCTCCTCAGCCATATAATCAAGAACATCGTCAGCCATCTGAAAGGCCATACCCAGTTGTAAACCGAATTTTGTCAGAGCATCTTCCTGTTGCTGTGTTGCATTCCCTATGACAGCTCCTCCTCTGCATGCAGCGGACATAAGTATGGCGGTTTTACCCGTTATTATTTTTTGGTAATCTTCCTCTGTTATGTTAGGGTCGCCTTTTTTGCTAAGCTGTATCAGCTCTCCTTCACTCATTCTGGCAGTAGCATTTGTGAAAGAGTCCATAATCTTCTGGCTTTTAAGCATGTTAATAAGTCTCAGTGCGTTGGAATAAAGATAATCTCCAACAAGGACGACGACCTGGTTGCCCCAGAGAGAATGAGCTGAAGGTCTTCCCCTTCTGATACTTGCACCGTCAACCACATCGTCATGAAGTAAGGAAGCCGTGTGAATGGATTCTACACTACAGGCAAGAATACTTGCCTTTTCCCCGCTATAGCCAAATATTTTCGCACTCAATATAGCGAGAAAAGGACGTAAACGCTTTCCACCGCCCATAAGCAGGTGTTTACCAACCATCGAGATAGCAGGAGCTACGGTATTGAAGGTCTCCTTGATCTGCTCCTCTGCCAGGAGAAGGTCTTCCTTGTAGTATTCAGATACTTCTTCGATCGTCATTTTTGTCATAAGCAAAAATTATTCAGTATAAGCTATATCTTTTTTCTAAGTTTGTGCAATTCACCGGGGTTAAAAACACCTTTCTCAGTAATTATACCTGTTATATATTTTTTAGGTGTTACGTCAAAAGCCAGATTTCTGACCCTGACGCCTTCAGGCGCGATCCGCAAACCGCATATATCTGTAACCTCGGAAGGATCTCTTTCCTCTATAGGGATTAAGTCTCCTGACTCAATTGAGAAATCAATACTGCTTGTGGGCGCAGCGACATAGAAAGGAACGCCATTTTCCCTGCACAAAACAGCCAATGTATATGTTCCGATCTTGTTTGCCACATCACCGTTCGCAGCAGTCCTGTCGGTTCCAACGATTGCAAGATCAATTTCTCCCCCTTTTATAAGAGCCCCCGCGGTACTATCTGTAATAAGAGTCACCGGGATTCCATCCTGCATAAGTTCCCATGCGGTCAAACGGCAGCCCTGGAGCACCGGCCTTGTCTCATCAGCTATGACCTGAATTTTCTTGCCCTGCTCTACTGCTGTTCTTATCGGAGCCGTAGCTGTTCCATACCCCCCTGTCGCAAGAGAGCCTGCATTGCAATGCGTAATGATGGTATCCCCGTCTTTTATAAACCGGGCGCCCAGACGTCCTATTTCCATGTTTACTGCTATATCCTCCTTAAGCATATTATTCGCCTCTTCGGTCAAAAGATTTTTCAGCTCTTCAACAACTAAATCTCTATTCGAAAAAAGCAGTTTCTTTATTCTCTCCATAGCCCATTCTATATTAACTGCGGTTGGTCTTGTTTCAATCATCGCTAAAAACAGAGGTTTGAGTTTTCCGTAGAACTCATCAAAACCTTTAGCCTGGATTTTCCGGGCTCCTATTGCAACCCCCATAGCTGCCGCTATTCCTATAGCAGGAGCTCCCCTTATCCAAAGCTTCTTTATTCCTTCAGCCACCATTCTATAGTCAGTGCAGTCAATGTACCGGACCTCAAGCGGGAGCTTACTCTGATCAAGCATCCTGACTTTATCACCGACAAGTTCTATTGTTTTAACCATATTAAAATCCGTGACACGTAACCTGTAACAAGTTACCAGAAGAAAAAAAACCTTAAACTCATAACGCGTTACTCGTCACGCTTCACCGCCTTATTTAAGTGGTACTAAAACCATAATAAAAAGCACCACTGAAAGGGTTATTATAACTCCTACAGTCCCCCATGAAACATAATTGTACCCTTTTGAATTGACATACTCACCCATAATTTTCCTGTTATTTACAAGTGATATCGCAAAGACCAGAACAAAAGGCAGCAGCAGTCCGTTTAACAAAGATGCCAGAACCATCAGCAAAATCAGAGGGGCGCCCGGAATCAAAACCACAAGGGCTGAAACAAATATCAGAGCAGAGTAAATCCACATAAACTGAGGAGCATCTTTAAAACTTTTGTTAACACCCGCCTCCCAGCCCAGAGCCTCACATATATAGTATGCTGTTGCGAGAGGCACAATTATGGCGCCGAGCATGGATGCATTTGCAAGACTCACAGCAAAAAGAGTCGAAGCATATTGACCTGCAAAGGGTGTTAATGCCATGGCTGCTTCCTGGGCTTCGTTTATTCTTACCCCTTTTGGGAATAATGTTGTAGCACAGGTGACTATTATAAAAAAAGCGATAATGTTGGTTATAAAGCATCCTACAATAACATCGATTTTTGAAAATCTATAATTCTCTTTTTTTATGCCTTTTTCCGCGATTGAAGACTGCAGATAAAACTGCATCCATGGTGTTACGGTAGTCCCTATTATCGCAATGGTTAACACGACAAACTCAGGTTCCCATTTAACCCTGGGCACAACTGTGTGATGCAAAACCCTGCTCCATTCGGGGGCGGCCATAAACCCTGAGATAATATAGCCGAAATAAAGCAAACAGGCCACAAGCAGGACTATTTCCACTGTCCTGTAGCTGCCTCTTGTAACCAAAAGCCATATCACAAAAGCTCCGAAAGGCACCATTACATACTTGCTCAATCCGAATATCTCCATACTCGCAGCCCAACCGGCAAAATTTGCAACAGTGGTGCCAAAATTAGCCACTAACAGGATTATCATCATAAAAAAAGTGATTTTTACCCCGTAATTTTCCCTTATAAGATCGGCAAGCCCTTTACCGGTAACAATACCCATACGCGCCACCATCTCCTGAATCACTATAAGGGATATAGTAGTAGGGATCAATGTCCATAACAGGATATATCCATACCTGGCCCCTGCTACAGAGTATGTGGTAATACCTGAAGCATCATTGTCAATTGAAGCCGTTATAATTCCAGGCCCGATAATGGACAGGAAAATAAGGAGACCTTTCCAGTTCGACGCAACCCTCTGAAGACTCATATCCTCCTCCTTTTCTTCTTGGACAAAGGCGGGAGCAGAATATCAATTATGTCATCGATTGTTACTATGCCCAGCAAAAATCCGCCGGCATCTACTACCGGGATTGCGAGCAGATTATATTTAGATACCACTTCTGCCACAGCGTACTGGTCAGTATCCGGAGTTACAGTTTTTATTTTTGTTTCCATTATTTCCGATAAAGGCACATCCGGAGACGAAAGCAGCATATCCCTGAGAGAAGTCACCCCGATAAGTTTCTCATCAGCCTCAATAATGAATATGTAATAGACAGTCTCCACGTTATGCGCGTCTATTTTAAACTTTTCAATCGCATCCCCAACTCTTAATTCCGGAGCATAAGAAATAAAAACGTTTGTCATAAGTCCGCCGGCTGTATCTTCTTCATGTCCGAGCAGTTCCTGAATGTCCTGGGCCTCTCCCATCTCAATAGACTCCAGCAGTTCCTTCGCCTTTTCTGAAGGAAGTTCTCCGAGAAGGTCAGCAGCCTCATCCGGGGGCATTCTCTCAACAATTTCAGAAGCAAAATCTTTTTTAAGGCCTTGAATAATTGCTTTCTGAACATCGAGGTCAAGCTCATGAAGTGCTTCGGAGGCTACGTTTGGATCAAGCCCTTCAAAAAGAGCTATACCTTCTTCATGTGAAACCTTACTTATGATATCAGCAATATCTGCAGGGTGCAGAGCGGATATCATCTGGCGGGGGACCGTAAGGGTTATGGTTGTAAGTCTTGGTTCAAGCGGCTGAATATAGTTCCAGCTTATCAGGTTATGAGAAAGAGATTTCCCAAAAATTTTGTAAAGATTTTCACCCTTTCGCTCTACTCCAAGACGTCTGAGAATCCCCCTCATGCCGACATCAACAGCACTCAGGCATGCATTGCTGTTTATCCCTTCAAACTTTACATCGTTAACCCTTACAACCTTGGCTCCGTTTGCATCAACGATCTGTTTATCAAAAATATCTCTTACAATCAAAAGATCATCTTCGGAGAATTCATAAGGTTTAATTTTAAGGGAGTAAACCCTTGAAGAAATAATTCGCTTGTTAAAAATACCAACGTATTCCCATTCAAGGCGATACAGCTTCTTTTTTTTCTCCAATATAAGCGCTGACACATTTGGCAGATGGGTTCCCTTAACAACAATAAAATCCTTAACTCTGCCAAGCTCTTCACCTTTAGGGTCAAGCACCGGTTTTCTTAAAAGTTCGCTGACAAAAAGCTCTCCAAAAAGAGACATGAAATCCCCCTGAAAAAAAGGCTTTTAAGTTTTATGAAGTATACATAAGCGGAGAGTCATTCGGCAACCTCAAAGTCCGGCCCGCAGAAAATGCATCAGCGACAGATCGGCAATGGCCTGCAATCATCCTTTAGCAATTTTCAAAATCACCGGCTTCCTGCAGATTCTTCAGATTTTTTTGATTCCCTGATTTTTTTGATTATCAGACCTGTAATAATACCGTTGATGGTTCCGGTTACCAGACCGGCCATAATAATAAACGGGCTTATGAGTATAATCGCCTCAAGCCTTCTTACAAAAAACAGATAGGCCAGAAAAAGCTGAGTGATGTTGTGGGCCAGCGCTCCTAAAAGACTTAACCCTACAGGGCTAAAAAGCCTTCCAAATATAACCTTGGAAGCCCACATCACCAACGTACTTGCAATCCCCCCTCCAAGACTTAAGGCAAACGCAGGACCAAGAAACGTTCCGGCAAAAAGACTACCGATCAAAACCCTGATCAGCGTAACCGTTATTCCCGCTTTTAACCCATATAGAATCAGAGTTGTCAGAGTGATGATATTTGCAAAACCAAACCTGAGCCAGGGGATCGGTGTTGGGATTAAAGCCTCAATAGTATGAAGGCCCACCGCATACGCAGATAAGAGGGCAACATGAAAGTTCTCTGAACGCTTCCGGCCGTTATTTTCCGGAAATGTCTCGTTAATTGAATGATTCATAACAATACCAGGTTAAGAACAAAAAATATTTGCCTTTTGTGCCGGCTTTTTAAAGGTTTTCCTTTATACTGATCTCATCTCTGAGGTTTTCTGTAATGAATAATCTTCCGCTTCCATCAACTATTACTCCGTCCAGTCCCAGTGACTCAAGAAGCTTTAGGCCTGCCTCACTTCCCAGAACAAAGATTCCTGTTGAAAGACCATCAGCCATATATCCATGAGGAGCAATAACAGACACGCTCATAACATCTGATGTTGAATATCCAATTCTCGGGTCAAGTATGTGATGGTATCGTTTGCCCTGTTCTATAAAGAACCGCTGATAATCTCCAGAGGTAGATACGGCCTTATTTTTCAGATAAAGACTCGCTATTACATCCTGTCCTTCATCCTGTGATTCACTGCCTGCCGGACGCGGACTCTGTATGCCGATCTTCCATGAACTGTGATCAGGCTTTAACCCATACCCTTTTATGTCTCCGGCAATTGCAACCAGTGCCGCTTTGATACCACTTGCCTTAATAGCCTCAATCGCCATATCAGCAGCATAACCCTTGGCAATCCCTCCAAGATCAAGCTCCATCCCTTTACTCGCCAAAAATATCTCTGAAGCTGTAACGTCAATCACTATCTTTTTATAGTCAACAAATTTCAGGGCTTCTTTGATTTTATCTTCAGGCGGCACCGAGGAACTCTGCTTCTGCCTGGAAAACCCCCAGAGCTTTATTACCGGGCCTATGGTCGGATCAAATGCTCCATCAGTATAATCTGCAATTTCCACTGCTTTTCTAATAACATCAAGGGTTTCTTTGCTGATTTTAACCGGATTTCTGCCAGCCGCTCTGTTAATTGCGGTAACCTCACTTTCAGGAGAAAAGTAATTCAGCAGTTTCTCAAGTTCAGCTATCCGGGCAAACCCGGCATTTATGGATTTCCTGGCTTTTTCCTCAGAAGAACTGACCACAGTTATTGTACTGAGGGTATACATAACTATACGGCTCTCCTTGTACATTCTCTCATCCTTCGTACAACCCGGGGAAAAAAGTGAAAAACAAAAAACAAGGAACAAGGGATAAAAAAATATAAATATTTTAGAGTTCGGTACGAATTCGTTCGAATCGCTTCGACCGCCTTCAGTCTTTATATCCATGCTGCCGCCTATTTTAGTTACCTGTCGGATCTCTCAGATTTTCAGAGAATTCCCCAGTTTTCTTTTAAGAAAATTTCCTGTATACGACTTAGGGTTTGAGGCTATCTCCTCCGGGGTACCCGAAGCAACAACCCTGCCCCCTTCATCACCGCCACCGGGCCCAAGGTCAATAATAAAGTCAGCCACTTTAACTACCTCCGTATTGTGCTCTATTACTATAACTGTATTGCCAGTTTCTACAAGGCTGTTCAGAACATCAAGGAGCTTCTGAATATCCACAATATGGAGTCCTGTTGTAGGCTCATCCAGTATATAAAGAGTTTTACCTGTCGCCCTTTTACTCAATTCACGGGACAATTTTACCCTTTGAGCCTCTCCCCCTGATAACATAGTCGCCGCCTGCCCCAGCTGTATATAACCAAGGCCGACACTGTCAAGCGCAGTAAGTTTGTTTTTCAATACAGGAACGGAACTGAAAAACACAAGGGCTTGAGCAACAGTCATGTCAAGGACATCAGAAATGTTCCTGCCTTTATATCTTATGTTAAGAGTCTCCCTGTTGTATCTTTTCCCTTTACACACCTCGCAAGGCACATACATATCAGGAAGAAAGTGCATAGCTATTTTAATAAGCCCGTCTCCCTTGCAGGTCTCACATCTTCCCCCGGCCACATTAAAGCTGAACCTGCCAGGTCTGTAACCCCTTACCCTGGCATCGGGGATCTGTGAATAAAAATTCCTTATATAAGTAAAGAGTCCTGTATATGTTGCCGGATTTGAACGTGGTGTTTTCCCCAGCTGGGACTGGTCTATATCGATTATTTTATCAATTTGGCCGGTCCCGCGTATGTCTGTATACTTTCCCGCCCTGCGGCTGTTCAAGAGGGTTCTTCCTGGAAACTCTGCTGAGGTTTTTCCCCTGGCCGGGTAAAACATGTTGGCAAGAGCCCTGTACAGGATTTCAATAATCAAAGTGCTTTTACCGGAGCCGGAAACCCCTGTTACACAGGTAAATACACCCAGCGGGATATTAACATCTATATTTTTAAGATTGAATTCGCGTGCCCCGGTTATTTCTATGTATCCTTTAGGTTTTCTTCTCTTTTCAGGCAGAGGTATTGTCATATCCCCGCGAATGTAAGCGCCTGTAGGAGAAGATTTGCTTTCACTTATGCTCTGTAAATCCCCCTCCGCTACAACACAACCCCCGTTAACACCCGCTTCCGGTCCCATATCTATAATATGATCAGCCCTTCTAATCGTATCTTCATCATGCTCTACAACTATTACGGAATTCCCCATGTCCCTGAGTTTACAGAGACTATCCAGAAGCTTGCCGCAATCCCTGGGATGAAGTCCTATGCTCGGTTCGTCGAGAATATAAAGCACTCCTGTAAGAGAAGACCCTATCTGGGTGGCAAGCCTTATCCTCTGTCCTTCTCCCCCTGAAAGGGTAAAAGCCGGTCTGCTCAAAGCAAGATAACCCAGCCCTACTTTATCAAGGAAAGCCAGTCTTTCCTTTATTTCCTTTAAAACCTTGGAGACTATTTTTTCCTCTCTTTCAGTCAGCTTAAGTTTTTCGAAAAAACTTATAGCCTTTTTAATCGGCATATCTGAAAGCTCGCCTATATTAAGGCCGTTAATTCTGACACCGAGCGATTCTTTTCTCAGCCTCAACCCTCCGCAAAGCAAGCAGGGTTTAATATCAAGAAGGTGATCTTCTTTTTCTTCTGCAATATTCTCAAACCCTATGCCTTTGCATTTTCTACAGGCCCCCTGGGGGCTGTTAAACGAAAAAAAACTGGGGCTGATTTCCGGGTAGCTTATTCCGCATTCCTGACAGGCGAGTCTTCTGCTGAAAAACAGATCCTTCCCATTTGCACCGGCCTCAGGTTTCTTTTCGAGAATATTAATTACAGCCATATCTGAAAATCTCATAGCAAGTTCAATCGCCTCTGTTACGCGCCTGCCGATCCCTGCCTTAATAATCAGTCTGTCAATAACAATGTCTATGTTGTGCCTTTTATATCTGTTCAGCTTGATATCCTCTGTAAGGTCAACCATTTCCCCGTCTATTCTCGCCCTTATAAAACCTTTCTGCCTTATCCCGTATAATTCTTTTTTGTACTCACCTTTTCTGCCGGTTACAATAGGAGAAAGGACCTGTACACGTGTTCCCGAAGGAAGACCTGAGACCGATTCAACTATCTGCTGTATCCCTTGAGATGTAACGGGATTCCCGCACTTATAACAGTTCCTGCTGCCTATCCTTGTATAAACAACCCTTAGATAGTCGTATATTTCAGTAATTGTGCCAACCGTTGACCTCGGGTTTTTTGTAGTTGTCTTCTGTTCTATGGCGATAGAGGGAGAAAGTCCCTCTATAAAATCCACATCGGGTTTCTGCATCTGCTTAAGAAACTGGCTTGCATATGCAGAAAGACTTTCAACATAGCGACGCTGGCCTTCTGCGTAAAGCGTATCAAAAGCCAGGGAAGATTTCCCGGAACCTGACGGTCCTGTGATCACTACAAACCTGTCCCTCGGTATTTTTACATAGATATTTTTAAGGTTGTGCACTCTGGCACCCTTGACTGTTATGAAATCCAGCATATAATTACCAGTTAAACAACAAATGACCTCTTTATATTCTGCAAAAAAGTCTAAATTCTTAATATAACTCATATTTACAGCAGGTTGTCAATCGCCATAAAAGTCAGTAGTTAGTAGTCAGTCATCAGTTGCAACAAACAACCTACAAGAAATGACTGATATATTAGCTTTAATCAACGGACCACAAACAACTGACAACAAACAAATAGCCAATATCCACAATTGGCAATTGACAGTAGATTATTTCATGGGTTTTTGACATTTAAATATTTTCATTGTAATCTTTAATGTAGGTACAGTATCTTTTTTAACGTTTAAGGAAATATTTTATTCATTTTCAACTTTTTGGGAGGTCAATCCATGAAAAAAAATGTAAGAGATTATCTGTTCACTTCTGAATCAGTGACTGAAGGGCATCCGGACAAAATTGCAGATCAGATCTCTGATGCAATTCTCGACACGATTATAGCCAAAGACAAAAATGCAAGAGTTGCATGTGAAACAATACTTACAACCGGGCTAGCCTTTGTAGCAGGTGAGATATCTACGAATTGTTACGTCGACATACCCTCAATAGTCAGAGAAACCATTAAGGATATCGGCTATACCAGGGCCAAATACGGATTTGATTATGAAACCTGCGCGGTTATAACAGCCATACATGAACAGTCTCCTGACATAGCTCTTGGAGTTGATCCGGGAGGTGCTGGAGATCAGGGCCTTATGTTCGGCTATGCCTGCAATGAAACACCTGAACTTATGCCAATGCCGATAATGCTTGCGCATAAACTGGCTATGAGACTTACCGAGGTAAGAAAAAAAAATATACTTGATTACCTGAGACCTGATGGGAAAACTCAGGTCACCATAGAGTACAGTGGTGGACATCCCAAAAGAATTGACACTATAGTTATATCTTCCCAGCACAGCCCGGACATAACCCTGAGAGAAATGAAAGAAGATCTGATAGAGAAGGTTATAAAACCGGTAATTCCAAAAAAACTCCTCGATGAAGAGCATATTACCTATCACATTAATCCTACAGGTCGGTTTGTTGTAGGCGGCCCCCAGGGAGACACAGGACTGACAGGCAGGAAAATAATCGTTGACAGTTACGGAGGTGTAGGCAGTCACGGCGGTGGATGTTTTTCCGGTAAAGATCCGACAAAAGTCGACAGGTCCGCATCATATATGGCAAGATACGTTGCAAAAAATATTGTTGCTGCCGGTTTAGCTGATAAAGTGGAAATTCAGATCGCTTATGCAATCGGAGTGCCCGAGCCGGTCTCAATACTCATTGATACATTTAATTCAGGGAAAATTTCAGATAAAAAAATCTCTGCAATTGTAAAAAACAATTTTGATTTCAGGCCTAAATCAATAATAAAAACTCTTAACTTAAAGAAACCGATTTTCAGGAAAACCGCTGCATACGGTCATTTCGGCAGGAATGAACCTGGATTTACATGGGAAAAAACCGATATGGCCGCGACTCTGAAAAAAGCATCAAAAAAATAATGGGAGACAATATGAAGATTTCTGCTGCAAAACCAAAACCTGGAAAAAATAAAATTGATTATAAAATCGCTGATATCAGCCTGGCAGAGTGGGGAAGAAAAGAAATAGAAATTGCCGAAAAAGAAATGCCGGGACTAATGGCTGTAAGAGAAAAATTTTCCGGGGAAAAACCTCTTAAAGGGGTAAGAGTTTCCGGTTCACTGCATATGACAATTCAAACAGCCGTACTCATCGAAACCCTTACAGCTCTCGGAGCGGATGTGAGGTGGGCAAGCTGCAACATATTTTCTACCCAGGACCATGCCGCTGCTGCGATTGCAAAATCCGGCATACCGGTTTTTGCATGGAAAGGGGAAACACTTGATGAGTACTGGTGGTGTACAAATCAGGCGCTGGCTTTCCCCGGCAATCTCGGCCCTCAGCTCGTGGTAGATGATGGAGGAGATGCTACACTTTATATGCATCGCGGTCACGAAGCAGAAAATAACCCTGCCCTGTTAGATGAAAAAACAGACAATAAGGAGCTCGAGATAATCAATACCTTTTTAAAGAAACAGTTAATTGAAGACAATAAAAAATGGCATAAAACCGTTGCAGACTGGAAAGGTGTCAGTGAAGAAACTACAACAGGTGTTCATAGGCTGTACGAAATGATGAACAACGGCACTCTACTGGTACCTGCGATAAACGTTAACAATTCCGTTACAAAATCAAAATTTGATAACCTGTACGGGTGCAGGGAATCACTGGCTGATGGAATCAAGAGAGCGACAGATGTGATGCTCGCCGGAAAAGTAGCCGTTATTTGCGGTTATGGCGATGTTGGTAAAGGGTCTGCTCAGTCTTTAAAAGAGTTCGGCACACGGGTCATTGTAACTGAAATCGATCCTATCTGCGCTCTTCAGGCCGCCATGGAAGGGTATGAGGTAAAAACGGTCGAGGACACACTGGGCATTGCTGATATATACGTAACCACCACCGGAAACAGAGATATCATTACTCTGAAACATATGGAGAAAATGAAAGACCAGGCAATCGTCTGCAATATCGGACATTTTGATAATGAAATACAGGTTGAACGTCTCAGCGAATACCCCGGCATTAAAAAAATCAACATAAAGCCCCAGGTTGACAAATATCTGTTCCCTGCCGGACACGCAATTTTTCTGCTCGCAGAAGGCAGACTGGTAAATTTAGGGTGTGCTACGGGTCATCCTTCCTTTGTCATGTCTAACAGTTTTACAAATCAGGTACTGGCACAGATTGACCTCTGGGAAAACAGGGAAAATTATGGAAGGAAAGTCTATACACTTTCTAAAAAACTGGATGAAGAAGTCGCAAGACTTCACCTTGATAAGATCGGGGTAAAACTGACCATGCTCACCAAAGAGCAGGCCGATTATATAGGTGTACCGATTGATGGCCCTTTCAAACCTGACTACTACAGATATTAAAAAGAAGTGTCAGTGTAAGTGCAAGTGTCAGTTAAAAGATTATTACAGGCACTGTCACTAATAACTTGCACTGATTATTCTGACACAAAACACTGACACTTTTTTTCTCTGTTTTATTTTGTCACTTCGGATTTGTACTGCTTATAGGTAATAACCCTGTTTCTCCCCATCCTCGTTGCCATATAGAGCGCATCATCTGCTGCCTTGATTAAACTTTCCTTATTAATAGCATCTGCAGGGAACACAGCAACCCCCACACTCACGGTAAGTGAAGAATCTATATCCTTGATATTAAGCTTACTAACCTCCTGTCTTATCCTTTCGGCTGTTTTGCTGCCCCCGTCAAGTGATGTCTCCGGAAGTATCGCCGCTAACTCATCACCACCGTAACGCGCAGCAGAATCAATATTCCTTAAATTCCGGAGCATGACCCCTGAAATCTCTTTAATGGCTCTATCACCACCCTGATGACCATATGTATCGTTGAATTTTTTAAAGTGATCAATATCTAAAAGAAGAAGTGCAAAATCCTTATTAAGACGTCTGGCCCTTTTGATCTCGGAATCTAACTCTTCATGGAACGTCCTGTGGTTATTAAGACCTGACAGTCCGTCAGTTTTTGCAAGTTGAACTATTTCTTCATGAAGCATCGCTTTTTCAATGGCTATTGCAGTCTGGAAAGAAACTGTCAGAGCAATGTCTTCATCCCCCATCGTAAACCTGTCAGTGACAGTTTTGTTTATGAGAATTAGCGCACCCAGGATTTCGCCTTTAATAACTATGGGAACGGCAAGAACATTTTTTATTAGAATATCAGATTTGTCTATAATATCTGAAAACCCTTTATCATCAAATGGTGCATTCAGTTCAACAGGCATGCCCTTATTAATGAGTTCATCCATGATTTTGCCCGCAAGCCCGCTTATATCCCCGCGGTCCTCTGGTAAAAGTGAGGTTAAATGACTAACCCTGCGGCTCAATTTATCAATCAATATTATTGAACTCGCCTCAGTCTTAAAAAGAGTAGTGCAAAATGAGTTGATAGTTTCCAGAACGTCATAAACTTTCAGTTTAAACATTAAAGAACTGTTTAATTCATTTAATATATTCAGTGTTCTTACGATGTCCTGTTTCTCTCTGATAGTATTCTCAAGCTCTTTTATCTTGTCCTTCAACGCATATCCGGTGGCATTTAGATTCTCCATCAAAAAACCAATTTCAGTTCCTTCCATGACCGTGAGCGCCTCAAATTTCCCCTGAGCCATTTTCCGGGTTACAGAGGTAATCTCTCGCAAAGGTTTTATAACATTTCTTCTGTATATATTTATCAGATAAAACATCGCTGAAGACGCTAAAAACAGGGCAAACGTGAAGGAAATAAAAGCTCTTCTCCGCACGAATTCTATTTCTCCAATCAACTGTTTTAAATTGTCAGATTCTGGTGAAACTGGATTTAAGTTTTTTGATGCCATGGACTCAGTCAATTCCAGGATTGCTCTGGTACTTGTATATATATCACTAAAAGAAAATAACGCTACCAGTACTATGATGATAAGGAATCCAAACCCAATTGTGTAGACAGTAGTCAGTTTGCGCAGTATTTTCATATCGACCTGATAGCTCCCATAATACCGGATATAGTTTTTCTGGCCCAAAGTATGGAGAGATGGTTAGCGGATAAATTATAATGCTTTGACGACCACGGCATCAATGAACTTTTTGCAGTTACAAGCCCATCTCCTTTGCCCGGGGTTATTTCGTCCATAACAAAGGAAGAAGGAAATATCTTAAGCAGTGAATCAGGAATTGATAAAGAGGCTTTTAGATACATTTTGTCCCCGCTCCCTTTTCTTATATAAGCAGTTAAAAATCTGGGTTCTGTTCCGCCGAAAGATATATATTTTACACCTTTAACAGCAGAATCTTCCAGATTTTCAAAAAAAGCTGAACCAGGAAGAAGTTCTCTTACTGCTTTGCCGTCAAGCAGTTCAGCTATATTTTTAACGATTGAGGAAACCGCACTATGGGTGTTTTCAGGTAAAATTCTCTTTAGCGCAGTTGAGCATGGTTTAAGATAACGGACAAGACCGGCAATTGCGCTTCCACTGTTGGGTGTTGAAACAGTTATAAGAGCTTTTATTCCGGGCGGCCTGCATTCCATAAATTTCCTGGCAATAAGACCTCCCCTGCTGTGACCTACCAGAACTATAGCGCTTTTCGGAAAAAACGTCCCCGTCCTTTTTACCACTTCGCCAAGTTCGTCAACAGCAGAATGAATAGGCCCGACAGGTCTCTTCTGACTCCAGCAAACAATATTATATTTTTCTTTTCTTAAAGCGCTCCAGATAGTGTCTACCTTCTCCGGTATACGGCCAAAGGAGATTTTCTTCAGCCCCCTTGAAATCCCATGCTGCGGTTCAGCCGCCGCAAATACTTTCAAAGGGATATTCCTGGCAAAGACTTTAGTATTCAGAGGGTCAATCCAGATATTCTTATCCATCCCCAGGCCATGAATAAGAATAACAGCCGGTTTGCTTTCTCCGCCTTTATGGACAGATATGTCCAGTTTCATGCATTAACTAAAAGGGTTTAACCGAAAAAGCCTAAGAGATCATTATCTTTTCAATACTGCCGTTATTTTTTAAATATACGACTTGAGTTATCATGGCATTCCGGATTATCCTGTCACATAACTTACACGGCTTCCCATCTGCAAAGCTTTTATCCTCTTCAAATCCGGCAATATAAATAACACCATTTCTCATCCTTTCCGGGCTTCCGCTTATTACTGCATTTTGCTCTGCGTGAACTGCCTCGCAAAGTTCATAGCGCTCACCCGCCGGGATGTTAAGCTCTTTTCTCCTGCATTTCTGTACGTCAATACAGTTTCCCATACCGCGGGACGAACCATTGTAGCCGGTACTTATTATGACCTTGTTATTAACAATAACTGCCCCGTATTTCCTTCGAATACAGGTTGATCTTGTCGAAACAACCTTTGCAATTTCAATAAAATAATTATCCCAGTCAGGACGCACACAATACTCCTTAATAATTGAAAATTTTCAATTGTCGATTGTCAATTTGATGAAGTTATCCAACCTTGATTTTCCAGGAAGTACCGCTCTGCTTATCTTCGAGAATAATGCCTTTCCCTTCAAGTTCTTTCCTTATTCCGTCTGCCAGACCCCAGTCTTTTTCCAGTCTTGCCGTTTGTCTCTCGATTATCTTATCGTTAATATCCTGCGCAGTAAGCCCTACATTCTTTACCTTCATTAATGACTCATACCATTCTTCCGGAGTCTTATGGAATATGTTAAAAATGCCGCCCGTTTCCGAAAGAAAATCCTTTACCTTTAAAACAATTTTTCGTATCTTTCCCCCAGACTGTCCGGTATCAAGCAGTTTGTTCACTTCCCTTATGAGTTCAAAGATATGCCCCATGGCAAGCGCTGTATTGAAATCATCATCCATCGCATCTTCGAACCTGGATTTGACCGAAGAGAGGGTATTTTCAAATTCTTCTAACACTTCAGCATCAGAATCCCCTTCAGCCGTCTCTTTAGAATCTGCAAAATCCCTGATCCTGATTATTGTTGAATAATACCTGTCAATAGAAATTTCTGACTCGTTTAACTGAACATCGGAAAACTCTATAGGGCTTCTGTAATGAGTGGAGAGCAGAAAACATCTAACAACTTCAGGCTCGTATTTTCCCAGAATTTCCTTCACAGTAAAGAAATTGCCGAGAGATTTAGACATCTTTTCCTTATCAACGGTTATAAACCCGTTATGCAGCCAGTACCTGACGAAAGGCTTGCCTGTAAATGCTTCACTCTGGGCTATCTCGTTCTCATGATGCGGAAATATCAGGTCAGCCCCGCCCCCGTGTATATCAAAGCTTTTTCCAAGATATTTCATCGACATAGCACTGCACTCTATGTGCCACCCCGGCCTGCCGGGTCCCCAGGGGCTTTCCCATGAAGGTTCACCCTCCCTGGAAGCTTTCCAGAGAGCAAAATCAAGAGGGTTCTTCTTCTTTTCATCTACATCAACCCTCGCCCCGGCAATCATTTCGTCTAAATTCCTGTTAGAGAGTTTTCCATAATCAGAAAACCTGCTAATGTCAAAATAGACACTTCCGTTAACATCATATGCATAATTCTTATCTACAAGTCCTTTAACAATGTCAATTATTTCGTTTACATGTTCTGTTGCCTTTGGTTCTATGTCGGCTCTGCTCACGCCCAGCATGTCCATGTCCCTGTAATATTCCTCTGTATATTTTTCTGCTATTTTAACTATAGAAGTGTTTTCATCTTTAGCCCTCACAATTATCTTATCATCAATATCTGTGATATTCCTGACATGGTTTACCTGAAACCCTTTATATCTCATATATCTCTTTATAACATCAAACACTATCGCACTCCTTGCGTGGCCTAAGTGGCTGATGTCATATGCGGTTATTCCACACACATACATACTGACCTTTCCAGGTACGAGCGGGACAAACTCTTCTTTTTTTCTGGTCAATGTATTGTAGATTTTCATTGTCTTGCCGTTACTCCCGCTATCCTTCTGTTTTTCAGCAGCATCTATTTTTTTTGAAAGTTCATTCAGCCTGGATTCAAAATCCTCAAGTTTTTCAGACACAGGGTCGGGGAAATTGTCCATTACTTCTATAAGTCCTTCTTCTGTGGTCATCCTGATAATCTTTTTTTTGGTTACCCTGCCAGGGACTCCGACAACAATTGAATTATCAGGAATTGACTTTAGTACAACGGAGTTAGCCCCTATCTTAACATTGTTTCCAACCGTTATAGCTCCTAAAATCTTTGTGCCGGCCCCCACAACAACATTGTCTCCCAGCGTGGGATGTCTTTTCCCCGTTTCTTTCCCTGTCCCTCCAAGGGTAACTCCCTGATAAAGTGTAACATTTTCACCTATCTCTGCTGTCTCCCCTATTACAACACCCATACCATGATCTATGAACAAGCCTGCCCCGATCTTTGCTGCCGGGTGTATTTCTATTCCGGTAAGAAACCTGCCTATATGGGACAATAACCGCGGGAGCAGAGGTAAAGGGATTTTCCAGAGAAAATGATCGATTCTGTGCAGTAAAATCGCATGGAATCCGGGATACGCGAAGAAGACCTCAAGGCCGCTCTTTGCAGCAGGATCCATCTCAAACACTGTTTTAAAATCACGCCTTACTTCATGCCAGAAACCCATAGGTGGTATTATACAATAAATGCTATTAGTTGTTAGTAGATATTGGAAGATGGGAAAAGATTCGAGAGATTTAGGAAAAATGTAAAAATCAAAATGCAAAATGTAAAATTAAGGTATAAAAATATTTCCACAATTTTGATATTTAATTTTTGATTTTTTTCACTTGAATCCCGAACCCCTTGAACCCTCGTACCCTTATATATTTATCTGTAATTCACAAATTCCATATGAATCCCGAAATCTTTATCTTTTAAAAAACTTATGAGTGACTGAAGGTCATCTATCTTTTTTGCCCTGACACGTACATTGTCCTGCTGGATCTCTGACTGAACCTTGAGTTTTGTCCCTTTAATAGTTTTGATAATTTCCCTGGCTTTATCAGTTGAAATCCCCTGTTGAAGGGTTATAATCTGCTTTACAGTACCTGAAAGCGCAGCTTCTGTTTTTCCATAGCTCAGCAATTTCAGCGAAACTTTTCTTTTAACCAGTTTGCCCTGCAGTATGTCAATAACGCTTTTAAGCTTAAAATCATCATCAGACACAACGAGAACTTCATATTTTGCCTTATCAAGTTCTATAGCGCTCTTGCTCCCCTTGAAATCAAACCTTTGATCGATTTCCCTGGTTGCCTGCTGAACAGCATTTGAAACTTCCTGAATATCAACTTTACTGACAATATCAAAAGAATGTTCATTAGCCATATTTCAACCCTCCCGACATAATTTTATATCATTTTGAAATTTATTATATTTTGGCAGGTTTATATATTAAATGTGGTATAATTAAAATTCAATAAAATTATTTCTCCTGACGGCCAGTTGATGAATAATTAGTATTTTTTACCCCTTTATCAAAGACTGTTTTTGAATTGCATAGATAGCAAGTTTTGTTTTAAACCTGATAGTTAGCAGAATCATTTTACTGAGTCAGGATTTTCTTCGGGCAAAACAACAAAATAGGATTAACAAAGGCCGCCGCCTGCGCCGGTTTATCTGTTCAAAAAACAGCCACTTTTAAACATGGGTATCAGTTTAATAAAAAGAGTCATGCTGCATGGTTTTCTCGGTGTTGCCGCCGGTGTAGTTATTCTTCATCCATTGTCACTGTTTATTTTTAATATCGGCGGACATAATAATATGTTGCACCTTATTGCTCCTGAACATCTGTTCATAGCTGGATATTTTGCCATTCTGGGAGGAGTTACAGGAATCTTAAACGCGCTGTATGTCGAGAAAAATGCCAGGCTTTATGAGGAAATAAGAGTGCTCTCCATAACCGATGAACTGACATCTCTTTATAATCGCCGGTATTTTACCACTCAGCTTAAAAAAGAATTGGAACGTGCAAACAGATATAACCGATTCTTATCTGTTTTTATGATAGACCTGAATAATTTCAAGCAGTATAATGATACCCGTGGTCACCAGAGCGGCGATGAGATGCTAAGAGAAGTTGCTATGCTTTTAAAGGACTCCGCGAGAAAACCTGATTTTGTGGCACGCTATGGAGGGGATGAATTCGTTATCGTAATGCCTGAAGCTGACAAAAATAAAGCCCTTAAAATGGCTGACAGGATTCAGGCAGAAGTTGAAGACCGTAACTTTAAAGATCCTTTAACCGATAAGGAAGCAAGGTTCACCATAAGTTTTGGACTTGCTACCTTTCCTACAGATGCCAGGGATATGGACAAACTTATCACAAAGGCAGACACTATGCTTTACAAAATGAAGAGAGAGATTACACAATAAATTCATGAGACACTCAGAACTCTACATAGAAGGAAAAAGAATGCATAAAGCCTGTTTCAGGTTTATTGCTGTAAAGTGGACTCAGCGTATTATCCTCTCAGCCGCATTATTAATTTTATTTTCCGGCACAGCCGCCTCAGAAATAAAAAACGAAAGAACAATAGGCCTGCTCTTAGGGGATCCTATGGCAATTTCCCTGAAAGCGCCTGTCACTGAAACAACCTTTCTGAACATTCAGGCAGGTGTATGGTCGTGGAGTTTCTGGCATGGCATCGATTACAACACCCCTTATTTATCTGTTGACTATGCATGGCTCTTCCCGATAAAACAGACAGACCTTTTTTACTACATAGGAGCAGGGGTCGGCCTTTTCTTTGCCGATAATCCAAAAGATAAGAATAATTATGATGCCAGCGCAGACATACGGTTTCCTTTCGGACTTGAGTTTTACGCTAAAGACAACTTTTCAATGGCTTTTGAAATAGCGCCTATTTATCAGGTCCTGCCACACTACACCAGACATTACATCTTTGAACTGAACGGCGGGTTAATTCTAAGTTTCTCCTACTGAATGATATATAAATAAAAGGGTGAAACATTTTATGGCAAAGTTACTGAATAAATATATTACTGCTGTTATATTAATAACCGGCTTTCTTGTTCTGGCTGAAGCCCCGGCCGGTTTTGCCATGGACAGATTAGGATGTATGGCATGCCATAAATATCCCGGTCTTGCTAAACTCGTGAAACCAGACACATTAAAAGTGCTTCATATTGACGAAGAAAAACAGCTTAATTCTCCACACGGTAAAGTTGACTGCAGAAAGTGCCACACAAAGGTAAAACAGGTCCCGCACGCTGGTGTAACTGAAGTTGACTGCACAACCTCCTGTCACGCAGAGGATAAGGAAAAAATAGATGCTATGGGTCCATCTCTAAGCGATTTTCACAAAGAAGAAAGATTTGCTATTACCAGGCTGGATGACAAATCGTCCTGCAGGGTCTGTCATCCCCTGTACCCGCACAGTAAAAACATAAAGGTCAGGGCTTTCATTAATATGCACACAGGGTATCTGCGCTGTGAAGTGTGCCACATGACCAGTGATACATCCGGAGATTTAACATATGAATGGCAAAAACCTGAAACCGTTTTTTTTACAGGAGGACCATACGGCACTCACAGCAAGCATAAGACAAAGACCCCCCGCAGTAAAAAGGGCACAATAGCCAGAATGTTGAAAATATTCTCGTATGATAAACCCCATACAGACGAGAATATCGAAACCATTTATACACTATCACGGATAGCGGTCTTTTCTACGGAAAACGGCAGGAAGACCCTTATAATGAATACCTCTGATAATGCAAAAGCGATTAAATTCAAAGCTGGCGAAAAAAACATGGGCCCTGAAAAAAAGAAATCAGAATTAAAATATTTTCATAGAAATATATCTAAAAAAGAGGTCAGTATCACATGCAATAATTGTCATTCGCCCGAAGGTATGTTTGACTTTAGAAAGCTCGGTTTTAACGAGAAGGAAACTAAAGACCTGCAATATTTAAACATTAAAAGCCTGGTTACAAAATATGATGTCTTTTACCTGCCCAATCTCTTTGGCCAGTAAACCCTGTTAGAGATTCAGGATAAGGTTTTTCTCTAATAGGGTAAACCCTGTTAAAAAGGTGAAGGTCTTCTAACGGGGTAAACAGATACTGGTATGCTTCAAAAAACAGCTATGATCGCTTTATCATACCTGAGCATGATCGGACTGAACTATTTGTTACCAGCCGAATTTAAACTTCCTGAGCCTCAGGGCATTAGTAACAACAGTAACAGATGACATCCCCATAGCCGCTGCAGCAAACATGGGGTTAAGCAGTATGCCAAAGAATGGAAAGAGTATCCCCGCAGCAACAGGTATCAATATCGTGTTATAGGCAAATGCCCAGAAAAGATTTTGTTTTATATTTCTAATAGTAGCTTTTGAAAGGGCTATCGAAGCTACCACCCCCCTCAAATCACCCCTCATAAGCGTAATGTCAGATGCCTCCATAGCAACGTCAGTACCTGTTCCGATAGCTATCCCTACATCAGCCTGTGCAAGTGCCGGCGCATCATTTATGCCGTCACCGACCATAGCCACAATCTTACCCTCTGACTGGAGTTTTTTGACCTCTTTTACCTTGTCCTCTGGAAGCACTTCTGCAAATACCCTGTCTATGCCGACCTGTCCTGCTATTGCTTCTGCAGTTCTATTGTTATCACCTGTTATCATGACAGTTTCCACGCCGATCTTACGGAGAGCATTGATCGCATCCCGGGAAGTTTCCTTTAAAGTATCGGCAACAGCTATAATCCCAGCCGCAATTCCGTCAGCTGAAACATACATTGAGGTCTTACCTTCATTGGATAAATTTTCTGCTTTTTGCTGAAGGGCTTTAATGTTTACACCTTCGTCACTCATAAAACCTGCATTGCCCAGTAGGACCGTTTTTCCGTCAATCCTGGCCCTGATTCCATGTCCGGGCACGGCCTGAAAGTCAGAAAGACCTTTAAGCTCAATACCTTTTTCTTTTGCCTTTTGTAAAATCGCTTCTCCAAGAGGATGCTCAGAACCCTTTTCAGCAGAAGCAGCATAAAAAAGCAGTTGGCGAGTTGCGAGCCTGCCTGACCGGTAGGCAGGTTGCGAGCCTGCCTGAGCGGTAGGCAGGTTGCGAGTTAAATCTTCATCTTTTGTCATTCTTCCTTCTTCTTTCGTTTCTCCAACATCGTCCATCGTGACTATATCCGTCACTTCCGGTTCTCCTTTTGTAAGTGTGCCTGTTTTATCAAATACAATAGCATTTATTTTATGAGCTAACTCAAGCGCTTCCCCACCCCTTATCAATATGCCGTTTTCCGCGCCTTTTCCTGTACCTACCATAATGGATGTCGGGGTTGCCAGCCCGAGTGCGCATGGACAGGCGATAATAAGGACAGCAATAAAATTAAGCAATGCATATGTAAATGAAGGTATTGGCCCGAATATATACCAGACTATAAATGTAAGTGCTGCGATTCCCATTACAACAGGAACAAAAACAGAGGCAATTTTATCAGCAAGCCTTGCTATCGGAGGCTTTGAGCCCTGTGCCTCCTGGACCATATTTATAATCTGTGAAAGCACCGTGTCCCTGCCGACCTTCTCAGCCTTAAACTGAAACGAACCTGTCCTGTTTATTGTAGCCCCTACCACGGTATCACCGGCCCTTTTTTCAACAGGCATGGATTCACCCGATATCATGGACTCATCTACAGATGAATACCCTTCTTTTACAACTCCGTCAACAGGGATTTTTTCGCCCGGTCTTACCAGTATTGTGTCTCCTGCTTCAACTTCTTCTATGGGAACATCTTTTTCCTGACCATTCTCTATTATTCGTGCTGTCTTTGGCTGTAGTCCCATAAGTTTTTTTATTGCCTCTGATGTCCTGCCTTTAGCGCGCGCCTCAAAAAATCTTCCAAGAAGTATAAGCACAATAATTGTGGCCGCAGTATCAAAATACACATGGGCAGAATAACCTTTTATTTCAAAAACCGATGGGAAAAATGTTGCGATAACACTGTATATATACGCTGCAGACGTTCCGACCGCTATAAGGGTATTCATATTAGTCGTCCTGTGCCGTGCAGCTGCTATTGCACCCTTATAGAACTGCCGGCCCACCCAGAACTGGACAGGACTCTGAATGATTAACTGTATCAGGAAATTAATCTGTTTCGGTATCTGAATTATCGCGGACAGTCCCAATCTTTCCCAGAAAACAAGAAGAAAAAGCGGAACAGTCAATATTATCCCGGCAACAAGTTTTGTTTTTAATCTCTTCAGTTCTCTTTCCCGTTCCCTTTTCTCCTTTTCAACAATGTCCTCACCCTGCTCAACTTCTACAATGTCATACCCTATGCTTTTAATCGCTTTTTTAAAGTCCCTCATCCCTGCCTGTACCGCTACGTATTCAACCGTAGCTTTCTCAGTCGCAAGGTTTACAGAGGCAGATAGAACACCGTTTAAAGAAGAGAGCTCATCCTGCACTCTTTTTACACACGCTGCACAGGTCATGCCCTTTATCGGAACAGTAATCCTGGAAATTGAAACTCCGTATCCAAGGTCTTTTATGGTTTTTATGAATTCTTCAACAGACGAATCGGAAGGATTGTAAAAAACTGTGGCTTTCTCAGCGGCAAAGTTTACTGCTGCATCTTCAACGCCTTTTAGTTCGTTAAGCCCGTCCTGTACCCTTGAAGCACAGGAAGCGCACGTCATACCTGTTACAGGCAGGTCTATTCTCCGTGTTTCAAGTCTGTCAGGATTAACCATTATTAATAATTATATCGCATCAGTAGTGTCCGGTTAAGAATTGAATAGATTCAACTGGTTTTGATTTTCTATAATATTTGAACGGTTGCCTAAAGCTTGAAGTGCTTGCTGTAAAGGC
>VAPA010417215.1_pt1 | contig 23896 bp, 16 predicted proteins | sample 3395041 | NCBI WGS metagenome assembly VAPA01 (sample SAMN08290432, study PRJNA428436) | hydrothermal vent metagenome | isolation source: Deep-sea hydrothermal vent chimney | place: Indian Ocean: Southwest Indian Ridge | depth 1973 m m
CTTGTTTCCGATGATAGATAGGCCTCATACCAAGATCATGCTTTTCTGTCCTGAATGCATCTTCCACTTCGGTCAACTGAATGTAGCGCTTCCATATCGTCTTGGGATCAGACTCCTCCCAGTTAGTGCGCAAGATGTAGTTGCCACCGCTCTGAAGCGCCCAGTGATAGCGATCCTCGTTCTTGTATATTTCAATATTCAAACGCCTGTTTTCCCCTGTTGTTGTCTCTGTAACTCTCACGTCAAACAGAGAAGCGGCACGGCTGTTTCTCTCAAGAAGCCGTCCGATCCTGCGGTCAGCCTTCTGCCGGTCTCTGAGTCTTCCCTTCTCCGCCTGTTCTTTAAGTTTGTTAAGTCCTGCCTCAAGGCGGTCAACAAACCGGTTTAAGATTGCCATCTCTTTTTCCTGCCTGCCTTCAGAGCGGCAAAGTACAAAGGATTCCTCTGTGCCGGCAGGACTTGCGCATTTTTTCACTTCGACACCGGGTTGAACTTCTTCCCAGTCCTTTGCAAGAAGTTTTTTCTCGAACTTCCTGAGCATGGACTTTGGTGTACCAACAATGTATCTGGCTCCACGTTCACGCATGAACTCTATGTTTTCTTCGCTCACCATCCCACGATCCATTACCCATATCCGGTTTGCCTTGCCGTACTTGCTCTCCATAATCAGTACCATTTCTTCTGTTGTAGTGACATCTGCACGGTTGCCATCGAAGACTTCAAAGGCAAGAGGTAATCCTTCCCGGCTCGTCACAAGGCCGATACAAACCTGTGGACAGTCCGGGCGCTTGTCGCGACTGTAGCCCCTCTTTGCCTGAGGGTTGCCAAGGGCCATGCCTTCAAAATATGTGGAGGTGATATCGTAAAAAAGAAAGTCGAAGGTTTCTCCAAAGAGTTCTCCATACCGGTCCTGCAAATGTCTGCACAGGGCGTCTTTATGGGGAAGCAGCGCATCCAGAGATCTATAGAGTCGATCATCGTTTACCTTCTCTGACGGTACACAAAGCAGATCATCAAGCGCTGTCTTTCCATACCAGGATTCTGCTATTTGCAACTCCGATGACGGTGCACAAAAACGTGCAATCGTAAGTATACAGGCCATTACCGACCACGGGACTGCTTCTCGTCCTTCCGGCATCTGTTCTTTACAGAACTCGGCAAAGCCGAGCTTCTGCCAAAGTAGAAGGGCAAGATAGATATTGCCAAAACCCCGCAGCCTCTCTACACTTACTCGATTGATATCCACCGTTGCCCATGAAGGCGGCTCTTCTGTTTTTTCAAACAGGCTGTCTTGTGGTTGGGTCCTGCCGTTGAGTATGCGAACGATCTCTTCCCACCCAACTCGTTCTTCGTTATCCAAACCCGGCAGTTTGCCGATGCTTGCCACAACTCTTTGCCGGGGGCCTCGGGCGGTCCGGACAGACTCAACAAGCGACCAGTATTCGTATTCTTCTCCGGCTACTTTCTTACCATGACGCCTTAGATACATGACTGAAATTATGAACTATCCGTGAGCCAACTTCAAGGGGCAATTCTGCACTACATTTGCTTTTCAGAATACGGCGATTCCCGATCACGAACTGACGCGGGATTGCTGTTCTATCAACTCTCTTTTTGATGAAAATCAAGCGGCTACTGCGGAAGATGGGTTAGCATTCTTAAAATCGGACATTTCTATTTTGGCTGAATAGGACATTATCATTTTGGTATTACAGGTCAGTCCCGCTTCCCGCGCCTAAATCCAGGACACTATTGGCAGGAATGGATTGTCTCAGGAAGTCCCGTATGATATGTCTTCCATAATTCAGCGTTCTGTCAATCATATCAATTGGTAATGATTTCTTCGAAAATATTCATATGCTCTTTTGCTGATTCTTCCCAGGAAAACATTCCGGCCCTTTCAAGGCCCTTTTGAATCAGGTCCTCTCTTAACGCCCCGTCTGAATGCACTTTATTCATTCCTTCAGCAATACTTTCCACACTGTACGGGTCAACATAATATGCGGCATCTCCACAAACCTCGGGAAGACTTGCTGCATTTGATACAATTGCAGGGCAGCCGCATGCCATTGCCTCAAGAGGAGGAAACCCGAAACCTTCGTACAGGGAAGGGAAGACCAGCATTGATGCAGAATTGTAGATTGCCGGCAGTTCGGCGGTTTCTACATACCCCGTAAACAACACTTTTTCCTGCAAGTAAGAATTGTTTTCTAAAAATCTGATCAATTTACTGTCGCCTGTTATAAACTCATCCTTTTTTCCTACAATGACCAGATTGCGGTCTATTCCCTCTTTTTTAACAAGGAGTTCATAAGCTTCAAGGAGTCGCATTAAATTTTTGTGAGGTTTGACATTTCCAACAAAAATGATAAATTCCACAGGCAGTCTGTATTTCTTTCTCAGATTATCGATATCTGTTGCCGTCTCTTTATTCAGGGAGGATAAAGGGGGACGGTTTAATTTGTCCGTAATCGGCCGGAACAGGCTCATATCAATTCCGTTATATATGACCGTTATTTTATCTTTATCTATTCCTGTGTATTTTATAATTTCTGATTTTGAAAAATTTGATACCGTAATAATTCTGTCTGACAGGCGGACAGCAGCGTTCAGTACCAGTTTGGCATAGATTTTTTGCGTAAGAGTTAATTGGTTAAAAAAGGCCAGATGAAAGACATCGTGAATTGTGACAATTCTTTTTTTTGCCTTCACCGGCAGTAGGGGTATGTTGTAGTGAGGGGACCAGAAGAGATCGGTCTCCGAAGGTATTTTTCTGAACAGTTCAAGCTGTTCAGATAACGAATACACAGGTGAATTACAATTGATCAGGGTGATATGTTCAGATCCGACATTCGATAACTGCCCGATCTCCTGCATGCGGCCCAAAAGATTGAACTCTGTATTTTTGTGAAAGGAGAGGATCCCAGGGAAAAGATTCTGGAGATATGTGCCGATTCCGGAGGCATAAAGCATTCGGAGATCAACTGAGAATATATGATCGATCATGTATTACATGGGTTAAGTTCAGCAGGATAAATAAAATCGGAACCTTTTAATATTCCATCGCAGATAATATCAAGTCCTTTGCTATTACCATGCATCAGATCCTGTAGTTTTGATAATTGAATTTTGAAAAGAGTCTTTTGCTCCGGGTTTACAAATTCCAGGGGGATCATCCTTCTGAAAAAAAAGTGGAAGGCGTATTTCCGGGCTTTTTCAACGGTCGCTTTGTCCAAAGGTTTTCTGAGTGGCAAGTTATCAAGTAATCTGAAATAATCTTCTCTTGAAGAGATATCAACAGTAATTCCTTTATTTCTGATCCATGCCTCACCTGCAACGATCACCGGGATTCCCATATTAGTTAATTCAGTGCCCATTTTTGTTCCGTAAATTATCACTGAATCACATATAGACATTGCAGCGTAAGTATTAATTTTGCTTTCCGGAGATATTACAGATACATTTTCCGGTATTTGAGGAAAAACTTTTTTGATTTCATCAAATACTTTTTGCCGGGAAGGGATTGCCCCTTTAATTTCTGCCGGATGAATACGGATTATAAGCTGTAAATCTTTCCGCCTGCTAAAATAAGAAATTGTCTCAAAAAGCCAGTCCAGCATACTGGGGAATACATTTTGAGGATAGTGCAGTTGAGCATCCCATACCACATTTGTCAGCAAACCGATACATGGTTTAGACCTATCAATGCCGAGCTCTTTAGTGATCTTTTCCGTATCCAGCTCGCCGGTTTCATCGTTAAACCATATCCAGTCCTCTTTTCCAGTCCAACGGCACTTAAGATAGTTTACCAACTCTGATTCCAATCGCTCATTCCATTCAATATTAACCCATTTGTCTACCGGTTCTGTCATCAAAGTATGGTGGTAGGTATTGTGATGACTGAATATGAAGGTCTTCTTGCGATATGAGGGGACCCAGTTAACTACTCTTACATTTTCCTGTCTGCAGGTCTCTCCTATAAGCCCGTGCGGGACATATATCCCGTGACTGAAAACAGCGGCATCATACTTATTTTTATTTAAAAGTCTTTTCATCATATATGTTGTAAGAATTGCCGACTTCAGGTATTGTCTTAAAACCGGTTCTGCATCAGGTTCACCATTCAGCGATCCTCTGGAGTAAAATCTTAACGCACCGGCCATTGCATGTTCGCCGACAGCTGTTCCGTTTAATGCATATTTTTCAATTTCGTCAAACGGCAAACTTGCAGACAATGAATCAGCTGACTGTATTTCTTCCGGCTGCAGAAAATTACTGAAAAGATGTATGGGGAGCCCCAATGATTCATACATTTTGTACGCTGGCGGAAAACAGTACTTGCAGTATTCATCTGCCAGTCCGCGTTTAATTGTTTTTCTATGGTTCCGGCATTTGGTTATATGTGATGTAAAGCAGGAAGGTAATGTGGAATCACATAGTAATATATGAACCTCTGCACCCCTGAGAGTCAATGCGACAGCTAAAAGGCTCTCGATAATCATACTCTGGAACTGAAATCCCACTGCAGTTGCGATCAGTATTTTAGGGGCGGTTGAATCAGTCTCCAATGATGATTTCCAGAGCTCTCTGTCCTTTGCCAGAATAACGTCCCATTTAGGCAAATAGATCCTGTTGAGATATGTATGATATAACAATCGTAACAAACGATTTTTTTGAGCGATTTCTTTTATCATTTAAACAAGTTTATCCAGAGCAGCAAACGCCTGCTGCCGGAATATATTATTTGGATTCCCTTCAGGATAGGGTTCGAGACATTTTTCGAGGACATTTTTAAATGAGTCTTTTGAATATAGATCCACCACGGCGCAATAATTACGGATTTCAAGCGGCAACCTCCGGTAAAGGGACCTTGTAACTATCAAATAACATTTATAATAAATTGCATCAAGCAACTTTGTTTTAAGTCCGAATCCGTAATCCGATATCAGTGCTAATGCCATCGACTCTGCCAGTATTTTATTTGGGCTGTCGAGGAAACCGGTCGGTGTAATGCGGGCTGGTAATTTGATTTTACAATTTGAAAGGTTTCCCGTTATAAAAAATTCCCAGTCTTTGCAATTATCTTTCAGATCACGGACTAATTTTATATAGTTCTTTGCGGCATCCAATACAAAACTGTTTACGTCCGTAGACATCAAAGAGACGCATTGCTGAGTTTTTTTTAATGAATTATGGACGGACCTCCGGTAGGGGGCCGGTATGAAATAAGGCAGGTTTTCTACTTTCCTCCTGTCAACTAAATATCGCCAGTAATTTTCCTTTTCCCAACTGGATATGCTCATGACAAAATCTGCCTGCCGGGCACAAAGGAAATCCGTAAATGGAATCTTAAAAAACAGCAGGGTGTTTAATATGAAGCTCTTCCATTGCCTGTGCAGGATTGAAGCTTTTATATAGTGAAGTCTGTGCAGAAATTCAGCGTTGTGAGACCTCACTATTATCGTTATGTGAGGATAGTTCTTTTTGAGGAATTTGAGTGACATTGGATATAAAAGAAATTCGCAGAGAACTACTTTGTATTTTTTTAAATCCAATTTCCTGAGTTTTTTTAAAAGATTTTTATCCTTGCGTTTTTCGACAGTTATCTCATCACATGCGATTTTTCGTTCTTTAAAATATTCTGTTCTTCCGCGAATATCTTTTGTGCTTCCCAGATAGAAATGTCTGGGGTCATAAATGCTGTCGGGAACGATATGCAGTACTTTCACAAAACCTTATTCTTTTAAGAGCATTTCCGCGAATTTGAAATCGAGGGGTGTATTTATGTCAACAGATTCCATCTCATCCATAATAAACGGAATGATTATATCGCCTGTAGGAGATTTTTTATCCCTGATTGTAGAAGGCCGGGTTATGTAAATACTGGCATTTTGAATGTAGACTGTCGGCAGTAACTGGTAGGAAAAGGTATGAATATTTGAATCCTTACCCTTAACAAACGGTTTGAGATAACCGTTCTCAATGCTCCACATTTTATAAGGGTGCTCGGAACAGAGTTTTACAGAGCGTAAGGAATCCGCTTCCGGATGTTTAAGCATTATTTCGATTGCACGGTCAATGGATTCTGTCTTTCTGAATGGAGCTGTCGGGTAGAGCAGAACGATCAGGTCGGGTTTATAGTTCTCTTTTTCAGCGAGCCAGTCGAGTGCATGCTCAAAGAACTGCATTTCGGTTGACTCACTTTGTGAAATGCTTTCAGGACGGATAAAAGGCACGTCAGCTCCGTACTGTTTTGCTGTTGAAGCGATATCTTCAGAGTCGGTCGACACGATCACCCTGTTAATATGTCCGGATTTTTTGGCGGCTTCGATCGTATAGGAAATCAGGGGCCTGCCGCCGAGAAGTTTGATGTTTTTATTCGAGACCCTTTGGGAACCGGCGCGTGCAGGGATAAAGGCTAATATTTTCATAAGAGAGTTATTTTTTGTGTAAATAGATATGCTGTCTACTAAAGTTATATCCTATCAAATTCGGTAAACCAGTGATTATTAAATTCGACATTAAGATAAACTATGTATGGATTAAGTTCCCTTTATTTCCTAATCCAATCTCTCAGTTTTTTCACGCCAGTCTTTCTTACAACATTGGTTAGGAAGGTAGTATTTCCGTGCTTTATCACTTCACGCCGTTTGTCAAACTGCTGTGCGAGGGCTTTTACGTCGTCAGGTGTAAAATCAGCTGTTTTTAGCATTGGTTCGCCATGTATCGGCTGGGTGGCCCTCGAATAATTTTCCGGGGTGATTTCCTGTACAAGATAGTTGTTATCTACGGCAATATCGTAAAGCTTTGTTCCTATAAGAGGTGTAGCAGAGAAGATGCTTGGAGTCGCATTGTATTCCTCATAGAGCCAGATAGCAAAATCAACGGTCTTCTGCATTTCCTTGATGGTCTCACCCGGCAGGCCGATGACGTAGAAGGATATGACGTTTATCCCGATCTTCTTGCAGAGCTCAGCTGTCCTGATGATCTTTTTTAAATCCATTTTTTTGTTGATAATCGTGTCGAGTGTGTGCTGGGACCCTGACTCCGGAGCAATTGTGAGACATTCACAGCCTGTTTTTTTCATCAACAGAAGTAATTCTTCATCCAGGATATCCGCGCGCAGTCCATTCGGTGTATTCCATTTGATATTGACCTTATCTTCAATCAATTTATTGAACATATCAATGCATCGTTTGCGGTTCGCATTAAAATTGTCATCTTCAAAAGAGATATGAGTGATGCCGTATTTATCTGTCACATACTTTATATGCTTCGCAACATAGTCTGCTGAATGAGCCCGGTGTCTGCGTCCCATATGAATATGGATAGAACAGAACACGCAGTTAAAGGGGCACCCGCGGCTGGTTACCATTGATATTGAGTGAATATGTCCCTTGATCGCACGCCCGATAACACCCTTTTTGATTTTACCAAAAAAGCGGTCCATATCAATAAGATGGTAGGCTGGATATGGAATCTCATCAAGGTCTTTGATCAACTCAGGCTGATTCTCCTTTATTACGGAAGCTCCATTTTCTTGCGTCCTGTAGATCAGTCCGGGGATGTCAGCATATGACTTCCCATCCCGTATCGATTCAACCAGGTTGTAGAAAGTAATTTCCCCTTCTCCGATAATACCGTAATCGATGGTCTCGATCTCTTTCAGCAGATCGCCGCGTATGGCAGAAACATGAGGCCCGCCGGCTACGACAGTGATATCCGGATTTGCTTCCTTGATTAATTCAGTTGCTTTTGCTGCCCCTTCCAACTGTGCTGTAAAGGGGATCCCGACTCCAACGATGTCAGGGGCTTCTTCCCTGATAACTTTCTTGAAATACTCGTCATTTACCCCCAGGATGTTCCTGATTCCTTTATTAATAATATACTCTGTATTTTCATCAAGGAGGCATTCAAATATCCTGACATCAATTCCCATTTTCTCCAGATAAGCGGCAACATACATCAGTCCTAACGGCAGGATGTTTCTCGGGCCCTTTGCTCCCGGATAGAAATATCGGTTTGGGTTTACCAGCAGGACTTTCATTTTCGGCGTATTTTCATCCATTATTTATTTTATGTTTTATCTCAACTTGCGTATGAAAAGTTTAATCAGCTTGATATTCAGTGCTAAAATTGAACGTGCTGTTGCAAATGTAAAAGATGTTCTTGCTTTTTGAAGTTCATAGTTGAAGTCCAATTTAAAATGAACCCAGTCATGCAAATATGCCATTTCCTTATCTGACTGTCCAGAAACATTTAGTATTATTCTTCCAGGTAGATTTTTACCCTTTGCTAACTTGACAAGATATTCTTTTTCATTTGATATTAAGCCTTTTTTCTGACACTCTTCATATAAAGGTGACCCCGGGAATGGAGTGCACCACATTAAACGTCTTGGGGGATATCCGCTGATCTTCATTAAATTTACCGTGTCAGCCAGTGTCTCTTTTGTTTCACCGGGATATCCACACATGAACTGCAGTTTCAGGTGCATCCCGACTTCTTTTGCAGATTGCATCACTTTTAAGGATTTATCACGAGTAATTCCTTTATTCATGGCTTTTAACATTTTATTGCTGCCTGACTCAAGACCCAGACCAACTGAAAGACAATTTGCGTCCCTCATTGTCTTTAATATTTCTTTATCAATTGTATTTACGCGCGCCTGACAATCCCAGTAGATATCATGCTTTTTAATTGCATTACAGAACTCCATTATTCGTTTTTTATTGTACACCAGCAGTTCGTCCCAGAAATGAAATGCACGTATGCCATATTCCTTTTTAAAAAAACTGATTTCTTCCATGATTCTGCCAACAGATTTGAGACGGATCGACGTATAGCTTGTTGCACAAAATTTGCACCCAAAAGGACAGCCCCTTCCACAGAAAATACTCATATTGGGGTTCAGGGAATCTATATCAGGGAAATCCCCCTCATATTCATCATAGCGGGTTGTTTCATCATTCACCCAGAGATTTGAATTGATATATTTATTCATGTCCCACAAGCTAAAATTGGGCATGGGAAGGTCATCAAGATTTTTGATCAGCGGATACCTTTCATTGACAGTAATCTGACCATTATTCCTGAAAGCAATACCTTTGACTTTTGATAATTGGGTCATATTTCGGAAAAGATCAACAACAACATTTTCCCCTTCCCCTAAACAGCAGATATCAATTGTATCATGAGTCAAAAGAATATTATGATGATAATCAGCCAAAATCCCGCCAACAATGACAGGAACAGAGCAGCGTTTTTTTATCTGTTCACTTAACCAGACAACATAGTTATAATTCATTGATGCAAAACTGCCTATACAGACACATTCGAAATCCAGATTATCAAAACGCTCTTCAACCTCATTACGCAGAAGATCCTGCGCATAAATATCCAGAATAATAATTTCATGACCATCATTTTCAAGGTACTTCATGACTGTCGCAGGTCCCCACGGGAAATAACGCTTTGCTGATGGAAATCGTTTAAAACCTTCATGAGTATGAGGATAGACAAAAAGGATTTTCACTGTAAATAAACCTCCATTATTAATTATAACTGGTTAAACACTTTGTCTAATTCTTCAAAGGCTTGCATCTTTAATATTTCATTTAGATTAGTTCCAGAAGCAGGAAATGGTTTTTGACTCAATTTCAGTGCCTGATAAAATGATTTCGGGACTTTAGGGTCAACAACTAAACAATACGGTTTGACCAGTTCGGGAAGGCGGTTATACAGTTTTCTGGTCAGCAATACATAGCATTCTGCTTTTATTGCTTCAAGAAATTTTGTTTTAAAACCAAATCCATAATCAGAAAGCAATGCCATAGCTTTTGATTCTAACATAAGATCAAAAGGAGAATTTATAAAACCTGTTGAAATAAGGTTTTGAGGTAAAGCTATATCGTAATATGATAAATTCCCTGTTACCAGAAACTTCCAATCAGTGCTATTAGATGGCATTTGATTAATACAACGTACATAGTTGCGTAATGCATCTTCAAGAAATACAAGCCGACCTCGAAAAGGAGACATAAGACATACACACTGGTTCTTTTTAACAGTTGTTTTTTTTACATTTCCTCCGTACTCAGAAGGTAAAAAGTATGGAACTGTGAAAATTTTCTCCTTTTTCAAGTACCATCTCCAGTAATTGCTGCTTTCCCATTCGGTAATACTGAATATACCATGAGATAATTTAGAGCATTTAGTATCAAGAATGAAACGTGATAAACCAAGCTTGAAAAGGTTAAAGCTTTGCACTAAATCTTTCCTGCTGGAAGAAAATTTTAAAGTCGCTAGCGCATAATGCATCTGATGATACACTTCTGCATTGTGAGAACGGATAAATAAACGCACCTTCGGATAGTGTTTTCTTAAATATTTGATGGATTTTGGATATCTCGGGTATTCAAAAATTATTGCCTGATAGTTAGAAATTTTATCCTTTTCCATATGGTTGAGTTTTTCACATAAGAGATCATCTGACCTTGATTTAAGAACTAACTGATCTGAATGAATTCCACGTTCACTGAAATATTCAAATCTTCCGCGGGTATCACGCGTACTTCCCATATGATAATATTCCGGGGATAAGACATTTTTGTTGAAAATATGTAAAACTTTTTTCATGAAAGATAAGAAATATTTTTTTACCTGGATGAACGTTAGTCGGTTTATGAAAGGCCATCAGGCTTCAATACGAACCTCGCGTGATTCCTCTGCCGATCTATAAATTGCATCTATTATGTGCTGCAGGATATATCCATCAACAGCAGGGACGATGCAGTCGGCTCCATCCATGCATTCGAGAAAATGACTATACATGGTAGGGAATTTTGTTGATGTATTGATAAGTTTTTCTTTTACTGAATGCTGTTTTTTGCCCGTTAACTTTTTGATAGCGGATTTTATTTTTGTCTTTGCATCCATGTTTGAAGAGAGGGCAGGAGGCCGTCCACAGATAACAGTGCTTTTACCCTCTGCATCATAAACTTCCAGTTTTCCGCGTTTATCCCATGCGATGCCCCCTTCTTCTCCAAGAAGCGTGCAATAAAAACCTGTCTCCGGTGCGTTTGCTGCCCAGGCTATCTCAATCTGCAGAGTAGAACCGTTTTCAAACCGGATAAATGCCGTACAGAAATCTTCAACATCCATTCTGTCCGAATGCTCTGAATGGCCCGCCCATGCCTTTTTAGATTTATATTTATCGATCTTATTCCCAAAAAGGCTGCGTGTACCCGCTGAGACAGAGACCGGTCTCGGCCTGCCCATAAGAAACCATGCAACATCCAGAACATGGATGCCGGCATCGATCATCGCTCCACCCCCTGCCAGTTCTTTCGATGTGAACCACTTTCCGATTCCGGGTATGCTTCTCTGGCGGATCCAGCCGCATTTGGCATGATAGATATGACCGAGGCTGCCTTTTTTAGAAAGCTCCGCAGCAATCATCGTATGCTCTGCGAAGCGGAGGTTAAGGGCGACCATAAGGCACTTGCCGGCGTCAATCGATTTTTGCAGCATTGTCTGGGCCTCTCCGCTGGTCATTGCCATAGGCTTTTCGCAAAGTACGTGGCACCCCGCTTCAATCGCAGCGATAGTATGAGCGGCATGAGCATGATTCGGAGAGGCAACGACAACACCGTCGGGTGAACATTCGCTGAAAAGCTGGTCCGCTGTTTCAAAAACAGGTACTGACAAATCGCTCTTAATTCTGGTTCTTGACTCCTGACTCCTCGCGACAGCGCCGACGATATCGGCCCCTGCATCCCGGAACCCCTCAATGTGATGCCTGCATACGGTTCCGCAGCCAATGATCCCTATGTTCTTATTCATTATTTATATTCCTCATCACATCTGTTTTATATTTAGAGGGGGTCCTCCCTCTAAATTTACGGCAAGGAAGCTTTTATTACATATTTAATACACGTCTGAATTTTGAGGTGACTCTATTAATTACGCCGAGTTTCGATTTCAATTCAGATAAGGGTTTTTTCTTGCCGATTGCCGGATAGAGGCGGGAACATTTCACAAGAACACCCGGGTTGCCATGCGTAGTCAGGTAATCCTTCCACCGTAATGATCTTTCGCCGTTCCAGATTTCTGTAATTGATTTTTCGCGGATGTTTCCCATCACGTAGTCAGGGTAGTCGGCGCATGTTACGACATCGCCATTCGGCTGAATTCCGCACGATCTGAAACAGGAGCAGGTCCTGTTCTTCGGCATTACATGCGGTTCTTGAAAGAACTGCTGGATCTCTTCCTTTTCAACCGGCCCGGTTATGGAAGTTTTGGGGCGTTTCATAAGTTCTGTGATTTGCTCGTAGATCAGATCTGTGTCTATGTCTGCATATCCCTGATTATACTCATCATCCGAGAAATTCCCCTGCCAGGAGGAGGCCTCGACACCGAATTCTTCCTGCATAATACGCATGTATTCTTCTCCCATCGCCCGGGTTGCGAAGCGGGGGAAGTGAAACTTTATAAGATCAATTTCCGGAAATCTGTTACTGAAAAAATCATAGTAATCTATCAACGATTTGTAGTTATTCGGGGTGATCGTAAGATGTACTTTAACCTCAGGTTTCTTCGAACCGCGCTTTTTTCTCTCGTCAAAAAGATGATCCAGGGCAAGCAGTGATGTTTTGAAAAGTCCTTCTTTTCCACGAATATCGTCATGTACTTTTTCATCATGGCTGTCAATAGAAATCGAAATCATCCCCACCTGGGAATCGATGATTGCCGGAGCAAATTTTTTCAGAAGAAGGCCGTTTGTCGAAAAAGAGACCTGCAGTTTCTTTTTCTGCAGGTAATTTAGCAGGGGAATGATCTCTTTATACAGCAAAGGCTCCCCGCCGAACAGATATACGGATTTCAGATTTTCAAGTTCATCAATGCATCGCTTTATCGACTCAAATGGAAGCTGCCCGCTTACGGCACCGGAAGAATTGGGCGCATTGTCCGGGCCTGCAACCTGACCACACATCTTGCATCGAAGCTGACAGGCATAGGTCAATATCATTGTCAGACGTTTTAGCGGCTGCATTTTTTCGTTCATGGTTCTGTTCCCTCCCTTTAGCTCCATGTATCAATAAACGTTAAATAAATTTATTCACATCCATCATACTGATATAATCTGCTTTAATATATAAAGGATGTTTGGTTTCATTATTATTTGTTAAAGCTATTATAAGGAGCACTTCTGGTTTTTATTTTCGTTTGCCATAACCGGATTTACAATGAAACTCTTTTTATCTATTATGCCGTTGCAAATTGCATCCAATCCCGGATATCCGCCGGGCAGCAATTCTCTCAAGCTCGACAATTGTAATTCAAATTTGAATTTTTTCGGGGAAATCATTAACGGTACTTGAATCATCCTACGGAAGAAGAAGTGGAAGGCGTACTTTCTGGCCCGCTCCAGACTTTCTTTATCCAGCCCGTGTGGCAGCGGCAGTTTATCCAGGATGGCATAATACTCCTCGGGAGAGCAGGCATCAATAGAAAATCCCTTGTTCCTGATCCAGGCTTCTCCTGCAACAATTACAGGTATCCCCATGCTTGATATTTCTATCCCTGTTTTTGTGTTGTAGATGATAACGCTGTTGCATTTTTCCATAATGGCATATGTGCTTATTTCGCTTTCCGGAGGAATAATGAAAATGTTTCCGGGCAGTTCCGGATATTTCAAATTTATTTCATCAACGAGTTTCTGGCGCGAAGGAACCATTCCCCTTATTTCAGCAGGGTGCACCCGTAATATCAGCTGCAGGTCAGGACGTCCGGAGAAATAATCAATTGTCTTGAAGACCCAGTCCAGCATGTTCTTAAATGCACTCGATTTGTAGTGGAGCTGTGCGTCCCACATGACGCTCGAGAGCATGCCTATGCATGGTTTGTCCGGATCAATGCCCAGCTCCTTTATAATCTTGTCTACGTCTTCAACCGGTTTCTCATGAAACCATATCCAGTCTTCCGTGCCATGCCAGCGGCTCTTGAGATAATCGAGGATGGTCTTTTCGGTTTTTTCATCCATTGTGATATGCTCCCATTCACTCAGGGGTTCGGTTATCATCGTGAAGTGGTAACTGTTGTCATGACTGAAAACAAATGTCTGTTTCCTGTAGGAGGAATTCCAGGTCACAACGTGTACATTGTTTTTCCGGCAGACTTCCCCTACTATTCCCTGCGGGACGTAAATCCCATGATGGAAAACAGCTGTTTCATATGAATTCCGGTTAAGCAGTTCCTGAATGGCGAAGGCTGTCAACAAAGATGCCTTTAGATAACGCCGCAGTATTTTTTCACCGAAGGGCTCACCGTTTAAATCGCCCCTGGCGTAATAACGAAGGGCGCCGGCCATTGCATGCTCACCGACCGCCAGATCTTCATATGTGTAATTGCTGATATTTTCAAACGATATTTCAATTGAAATTCTTTCAGCTTTCCGGATGTCATCGTCTGATACAAATTGACTCATCCAGTGTATAGGGGCGATCGGTTCAAAATGATTTTTTCCGGTTGCATAACACTTTTTGCATCTTGGCGTCCGGTCCTGGCCTAGAAGCTCTTCGGGGGAAGCATTGGCTATCTTTGTCCACTGACAGCAGGGCAGTATGTCGCAAAGCAGTATGTCTACTTTTACTCCCCGCAGCGTCAGGGCTGCTGCCAGGGCGCTTTCCATTAAAACGCCATGTTCGTAACAGCCTGTACTGGTTGCTATCAGTATGCGGCTCCCTCTTTTTACTTTTTTTACCGCCCTGTTCCATAAGGAAGATTCCTCTTCAATCAATTTGTCCCAAAAACCTGTCTTATCTTTATTGTTTTTCCTGGGATTGAGCCTGAGAATTGAATTTAAAATTTTTTTCATTATTACTTTTTATGACAATTCAATAATTTTTTTCTCTGCCCGTGCGGGGAGGCGATTAAATAACATGTTACGAAGTTTTTTGTTTGACATATTGGAAGGATCTGAAACTCTTTCCTTTATTCTACTGAGATAATCTTTTCTTTCTTCAAACTTAAATGGTATCCAGCGTGAATATTTTATAATCCATTTACTGACATAAGGGATGTCATATTCATCAATATAGTCCCGGACAAACCCCAGTAAATAATAAAATTGAAGTCTTTCAGACAAGCTTGTCAACTGCTTGAATTCTTTTTTTCTATTTGACGCATGGATGTTTTTCCTGCTGCCTTTTTTGTTAAAGCTTGAATTGCTGCCGGCTTGAGATCCAAGCACTGTTGGATGCAACAGTGAGTCGGTAAATTTTACACCGAGCCACTCTGCCAGTTTCCGCATTTCCTCTTCAGTATTCGTAACCAGTTTTTCGTAGTGTACAATTTTATACATATCATTACCTAATGCTTCAAGGTTCTTTTCTGCGAGAACACGCGATGAAATCCAGGTTTCAGTATGAGCAAAGCAGAAATCTACCCCATTAATCAGTGAGCTTCCCTGGCGGATACGAAGCTGTTTGGCTGAAATGTAACGATCTGCCGGAGAACGGACTATATGAATAAATTTAGACTTCGGGAGCAGTGATGCAATTTTTTGTGCATGAAGCTCAGTATAGTACGGGTGTTTAAATAGATAATATTTTGTGCCGTCCATCCCATATTTCTTCGATAATTCCGAATATCCAGTGATCAGCCCTTTGCCTAATCCTTCAAATATCCGTCTCAGCAACGGCATATTATCACGATTCAATAATTCTAAATAAGTATTGTGAAAAAACTCCGTGTTTATATCCAGCGCTTCGGGATTATTAAACCCCTTAAATTCTTTAAGCATTTTCTGGTTGAATTTTGCCATGGCGTCAGGGTCAACAAACCTTGCCTGCTTTCCTTCTTCCGGGGTCAAAAAAGTATCTCTGAAGTATTCCTCTCTTTTCTCCTCAGGGTTTATCCAGTATTTCTGAAAGACAGGCGTCTCCCCCAAAAAAACCATAATTTCAGGATGCCAGTCGAATAGCCAGTACATCAGGCTTGTTCCAGAGCGTCCGGCGCCGCCAATAAAAACAAATTCAGGATGATCTTCTAAACTATTTGTTGAGGTCATGAGAAGATGTAATAATATTGATATGTTTTGGATAGAAACTTATATCCTATTTAAAAGGAGCTCTACCAAGGAAGTTTCCTATTATACTTTTTGACTTTTTAAGTTCGTTATGCTTCTTATTAAGCTCCTTATGCGCCTTTTTAAGTTCCTTATGCTTCATAATAAGTTCCTTATTCTTCTCGCTAAGCTGCTCATATCTCCTCAAAGTCTGGTAATGCTGATGCCTGAAAATGTTTTTCTTATCTTTATACATTGAAGTTGTACAGTTGGGTGTCGATTCATCAAAGATGTCCTTATCTAAAAGATCGTCTGTCCTGCATTGGATAAACTCCTCCACATCCTTCTCTACCTGTGAACCATAAGCATTTGAGATAAGTATTGATGAACGCGCAGAGGTAACTAATTCTAAAGCAATGTCGAAATACTCAAAAGCTAATGCCAAACCAAGAAGTCTCATGGCATTTAAAAGTGTTTTATTATCATCATTACCATTGAGAATACTTTCAGGTTCTTTAAAATAAAGAGCATGTCCCCAAAGTACTTGCCGCCGGGAGTAAAGATTACTTTGATGTGAAGCTCTTCGCATAAGAACACGATTTAAATCAAATAATGAAAAACCGAGACTCTTCAGGTATAAGTCGACATCAGAAAACAATGGCTGTTCTATGTAAAAAGGCTGAAATTCTACCTCTACATAAACAGCCAGAATATTTTCTTTAACAAATTGCCTGCCTGACTTCAATATATCTAATTCAGTACCCTGAGTGTCTATCTTAAGAAAACAGGCGTCCTGAAAGTCATAGCGCTCAGAAGCATGATTCAGAGAAATAGTAGGAATGTTAACTGTAGACTCAACATGAAATTCGGGATCAATAAAATATCTGTTGAAAACATCATGGTTTGGCTTAAGAAGAGAGCTGTTTCCTGGCTGCTTAGTGACATAAAGTATTGACTTTCCTTCGCTCGATGATATTGCTTCAGGAATTACTGTAAGATTTTGCCAGCTGTTTTCTTTTTTTAGTTTAATTGATAATTTTTGTGCTTCTTCAGGATCAGGTTCACACGCATAGTAGTGAGAAAAAGGAGCAAGTAAGACAAGTTCTTCCATGCTTCCACCTCTGGCACCAATATCTATTAGCTTAAAACCAGCATCACCAAGTAGATTCGAGAGAGAATCACCTATCGCCAAAATAACCTCTTTCATTACTGTTTTGTGTAGGATTTATTAAAAAAAGCATTCTGAATTTTTCAAAACTAGTTGCGGCTCTCATGTGACCAGTTAAAGTCGACACATACGCTGCCCATAGTAGGTTTTGGTAACAGGCCTGTTCCGTAATAATCATCTTCGACTATTATGAGTTTATGGGCATGGGTGACTTTGTCTACAAGCTGTCTGTCAATTAAAAGAGATATTGTAATATCGTAAATGCCCGGGACAAGAGGCAGGCGGTCGACTCTGCAGATAAACCGTCCTGATGGGCCTATGTTTGTAAGATCGACCGTAAGTATTTCACTCGGCAGTCCAAATAATCTATTCTGTTTACTGTCTTCTATTATTATACATCCCTTAACGTCCCGGGGTGGTTCAGGAAAATGCTCTTCGGCCTTGTAATCAAGCGCAATATTGATGCGTTGTCCTGTCCGGACAGTCTCACAGGGATTCATATTCTCATCTAATATACTGACTTTGGTATATTTGACAAGTCCTGTGCCGGTCCGGTCATTGCGCATTTCGAGACCGACTTCCTGATGCGATGACTGCCCGTTTTCATAAAGCTTAACCGCTTCTGCTGCTTCTCCGTCATAACGTATCCTGCCTTCATCAATCCATATTACCCGGTCACAGAATTTCATAATGGCCCCCATACTGTGAGATACGAAGACGATTGTCCTTCCTCCTGAAGCAAGCCCTTCCACACGATCCAGGCACTTTTGCTGGAAAGCAATATCGCCGACAGCGAGTACTTCATCAAGCAGCAGGATGTCCGGGTCGAGATGCGCTGCAACGGAAAAAGCCAGGCGCATACGCATTCCGCTTGAGTAATATTTAATCTTGGTATCCAGGAATTTTCCAACGCCTGAAAATTCTACAATATCGTCAAATATACTATCTATCTCCGCTCGCTCAAGTCCATAAAGCGTTGCATTCATATATACATTCTCCCGGCCTGTGAAATTATTATTAAACCCTGTTCCAACCTCAAGCAGAGAAGTTACTCTCCCGCGGATTGTTGCCTTACCTTCAGTCGGGTATACAAGTCTGGACAGGATTTTCAGAAGAGTTGATTTCCCTGCCCCGTTCTTCCCGATAATGCCTACTTTTTCACCGTGATGAATATTGAAATTTATATCCTTCAACGCCCAGATAAAATCATCATTCTTATTGAAAAAAGAGGTCTCACCTATGTTTCGCAGCATTCTGAAAGGTAATAGGAGGTTATCACGGAGACCGATTTGTTTCTTTTTATACTTCTTGATTGTCCCTATGAAATACTTCTTGGAAAGACCCTGAACGTCTATTGCTATATCACGTTTCATAATTTATCTGCAAAATGCATATCTGCACGACGATACATCCTGAGCCCTGCAATTAAAAACAATAAAGAAAAGACAAGAGAGTACAGCCACTGCCATAATGGGAATGGGAAGTCATTGAACAGGCATGACCTGAAAGCCAGCAGAGTGCCCGCCATCGGGTTGAGAAAATAAGCAATCTGACTTTTTGAGGTAATCTTGTCTGGTGAATAAATGACAGGCGATACAAATATTCCGAGATAAAGGGCGATTTTTAAAAATCTCTCGGCATCTTTGCTGAAAAGAGATAAAGACGCAAACATTGTGCCTGTCCCCATAATTAAGACCATACATTGCAACATTACCAGTGGTATAAGAAGCAGTCTCCAACCGGGATAAGTATCCTGCCAGACCATCATAACTATCAAAGGGAATAGTGTAATCCCAAAGGAATAGAGGCTTGAAAATAATGGCACAATAGGACTTATCATTCGCGGGAAATAAATCTTTTTCATGAGAGCAGCATCTCTTTCAACGCTCTTTGCTGTTCCATTGGTAGATTCAACAAAATAAAACCATAAAATCAGTCCACTGTATAAATAAAGCGAATAAGTGATATTGACTACATACATGTCCGCTCCTGAATAATTTTTTATAAATATAAAAACGGCCAGCATTGCGAGGGGACGTGCAAAGGCCCAGAAAAATTTCAGATACAGATCACTGAACTGGACACGGATGTTTTTCCATATCATGCTCCGGATCATATGCCTGAATTCATATAGTTCTCGCAGATCTATATGCATAAGACCGGATGGCGGCTGAATAACTATTTCTTTTTCATGAATATTGTTTGCCATATTTTACCTCAGAGACTGCATGCAATATGTTTGATCTTAATAAGGTTTAAAATTTCATAATTTATTAACCTATAAAGATGTTTTTTTAGATGAGATAAATAATATTAAAAGACTATTTAGAAGATATGATCTTTTTTACCTCTTTATAAAGTTGTACGGTTTCTGTTTCAATATATTCTCTTTCATTTGTATTTACATCTTTAAAACGTTTTAATGGCTCTTTAATAATTCCATAGGAATTAACCTCAAAAGATGTATTAGCTCTAATTGGCATAGAGTTAAAAGTTGGAAAAAGCAATTTATCATACCATTTTATTCCCAGGAATTCCGTCACTTTCATTATTGTTTCTTCTGTATTTTCTATCAATCCGGCAAAATCAATAATATGAACTTTATCCCCATATTTTTGTTTATTTCTGATGATGGATAACGTTGATTCCTTCCATAGTTTTATTCCCTCGTTAATGTCTTTGTATCTCACATCGTTATATACATCGTGCACATGATTCCTGGCAGAGGCATACCATGAAACAGGTTCTCTTATAATTGAAATGAGTCTGCCATCGGGATAATCACGAAAAAACAGTTCACAGTTATCCGGGTTCATCGACAGACGCGCGACAAAAGCAGTCCAGAACTTAATGCCGCCAGGGGGACGATATGAGCCTTGATAATCAAGCCACGCGTTGAAATATGATGTAATATAACAGTCTAAAATATCGCGTTGAGTTGCAATATCATTCTCCTCAACGGATTTCAGAAAAACAGCTTTCTGTAAATCATATAAAAAAACGAATGGAAGAGTATCATTTTTATATTGAGGGTTCGATGCCTTGTTGTAGCCATTTTGCGTGTGACGTAATACAATATGCTCCGCAAGCAGCTCAAACCAGTCTTCAGGGCTTTCGTTCAGGTCCAAATCCGGCCAGTAATACTTGTTTGGGTGGCCTATGTGCAACTCAGAATGATGCACATGTAATTGCGGGTGACCGTCAAACAACTGGACTAAGAGGGTGCCTCCGCTTCTCTGGATTTGTGAAATAAGCGCAAGAGGATGCTTTACGGGATATATGGAAGAGACCCTCTGTTTCAGTATGACCTCCAGAGGATTATCTGCAGTGATTAAATCAGGTTTTTTCATTTAAGAAATTACGTCAATTCAGGAAAGCCGGCTGCTGCACATGCTTTTGGATTAATGTGGAGTTCATTGCCCTGCGATTTCCGCTGCGAGGCTTTCACCATTTAACTTGTGATAACTTAATACTTCAGCCGGAGTCCCGCATGCAGGATATTCGCCTATTCCCATTTTTTTAAATCGTTTAGACTTTAGTTTTTGTGAAGACATTGCGGCATTCAAAAGGCAATCGCCGAGCCCGCCATAAGTAGAGTGATTGTCCAGTACATATATATCTTCACAATCTCCAGTGGCACCCTCAAGCCACGAACTATCAACTCTGTTAAGCCATGGCATGTCTATGACTTTAAGGGAAACCTTTTCTTTTTCAAGTAACTCTGACGCGACCAGTGCTTCGTTGAGCATCACAGGGCCGTATGCGAATATTACGGCATCTTTTCCGTCCCTTAAGACTGTGCCCTTTCCAAAAGTAAAATTATATTGCCCGGGAAAAGTGATTGTTCTTGGCGATGGCGAAATAGCCAGCCTAATCATGCATGTGTCGTCTGTTTCTCCAGCGCACCACTCAAGGGCAGCCTTTGTCTCCATGCCGTTACAGGGTTCGATTATTACACAGTTCGGCAGTGCGCCGAAAAGGGATATGTCACGGAGACTCTGATGTGATTTGCCGGGCCCCGCAGGTATGAGGCCGGAATAATGGCAGACGTATATTATTTTCGTGTTTTCCGTTGCATTGTTATAGATCTGCTCGTTTGCCCGGGATGCAAGAAAAACACCGAATGAATTAGCTATGGGAAGCAGGCCCTGCAATGCCAGTCCGCCTGCGGCAGAGACCATGTCCTGCTCCGCAATCCCGTTTTCCAGAAATCTGTCGGGGAAAGCAGTTTCGAACGGGCGCAGACCGCAGTCAGCCGATAAATCGGCATCGAGCACAACGATATCATCTCTTTTCCTGCCCAGCTCCACGAGGGCTTCACCGTATGCATTTACGACTTTCTCCGCAGTGTCTTTAAGCCTTACCCTGTTTTTCTCCCTTGTTACCACTGTCTCTACTGATAAGGACTCCAATCCAGCCTGTTTCAGGAGACCATTGGTTTTTTCCAGAAGCTCGTTGAATCCTGCTTCATAGGAATCATCATCCGGCGCACCCGAATGCCATTCGTAAATGCCGTCTCCTTTTTCGAGAGAAGCGGGGCCTTCCATAAAAGAAATACCCTGTCCCTTAACAGTGTCTGCGATAAGGACCTTGGGCTTATCTGTTATGCCCTTTAAATCCTTGAAAGCTTTATCAAGGGCCATAAGATCATGCCCGTCGCATCTCTGAACGTGCCACCCGAATATTTCGAATTTCTTCTCAAGCGCGCAGAGGTCTATAATATTATCTACATATTTGTCCGTCTGGATTTTATTGAAATCAACCAGTACATTTATATTAGTTATATTTTGATATGCCGCTGTCTGGAGCGATTCCCATATCTGCCCTTCCTGCAGCTCTCCGTCGCCGGTCATTACAAAGACCCGTCCGCCATTGCCATTGAGGTTTTTTCCGAAAGCCATCCCTTTTGCCTTTGAAATACCCATCCCGAGCGAGCCGGTATTTGCCTCTATCCCGGGGATTTTGACATCAGGGTGCCCGTCAAGCCCCCCGAGCCTTCTCAACATCAGCAGCTTTTCAAAACTCAGAATGCCCGCGGCAAAGAGCACCGAGTACTGCCCCGGACAATCGTGTCCCTTTGATGAGAAATATATATCTCTATCCCCGCTGTCTATGCCGACTTCATGAATGTTCATTTCGCTCATATAGAGCATGACATTGATATCCATTGAACTTAAACTTGAACCGAGGTGTCCGGAGCCGGCCTTTTTTACTGCCGACAGTGCATTGATGCGGCACATCTCACTAATGATCCGCAATTTTTCAAATTTCTCAACATCTGAATTTTTGACACGCGTGAACTCACTAAAGGGAACGAATGATATTTTTAGCATTATGGTCTCTTCCTATTCTTTATTCAATGGTACGTCTTAACACAGCTCTTTATATCGTTATTTGGTCTTGAACTGGGAGTTCTGGGAAACTCCGCTGTAATCAATATAGATTGTTTTCCATTCGGAGAATACGTCAAGTGCCTGAGTGCCGGGCTCGCGTGTGCCGATTCCGGATTTTTTAACGCCGCCAAACGGCATATGCGGCTCCGAACCGAATGTCGGTGCATTTATATAACAGCAGCCTGCCTCGAGTTTATCAAGTGCATGCATGGCAATGTCCACATTAGCTGTGAAAATTGATGCCGTTAATCCGTATTCAACTGCATTTATTTGTTCAATTGCGTCCTGAAGATCCGTGATCTTAAAAACAGCCAGTACAGGGCCGAATATCTCCTCCTGTGCCAGTTTTGATTTTAAATCTACATCAGAAAATATAGTTGGTCCAATAAAATTGCCTCCTGAGAATTCGCCTCCGGTCAATGCATTGCCGCCGTACAGCAATGTGGCGCCGTTTTTTTTCGCTCCTTCTATATATGACAGGATGCTGTCGTACTGTCTTTTATTGATTATCGGGCAGACATTGGTGTCCGGATTGGCACCCTGTCCGATTTTCATCTTCTTTGTCTCGGCAAGCAGTTTTTCCAGATAAGCATCGTACACATCTTCATGAACAAATACCCGGCTTGTTGAAGCGCATCTCTGCCCTGCGGTCGAAAATGCCCCTGAAGCAACAGCTTTTGAGGCAGCGTCAAGGTTAGCGTCATTCATCACTATCAAGCCGTTCTTTCCGCCTAATTCAAGCGAGCATCCTTTCAACTGCCGGCCGCATTCTGAGGCTATCATCTTTCCGACATTTGTCGATCCGGTAAATGAAACCATAGATATGTCACTGTTTTTCACAATGGCCTTTCCTGTTTCCACACCTGTACCGTAAACAATGTTTACCACCCCGTCGGGGATTCCGGCTTCTTTGACCAGTTCGCCAAACAGGTGCGCGGTCAGAGGCGTGTCTTCGGAAGGTTTCAGTACCACTGTATTGCCGCAAATCAATGCAGGAAAGAGTTTCCATGTAATGATTGCCATTGGCGCGTTCCATGCGGTAATCAGCCCGCATACGCCGACAGGCACCCTTTTGGTCAATGCCCATCTTTTTTCGAGGGCTGAATACGTTGTCTGGCCGTACATACGTCTTCCTTCTCCGGCCATAAAATAGGCTGCATCAGCACTCGATTTTATATCGCCCATTGATTCAGGCATTGTTTTGCCCATTTCCCTTACAATGACCTTTGCAAGTCTTTCCTGATTTACAAGCAGCAGATCACCAAC
>VAPA010117153.1_pt1 | contig 22993 bp, 15 predicted proteins | sample 3395041 | NCBI WGS metagenome assembly VAPA01 (sample SAMN08290432, study PRJNA428436) | hydrothermal vent metagenome | isolation source: Deep-sea hydrothermal vent chimney | place: Indian Ocean: Southwest Indian Ridge | depth 1973 m m
AAATACCCTCTACAAGAATAAAATTCATGATTCCCTGTAACAAAAAACTCCTCATTTAGATTTGTTATCACTTTAAACAAATCACCTTTAAAAGGTCTTTTATATTTTTTTCGTACTCTCTTAAACTTTCCTGTATGTGTTAAAACCCTGTCATTTACACTGATATCTTTTATTGGTATATACCCTTTTTTTGAACATATCCGAGTAAAGGGGTGAAAACACCAGAGAATAAAATCACTGGAAGCCTTACTTAGAGAAAAATTACGAGCTGCAGAAAAATCATCGATCCATTGGAAGTCAAAAATATTCGTGGTGTATCTTCTGATTACATCTTTCGTATTATCCGTGGAGCCCGTGTCTACTATCACGTATTCATCAGCATAACCTTTTATACTCTCAAGACAGTCAGCTACATTCTTTTCTTCATTCTTCACGATCATACAGACGGTAAGCGTGAACTTGTCCTTCTTTTTCCTGAAATAGAAATCACTCTGACCATACCCCAGATCATCAATTCTAAATATCTCGTAACCCAGTTTTTCACTCAGCATGTGCAGAGCCTGCTGGGAGTAGATAAAAGGATGGATCTTTAAATGATGATCAGTAAAATCTCTTTCAATCCCTTCTACATCCGTATTTGGAATCCTCATATAAAGGACTCCCCGGGAACTCAGGCATTCGAAAATTTTCTTCAGGGCCTCTACCGGATTATATAAATGCTCAAAAGTGTGAATCAGAGTTATGAGATCGAATTTCCCCTTATACGGAGCGATATCCATTGATTCAAAATCAGCCTGAATTACAGGGACCTGCAGCTCCTCACCGTATTTTATAATCTCCGGCATCCCATCGATCCCCAGAACTTCTGCTTTATCTTTCATTGCATGAAGAAAGACCGGGTACTTTGAACCAATATCCATAACTGTGCAGGGAAGAAACATCGAATGCAGGGCATGAGCAAGGTTATGATTGATGTTTCTCTCGTCTTCGGGCATGAGGTGCCCACTACAGGGACCTTTCCCACTATTTTCATCGAGACCCTCCCAGACTTTTTCCGGAGGAGCTTCCTGGCAGCAGAGATTGCAAATGAGGCAGACTTTATAAGCTGGGTATTTTAAAAAGTCTGAGAAGTAGGAATTTCCGCAGATAGGGCATTTCATATTAGATGGTACGAAAAAAGGCCCGGAAAGTTAAAGAAAAAATTTCCGGGCCTTTAAAAAAGTACTCCAAAGTTTGAAAGAGCAGAAACAAATTAGCATTTGTCAGATCCATATTCTGATGCCTCACCAGAGGCGCATTCCCCCACCTGGCATGCCCTGACAGCAGGTCAGGTGGGGGAAACGGGAGTCGAACCCTGTTATGTAGGCTCAATAGATTAGGTGGAATACTTATTTATTCTTTAAAAAAATGAGGTACACTCAAGTTATGAGAGCAAGTAATATTTCAGTTTTGTTTGACTGTTGTTTAGACAGTTGCGTCTACCATTTCCGCCATTCGGCCGTCACTATAAGTGCTTGGTTTCAGCCACTTAAGGTGGCGGCCGAAAAAAGAATTGAACCTTTAAAAACTTTGAATGTAGGCTCCTAATATAAGGTAGTGTACCTGATTTTTTCAAAGAACAATTTTAAAATATCTGAAAAAGGCACATTTAAATTACAAGAGCAAAAAAAATTCAGTTTATAATGACTGTTTTACCGACAGTAGCCTTTACCACTTGGCTATCCCGTCATCACTGTAAGTACTGACCGGTCAAGCACTTACGATGGTGACGGGAGATGGATTCGAACCACCGAAACTATTGAATGTAGGCTCTTACGGTTAGGAAATGTACCTATTTCAGATATTTCAAAGAACTTATTTATAAAAAACACCGTGCAAGTTAAAAATGCGTAAAATGTTTCATCGAGTGGGACATGAGCCCACGACCTCAAAATTAAAAATTTTGCGCTCTATCCAACTGAGCTACCGACAATGTAAGCATTTAAAATAAGGTCACGATATTTAAATCTATTAATACAGTTCAAAGAACAAAAAAAATGGACAACCAAGTCTTAAGTGCTCTCCCGGTTGCCCGAGACTGCTCCTGCGCTTCTGGCAGGAGCACTGATTCCGAAAAATCAATGTAAGCCCTTAAAATTCGGAGTTGCCCATTTACGAATTTTTATAGAAAAACAGACATAAGTTTGAGGTGCTTCCTGGCGAACCAGGATAAACCATCCCCACCACTTTCTCACCTAATTGATGAGCAGGTGGAGGGGATGGAAGGGTATAAGCCTTCAACGTTATGTAAGCATCTACTATTAGGATGCCTGTTCTAAATTTCAAAGAAAGTTCTGCGAAGTTAATCGTGCTATTATTGGGTTAAGAAACTCGGTTTGACCCGAGGACCTATCGCTTGGAAAGCAATCGCTCTACACTGAGCTATTTCTCAAAATGTACGCCCGATAAATTAGGCGCAGAACTTATGAGAGAATATAACACAAAAAAAGGAACCTGTCAACACTTATCTTCATTCTTTTAAATTTTTTTTGTTTCAACTCAGAAAAAAAGTATATTAATTCAATTTTTTAGTGTAACTTTACAGTTAAAAACCAGTACCATTAATAAAGTGCAACTTTCTGATACAATCGAGATCGAAATCTCGTACAATCTACATGAGAGTGGTACTTTTACTTTAACAGGAGGTGTTACAATGAGTACAGTGCACATCGTTTATGACGGAAATACAGATGACGTGGACCTTGATGTCCTTATTCCCGTTGAAGACAGAGCTGATCTCGGAATCGAAGAACTTGAGCCCGGAAAACTGAATGCCGATCAGATCAAGAAAGCCCTGGCTAATCACTATGATAAGCCATTGGATGAGTTTAACGAGCTGATCGTTGAATTTCACAAGAACGAAAATATTACAGTCCGCCCGAACGCTGTGTTTGGGACTAAGACCTGAGAAACAACCTTACAATAAGGAGGAAAATAGAATGAACAACGCAGGTCACGTTGGAGTCGAGGAACAGGATGTCAGAGTTGAAATGCTGAATTCTTTTTTAAACTGCCCGCACCGGGATACAGACAGGCTGAAAGATATTCACCTTCACTTGCAAAAAGTGGACCCAGTCTTTTACTCGCATCTGGCTGCATGGTATTTCAAGAATGGAGATATACGCGATCATAAAGAAGTATTCACCGGAGCACTCATATGCGACCCGTTCCATGATAATCGTGAAATTGGTCTTGCCCTCTTCAGAAAGCTTCCTACATTCCTGAAGAGAAAAGTCATTGGCTTTATCAAGGGAAAGAAGATAAAACTGAGAAAAAAAACCGGGAAGAAGATTAAAAAGGGCAAAAGAACAGTCGATGAGATAGCGATTGAAGAGAAAACTATTGGCCTGTTCAAAAATATCCCTACTTCTTTCAGAAATGATGTTCGCGCTTTCCTGAATTACCTTGAAAGCGAGACGGATATCTTTGATTCAATTGTTATCAGAAATAAGGATGATCTAAAAGGGCTCTACGCTACTCTTCATATTGCTCCAAACGACCGTGCAGAAGAGATCCTCTTCAAGGACAATTACCCTAAAAACAGCGAGAAATTAAACGTCTTTGCGGAAATTGCTGAAGCCAAAAGTCCTGCAAAAGTCGCAAGGCTTCTTGTAGAGCATAAAGTCCCTTACACCGTTGCTGTCGGACTGGTTGATAAGGTCACTCCATCAATTCTGGTTGCTCTTATCAATGCTATGACTCCTCAAGAAGTGATCAACAACTATGCCTCTCTTGAGGAAAAGGGTGCTATGAAGAACGAGGACACCAAGGCCATTATTAATGCGAAGCTGGAAAAGGCCAAGACAGCAAAAGGTGTCTCTGCGCTGAAATCAAAGGAAGCAGTAAAAACTGGCCGTGTCAAAGATAAAGAGGCCGCAAAGACTTTGGAAAAGATCGCTGACATTCAGGTTAAAAAAAGGGGTATTATAAAAGTTAATACTTCAGTTCTTATCGATAAGAGTGGTTCTATGAATCTAGCCCTTGAAATCGGAAAAAATGTGGCTGCTCTTATTTCCGGAGTTATAGAGGCCGAAGAAACAGTGCTCGCTTTCGATACTGCAGCGCGGGAGATTACTGCCAATGGAAAAGACATGTCTGACTGGGAAAGAGCTTTTATTCCTGTCAATGCGCACGGAGGCACTTCTGCCGGTTCTGCTATAGACTATCTGACAAGAAAACGGCGTTATGTTGAGCAGATCGTAATTGTTACGGACGAGGATGAAAATAATGGTCCTTGGTTCGTTGAATCTTTCAAAAAGTACGAACTGGCACTTAATGTAACCCCTACTATTACCATTATTTACATAAAGACTCCATACGGAGGGAATAAGAAAACCCTGAGTAACAATCTAAAACGTGCTCAGATAGATTTTGATTACTACGAGCCGGAAGGCAATGACTATTACGCACTGCCTGGACTGATTTCGCTACTTTCACGGAAGTCAAAACTTGATCTTATCTATGAGATCATGGATACACCGCTTCCAAAGAGAGAAAGTTTCGGTAAAAAGAAAAAGAAATGAACATTCTGGACACTATAGATAGGATGGGAGAGAAGGAAGAGATGATTACCGAGAGGGAAATCATCTCTCCCATCTTCTATAACCGGGAAATTGTTACCCGGGTCGAAGGTCTTGTGTATCGTCTTAAGATACCGCGGACTGATCCGGGATGGTACTCTTTCAAAGTTATCGACAGTAACCGGGCCAGAGTTAAGAAACCTGCGGACTTGGATCAGATTCAGAGATACCTTAAATATCTGCCGAAAGTCCGTATAATTTTAACTTTCAGGAAAAAGAATGAATTTTACGGAGTCCCCATGAAGGGCAATAACTGGGGCTTCAATATTTCTGATCTGCTACCTGTACTTCTGTTCGATGATACCGCGGAGGAATTTGCAAAATGCATCTGCGGATATGACGGCGAGAACCTGTGGTATGATTCCGTAGACATGTCAGCAGACATGATCAGAACCAATTATCTCAGGGAATCATTAAAGAAACTGAGAACACCCGAAAGAATCAAACACTCTGGATTAACCATAGAGGAAAAAATTGCCTACAGCATCAAGTACAAACTTGATAAAAAGATTCTGGAGGAATCAAAGAAGACAAAAATCCAGAGAGACGTTGAATTTGCTGGCGGAAAATTCGTAAAGAGCCAGGAACGTTCAGATCATCTCTTTGTTACCTATAAAGTAGACGGCCAGCAATTCAGTTCAGTTATATCCAAAGATCCGAAACATCAGGTAATAACTGCAGGAATATGCTTAACCGATAACAATACCGGCAGAGAATACGATAAGGACTTCGATTTAAAGTCCCTCATCTCTGTTATACGAGAAGGCCAGGGCAGCGGCCAGATAGCGAGAGTATTATGAAAAATTTTCTATGGCTTTGGCTTTTTACAGCAAGAAAGATGATATGGCCTGCTTTCATAATCTTTTTCTTGGCAGTCCTTCTATTAATGAAACAGGGATCATAACGGTAGAGTTCTTTAAAAAGGGTGGTGGATGAGGCGGGGCACACTATAGCCAGCTTTTTAAAACGGGGCATACCCGTGCTGCCATCGTACCACCACCCCCTTTAAAGGTATTCTTAAAAAGACAGGATATGTAATGGTAGATCAGAAAATAATATTCAATGAAGAGTGCTGGATCATCTACGGATATAAATGGAGAGGAAGCATGTATGGGCTCCTGAAATATGAAACAGAGGGCACTCCAGGTTCCGTAGACTTTCCATGGCAGAAAATTGTCGCAAGCGCTAAGAGAATTTTAGGGTTCAGTCACACCCATCCGGGAGGATTCCCTTCTCCGTCCATGGTTGATGATAATACAATGATCGGCTGGGTTAAAGCACTGGGCAAGCCTCTTCTCTGCGGGATCGAAAGTAAAGACCTGTTAAAGATATATCTCTATGAGAGAGTAAACAAAAAAGTAGAGTTCCGTGAATTACCATTCAAAAAGATAGGGAACTTCATCACAATAAAAGATTGGATCAAACAATGAACTTATTTACGCATGAGCAGGAATACCGTACTGAAGAGGTATTAAAATTAATGGAAGTTGCACCCATTGTTTTCGCAGGTTGTGGGGCCATAGGTTCAAACCTGATGGACAACATGGCTCGACAGGGCTTTAAAAATATGCTAACTATCGATAAAGACAGGGTCGAAGACCACAACAAAGGAACTCAGGTCTGGGACCGGCTTGATGTAGGCGGCCTGAAAACCGAAAAAATGAAACAGAGAATATACAATTCCACAGGCACCGTCATTAACACCTTTCCGAAAGAACTGACTGAAAGAAATATCAAGAAAGTCTTGAGTTTTGCAGCATTTGAAATAGTCATTGATTCTTTTGATGAATCAGAGAGCCGTGGGTTACTGTATAATCATTGTAAAGAAAACAACATTGAATGTTTGCACGTTGGGCTATTTCAGGACTATGCAGAAGTGATCTGGAATGAAGCCTACACTGTACCGGGGAAACCAAAGGGTGCTCTGGATGTCTGTGAATACCCCCTAACCCGAAACATCATTCTTTTAGCAGTAGCAGTCGCTTCTGAAACTATCATCAAGTTTCTGGCCGATAACGTGAAAAAGAATTATTACATCACCCTTAAAGATCTGAAAATAAGCGAACTTGGCGTGTAAAGTCACATTATAATATAGAAAGACTTGTAAAGACTTGTAAGAGTGCTTTATCGAAGTTAATTTCGGATGCATCATCCGAAAAATATGAAATTGATAATATTGTATTCTTGAAAAATGCCCGACTCCGGCAGAAATTGATGCTGATCTCACCACCTCAAAATTACGCCGTGAGCGCTGCCCATACCTGTTGTAAAAGACATTTACCCCAGATCCTTGTAAAGGGTTGCCCGCCAGGCAAGATTCGAATAACAAGACACCCCGCCTACAGGTGTACCTCAATCCCATTCTCCTTCATCGGTGAAGAATAGACGGCGTTGTAAAGACTTGTAAGAAAAAGCTGAGTACGGCGCTGAGCACATGAAAAATACCGAAAACTATTGACAACTATATAAGAATGTATTATTTTTAAACAAACAATCCTACGACAAGGAGAAATAATTTAATGGAGAAAAAATTTTTAACCACTATCGAGTTGTCAAAAAGATGGAAAACCCCGGTAAAAACTTTAGAGAGTTGGCGCACGACGAACTTTTCTAAAATCAAAGGACCGTCGTTTCTTCACATAGGCCGCAGGGTATTATATGATCTTGATACAATTGAGGCTTATGAAAGAGAACAAGTTGTTGAAAGTAAAATATAATGGAAAACTGGAGAGATATACCAGAGTGGGAAGGTTATTACCAGGTTTCTGATATGGGGAGGGTGAGGAGCCTGGAAAGAAAGGTTGAGGTGAAGTATAAAAACGGCACCTCTTGCGTGAGGCCAATAAAGGAAAGGATATTAAAATTAACGCCAGATGGTGACAACTACCTCCACGTTGGATTGCATAGTATAGAGGGGAAAAAGTTAACAAAGAAGGTCCACAGATTGGTGTTAGAAGCTTTTTCTGGATCTCACCCCGAAGACTGCGAGGCCTGCCATTATGATGGTTGTACGACAAACAACAGACTTGACAATTTGCGATGGGACACTCATAAAAATAATAGCGAGGATAGCAGGATTCATGGCACGATGTGTCGTGGTGAGAAAATGAACTTTTCGAAATTAAAAAACGGGAAGGTCGGGCTTATTAAAAAGCTGCTTAACAAAGGTGTTAAGTCGGTTTTGATAGAAAAAATGTTTAAGATCTCACGACAGACTATTAGTAGTATAAAAAACAACAGAACCTGGAAACATATTGAACCTTTAAAATAAGGAGAATTTTAAATAATGACCGAAAAAGAATTAAATATTAAAAGATTCGCCAAGGACCCTGACTCGTTGAAGCCCTTAGAGATCTCAATGACCTCAAGTTATCGTTGCCAGAATTTGAAATCTGGCTGAAAGTGTACTTACAAGGAAAGAGGGGCAAAAAATGAAAAAATTACCAATATTCGTAGATCAGATAGCTGGATGTGGCTTCTTTGTAATAGCAATAATTACCTTAATTTTTATATGTAGAGGCGTAACACCCAACCAGGATACGCCAATTATTACATACACAAATGCTTGGAAAACGGAGGATAATTCCATTACGGCATATCTTATGATAGAGGATTGGGTGAAAAAAGTCTGAAATCTCCTGAGTCAGCTAAATTTCCCAGATCTATTACGTATATAAATCATATTAATAAAAATGGAACTACTTATGTGATAACATCGTATGTAGATGCTCAAAATACTTTTGGTGCATTAATCCGTACTAATTTTATAGGGACGGTTGAACAGATCAGGTATAATATGGCTTGGACAAAAGAAAAACCAGAAATTGAAGGATTCTACTGGGTAAAAGCTAATATAGCTGGAAAGGTGCATACACTCCCTGTACACCGCACAAGCAGAAACATCAAATACCCTAATACTATATCTTCTGAAGGAGAAATTTACAATATCAATGACAGCCTGTTTAAAGAGTGGTGGAATGAACAAATAATAATTCAAACGGAAGAAGAGTACTTCCGAGCATTTATTTTAAATAACTGGAACCGAAAAAAAAAACAATAAAATTTGCTAAACATCTTCTTGGAGATGAGTGTCAGAATAATTTCCACTGCCCGAAGACCTGAACCGATGAGGATATTCAAGGGTTTGAAACCTCTTATTTTTAAAGGAAAGAATAATACGAGGATCAAATTCTCCTTTAAAATGACTAACAATTTACTCTTACAGCCGGTTTTGAATTCTTCAAATGGAGAAACAGTAGAAATACCTTTATTAATGGACTTAAGTCAGACTATTTTAGCGAATAAAAAACTTCTTAACATAAATAAAGAGCAGGAATTTCCTCTTGAATATTTAAGAAACATTGTAGCCGGGGCATGCTCCCTGAGTATGAAATGGGGTTCTTAATGAGAGCAAAATTAAACGGACAAAAAATCATAGACTCCATCGAGCCAGAAGAGGGCTTACAGGAAAGTAGTATCATGGAAAGCATCTATGTAATACGCCAGTTTAAGGCATATGTTGAATTCGTGGAGAAGGGATTCATTGAGGTTGATAAAATTGATATTCATGGACAAATGTTTTCAAAAAAATTTGAAATCTGGTTTCAGATAGATGAATACGAACTCATAGCAGGGACTTAAATGATTCAATTAGACGAAAAACAAACAGCAGTGATTCTAGCTGAATCTCCTACATTAATTAATGCTTCAGCAGGTTCCGGCAAGACCCGATGCCTCATAGCAAAGATTATCAGATTAATCGAGCAGGGCGCTTCTCCATCCAGTATTTGTGCGATCACGTTCACGAACAGAGCTGCCAATGAGATGAATGAAAGATTAAAGTCTCAGTGTACTCGACCCACAAAGGGTATTCAAATGAGCACGATCCACAGTTTATGTGTCCGGATCATGAAAAATTTCATTGATTTAACTCCACTGAAACTCCCCTTCAGCATTTATGATGGAACGGACCAGCTTTCTGTCGTAAAGACCATAGTGAAATCCCGGGGATACAGCGGCGAACCCAAAGATTATATAGGAACCATCAGCTATATAAAGTCCATTTGTGAGTCCTCTCACCCGGACGACATCAAAAAGGCCCTCCAGAAAAAAGAAGATAGCGATCTTCATGAGGAACAATTCCTAAAACTATTTAAAACATATCAAAATATCCTTTGGAAGAACAACGCCTGTGACTTCGATGATCTCCTGATTTACGCCTACGGCTGCCTTAAAAATAAAGATTGTGCCGAACACTTCTCAAATGTATGGCACCACATCCTAGTAGATGAATTCCAGGACACTTCCGTAATTCAATACAAGATCATAAACCAATTGTATAATTCTAAAAAGACAGAAACTCTCTTTGTCGTTGGTGATTTTAACCAGTGTGTTACTGAAGAGACCAAAATCTCGGGCATCCCTGTTACAGACATATCAAAGGGAGACATGACAGTGGCTGCTGCAGGTAACGGGTCGCTTAATGTCTTTCCTATTGAAAATAAATTTAAAAGACATGTTAAAAATAAACCTGTTATAACCATAACTACTGAATCGGGAAAAGAACTCACTACTACTTATGAACATAGTCATTTTGCTGGGTATCATCCAAAATTCTCTAACGAGAAATATTTCACTTATTTAATGTACAAAGAAAATTTAGGCTATCGTGTAGGTGTTACATCTATGATAAGACATATGGGAAAAAACGGATCAATTTTAGGATTTAAATTACGATTAGGCCAAGAAAGAGCTGACTACTTATGGTTATTAGGAGCTTACGACACAAGGGCTGAAGCAAAATACTATGAACAACTTTATTCAATAAAATATGGACTTCCTACATGGATCTTTTTCACAAAAAATAGAGGACTAAAAATTGATTACAATGAATATTACATAAAGAAATTATTTAAAACTACAGATACAGAAAAATCAGCAAAAAAACTTTTAAAAAACTTAAATTTATTTTTTGAGAAACCTCATCATATACCTAAATGCATGAATAAAAAAAGAAGAAGGAATTTTTCAATTAGATTATGCGCACAAAAAAGATACTCAAAAAATCTCCCTTCGTATCATAGATTTATGCTCTCAGGTTCTGAAATAAAAGATAAAGAATTATTAAAAAAACATGGATTTAATGTCAGAAAAGCAAAAGGGAAACGTGGTTATAAAATAGAAGGAATATCTACAAATCTCTCAGAAATTTATGATTTAGCTGAAAAAATAAACAAAATACTTCCATTAAATATTATTGAATCAGCAAAATTTTCAAGTATCTCTTTACCAATGACCCCTGCCTCACACGTCTTACCCGGAATGGTTTGTTTTGTAGAAGAATACGGAAAAATAAAAATAGAAACAATAACTAAAGTAAAAAAGCACACATACACCGGATACATACATGATTTAAATGTAGGACAAGTACATAACTACATCGCAAACGGGATAATAACACATAACTCAATCTACGGTTTTCGTAATGCACGTCCCGAGAACATGAATGATTTCATAAAGAGGTATGAACCGACTGTCTGCAACCTCAGTTACAATTACCGGTGCGGCTCCACTATAATAACTCACGCAAATAAATTCCTGCAGTTCGGCGTGCCCATGGTATCGAAGTCCCAGGTAACGGGACAGGTATCCTTCTCCCGATTTGACAACGGAGAGGATGAAGCGGAGAAGATTGCAAACGCCCTGTTAAGGAAAAGAGACTATGAGAACACTGCGATACTTTTCCGGGTGAACACACGGTCACTCCTTTTTGAAAGAGCCTTCGCCAAAAAGCGTGTACCCTACAAAATTGTTGGCGCTTTGCCATACTATCGAAGAAAAGTTGCAAAAGATATGCTGAGTTATTTAAAAGCCAGTACGAACCGTTCTGACCTGGAAAGCTTGGTCCGGATCGTAAATAATCCGAAGAGGAAATTCGGAAATCAGAAACAGGAGCAGTTATTACATAAGGGCTGGCCTTACTTGGAAGAAACAGCAGAACAGATGCCGGCAATAAAGCGGTTCATAGAAATATTGGACAGCATAAAAAATCAGACTCCTTACGATGCCGTAAACGAAGTCTTATTTGAAACAGAGTACCGGAACACATTAAAGAGAGACTCTGATCATACCATGCTCACTTCCTTTATCGATGTTGCGTCCGGGTATGATACTATCGAGGATCTCATTCTTGCCAGCACATTCTTGGAGGAAGACAGCGGACATGGTGTTAAATTAATGACAGCACACGCCAGCAAAGGTCTGGAATTTGATACAGTATTGGTTGTAGGGGTGGAAGAGGGGCTCTGGCCTCACAGGTTTTCTAAGAACCTTGCTGAAGAGAGTAGACTTTTTTTTGTTGCAATCAGTCGAGCAAAAAAATATTTAAACATAAGTTATTCAAAAAGTAGATTAAATAGAGGAAAGGCAATCCTTACATTTCCGAGTCCTCTATTTAAGAAATTAATCAGCTAATTTTTAATAGATTTTTAACAGATTCTGTCATATTTTCTTTATATGAAATCTTATATAATTTAATTCCTCTCCTCTCACAAAAGAATTTATCTAATTTATCTGTAATTTTTTGCTTTTCAAACTTTCTATCTGCTTCATCTTGTGTCATTTTACTACTAAAACGAACAGGTTTAAAATGTTGTTTCCCGTCATATTCAATTATAAATTTTTTCTCTTCTTTATTAACAAATAAATCAAAATATCTGTACCTTTTATGTTCTTTAGAAAAAAATTTCTTATGTCTTTCTATTTTCCAATCTTTAAAAAGATCTCGTACTATTACTTCTAATTTAGTTTCCTCTTTAAGAATACATCTTGGGCAACCATTACCTCTTAAATGACAATCCATTAACTGAAGAAAAGGGCCGTGTTTTGTACAAATAATTTTAACTTTTTTCTTATGGCCTATAACTTTAACCTCGGAATAGTCATAAAAATTAGAATGTATTTTAATTACTTTTTGTAGAAATTTTATCCTATATTTATCATATATTATTTGTTTCTGACATTTTTGACATCCATAACCTTTAAGGTGATTTTCTGGGGTCACAAAAAAATCACCGTGTTTAGGACAAATAATAATAATCTTTGTCCTATTATTATAAATCATTTTACAATAATCATATTTATTTTTGTGTATTTTACTAGAATGTTCAATAAATCTATCTAAAGGCATCCTTTCAACTTCCCCAACAGAACGTTGAGCACATTTCTGACAACCTCTTCCTTTTAAATGATCTCCTGCTCTTTGCTCAAAAAAGCCATGAACAGGGCATTCTATGACAACTTTATAATCCCATCCTTTATAAACAGAATTATTATAACAGTATTTATTTTTATGAGCTTTCTTTGCTCTTCTAATAAATTCTTCAGTAGTTATTATTCTACTCATATCAACTTTATCTGGTATATTAATTCTGAATTTCTGTAGACTCTTTTACGTAGCCTGTACCAAAAAGGATTCTGAACATAGGCTCTTCCGGGGTATCCTATTCGATGTAAATCCGAGTCCTTTAATTTTAGTTAACTCTTTCAAACTCTTTTATTACTTTATGTCTCGATCCATCAGAAGAGTCTCCAAAACTAACTTGAACGCCGATTTTTGCCCGTTATGCTGCTTCATAAAAGAACTGCCCTTTGACAGATTTAGTACCAGAAGCAGTCCAAGGAGCACTGTTATCATATCCTTGATCTTTAATAAATTCTACATTACTATAGGCACTTAAACCTATTATACCTTGAATGCCTCCTGCAATATCTATTCCACTATCTCTACCCATACAAGCAAAAGTTATAAAAAAACTTGTGACTGCACTTACAGGTAAAGTCATTCTTGTAAATGTCTGGCTACTTGTACCTGAGATATCAAATACCACATAGACAAATCTACCTATTTTCTTATATCTATAGAATACTGTGGGAGTACCAGACCAACCAGTTAAAGTAACAGTACCAGCATAATCCGTCCACGGAACCGTATACACATCCGTTGTTGCACCATCAATAGTGATAACATCTGTTCCACCAGAACCCATTGTTATTGTACCAGCAGCTGTTCCCGCTGTATTAATTTTATAATTCGCTGAATCAGGTGTAATTTTTATATACGGATCTGTACCTCTGTCTCTTATTCTTAATTCATTTTGAGCAAAAGCAAGTTCCGTCATGCTATTAACGGCATCATTTAAGAAATAAGCGGAAGAACCTACCCCATCTAATTCAATCTGACAACCACCACCCGCATTACTATTTGTGATTTCTATATTGGTTAGAGCAGCCTGATTTGAAGTCAGCAAGATTCCAGAAGGGGCATTAAATCTATGCCCTGTTGTAGCAGAATAATCAAGATAACCATCATTTAATGAAGCTATATTTTCATTTCCATCATCTTGAGTGAATTTTATAGCATCTTTTACTAAAATTGCACCATTTACTTCTAACCTCTCTTGAGGATTGGCTTCATTAATACCGACATTGCCACCATGATTAAAATAAACAGGATAACCTTCATTACGTCCATCTAAAGCTATTACGCCTGTTCCAACACTATTTCTTACAACTATAACACCGCCTGTTGATGTTGGTGATAAAGAAACATTTTCAATTGTGCCTTCATAAAATCCACCTGTACCAACTACATGAAGTTTTTCTAAAGGACTTACTGTGCCAATACCAACATTGCCGAACGCATCAATTCTTGCAGCCTCAGAAAGTCCACCAGCATCCGCTTTCGTGTGAAAAACAATTGCCCCACCCTCTTGTCCGGCTGTTGATCCATCAGCAATAATTCTGATAGTTGCTTTTATATTATGATTAGTTGTTTCATTTGTAGCACCGAATTGAATCATTCCTAAAACATCACCATCAGATACCGCACGTTCTGTTGAAAGCGTTAATCCAGACCAATCATCAGCAGTATTAATACTTAACCAGTTCCTGCTTCCTGTTCCTATAACGCCATTTTCAATAGATCCTGGAGTAGTAGTACCTAAACCCATATTTTGATCGGCATCAAATCGTGCAGCCTCAACACTTCCTGCAGTGCTAAATACTAACTGTCCGCCAGCAAGTACAGTACTCATGGTCAGTAAAGCCGTTGATGGAACAAAATTTATAAATGCTCTTAAATTACTTGCTGTACTTCCAAAATATAAAGATGTAGTGGCATTATCAGGTGATAATAATGTCATTCCTGTATTGCCAGAGCTTTCTACTACTAAATCATCGGCATTAGGGTTTGCTGTTACTGTTCCTGCTGTAGCTGTGTGCACGTGAAGCTGACCGTCGGGTGATGTAATGCCAATACCTACTTTTCCCCCTGTTTCTATAACAACTTTCTCTGTTCCCGCTGTATACAACCTCATAGAATCATCAATGTGACTATATCTAACATAGCCCCTATTTGCCCCACCTTCGTCTCCAAACATTATTCCTGAAACACTTGCACTTGGAGATAAAAATTGTAAAATTGCTGTAGTATCATCTTCAATTATAACATTACTAGCAGAAAACTCTGTTCCACCAGAAGCCCCATTGTAAACATGCAATTTAGTTGCTGGGCTAGTTGTACCAATACCAACATTGCCCTTTTCAAGTATTCTCATACGTTCAGTTAAAGCACCTGTTGTTTTAACCCTAGTTTTTATATAAGCATAACCACCATCTGCGGTAGTCGCTCCTTGAAATGCTCCTCCAAAACTTGCAAGCCCGTTATTAGAAGTCGTTCCAGTGATAGTCATTTCAGCTCCAACATTTGCTGCAACAGCTTGTTGATTACTAACCCAAACAGGTTCTGTAATTCCTGCAGCAGTATTGGCTATTTGTAACGTTGTACCCGGTGAAGCAGTACCAATACCAACATTGCCATTTTCTATTATTCTCATTGCCTCTTGACGAGGAGAAGAACCATTGTGAACATCAAATCTAATATATCCGCCGTCCCTACCCGTAATAGATTGCCAAATATTTATCCTTCCCGTTGAAACTTTTGTGCCACCTCCATTCGTAAATCCCTCTAATTGCAAACCCGCAGTCGCAACATCTAGTTTTTGATATGAATGTATACCCCCACCACCATTAATTAAGAATTGTCCAGAGTCAGAGCTTACGTCTAATATACCTCCTGGATTAGTTGTACCAATACCAACATTGCCTGTAGAACCTTCAACAAAAAAAGCATTTCCAATACCATCGGCACTAACAGAAAAATCAAAATCTTTTTGATTGAAATTGACCAAGGTACCTATTACTGCATCTACAATAAATTCATTAGACAGAGACCAGTTAATTTCATCTCCAACACTGTGAGCAACATTATATGATTCAATAGATGTAGAGGATGCTTGATTCATTAACCTATGTGTATATGAAGTAGTAGTCATCCACTCCCATCTATCATCAGAAGAGTCATATATTGCATTAGTTACAATACCGAAATCAGTACCTTTTTGATAAAAAGAAGTATCATAATCAGGAGACGTATTGCAATCAAATTGTATCACATTCTGTACAGTCGAATGCCAGTTGCCAGGCGTAGTTTTTAAACCTATTAAACCAGCGGTATTAATCACAAAATCAGTATTTCCACCTACTCCGGCATTTGGAGTAATAATAAAATTGTCATCGGCACTATCTACACCCATGCTGAATTTAACTGTAGGAGAAGCGTCGGTTCTAAATTGTATTTGGGGATCATAGGCAGTATCATGTTTGCCGGTAATTGTAAGCGTAGGTTGTTTTGATGCGCTGTCTCCATAAATTTCTAACATTGAGGCAGGAACAACATTTATTCCATTTCCAATTCCGATACGCAGTTGATCATCAACCCTCAAAATGTCTGGAGCGTTTGATGTTCCTAAAAATAATGCTGCATCTGGTAAAGTCCCTCCAGTAATAAATGTTCCAATATTGCCGGCCCCGTCACCAAGATACCCAAATTTTATACCCGTATCAACATCTTTGCCAATTCTGGCAATTGTATGATAGGCAGCAGTAACACCTTTATCTTCTTCGACTTCAAGTATGAAATCAGGAGAAGAAATACCTATCCCCACTTTATCCGTTATTGTACTTGGAAACAAAAAACCAGAACCGGCATTACGGTCCCAATATTGAATTCCTACTCCAGTAACTCCGGAAATTCCCTCTATTCCAGTATCACCTTGAATACCTTGAACTCCGGTTTCACCAATATCACCTTGAATACCCTCTACTCCGGTTACTCCCTGATCACCCTGAATACCCTCTATTCCAGTATCACCTTGAATGCCTTGAACACCCGTCTGACCTTGTATACCCTGAATACCCTGAACTCCGGTGTCGCCCTGTGTTCCCTGAACACCCGTCTGGCCTTGTATACCCTGAAACCCCTGCACGCCGGTTTCGCCATGAATACCCTGAATACCTTGGACTCCGGTATCACCCTGTGTTCCCTGGACTCCAATGTTCCCCTGGATTCCCTGGACTCCGGTATCACCCTGTGTTCCCTGAACACCTGTGTCTCCCTGAACACCCTGAACACCGGTGTTTCCCTGTGTTCCCTGAACACCTGTATTGCCCTGTGTTCCCTGAACACCTGTATTGCCCTGTGTTCCCTGAACTCCGGTATTTCCCTGAATACCCTGAACTCCGGTATTTCCCTGAATACCCTGGACTCCTGTGTTCCCCTGGACTCCTGTGTTCCCCTGAATACCCTGAACTCCCGTCTGGCCCTGTGTTCCCTGGACTCCTGTGTTTCCCTGTACTCCAGTATTTCCCTGAATACCCTGAACTCCGGTGTCTCCTTGTGTTCCCTGCACACCGGTCTGACCCTGAATACCCTGGACTCCGGTATCACCCTGAATACCCTGGACTCCTGTGTTCCCATGAACACCCGTTTGACCCGCAACACCTGTCTGGCCCTGGATACCTGTCTGGCCCTGAATACCTTGGACACCCGTTTGACCCGCAACACCTGTCTGGCCCTGAGTACCTGTCTGACCCTGAGTACCCTGAACACCAGTTTCTCCAATTTGCCCCTGTAAACCGGTAAAACCACGGAGACCCGTTATACCCTGCAAGCCTGTTTCACCGAGACAAACACCAGTATCACCTTGCTGACCTTCAACACCTGTCAAACCCTGAGTTCCCTGTACACCGGTTTCACCCGCACCTGTCGGACCTGTTGCACCTGTCGAACCAGCTACACCGGTTGGACCTGTAGCACCCGTAGAACCTACACCTGTCATACCCGTAGAACCTGTAGGACCCGTAGATCCAGTGGCTCCTGTATCGCCACCGCCCGGAAATGGTGGAGTTGAAGTACCATCACTAATACGAAGAAAACCGCTTTGCTGATAAACCTGTCCAGCGGTTCCTAAATTTGTAGTATCCATATTTATTTGATCAAGGAACATTGAACTGGCTGTTATAGAATGCGTGGAATCAAAGGCAAAGCGCTGAGATCTTATTGTCGATGTAGCATCGGAGAATATGTCCCCATGAGTAAACATATTTCCTGAACTATCTATATACCAGTTATTTGAAGTCATATCATAACCGGTACCTTGATTATCGATCCAGATTACAGCAGCAGAAGAATCTGTCCGGTCATGATCAAGAATCAGAGACTCACTATATCCCTGGTTCCATACTCTTATTGCTTCACCGGTTTCATCATTAGCTTTATTTATACGCAGAGCCGGACCGCTCTCTGTCCCGGCAACATAAATATTCACAGCCGGATGAGTAGAATCACCAACATGAGATACATGAAAAGCATGCCCTGTCCCTGTATTATAAACACCGGCACCAACACCACTACCCCGGTTATTAACTTCTAATGCAGTTCCTTCTTCTGTCGAATCTTTATTCAGAACCATGAGAGCTTCATCACTATTCTGAGTAATATTGACAGCCTCACTACCAGAATTTACAAGCCTGAAACCCTCCTGTGAACTCGCACTGGTTACATCAATTGCGATACCTCTTGTTCCGGTATGGTCGATATGAATACCATCACCCGTTCCCTGTATCGACATCTGAATACCAGAAGCATCTCCCGTGGTATACAACGAAATCATGTGACCATGTGTCTGATCGATCCGCAATGTTGTGGAAATAGAAAGAGCTGTGTTACGGAGATTAAGTATTGGATCATCACTATTGCTTGTAATATTAAAAACATTCCCGGTGAAGCCAGGTGAAGTCTTCGTAATAAAAAAGGAGTTCCCAGAAGCATCATCTCTCACCCGCATAATACCACCCTCAGTACCTAAATGCGCAATTGAGAACTCATATCCTTTATTATAACTTGTAGAATCAAAAAGACTCTTCGTTGTATCAGAATTACTTTCAATATGGAAAACACTACCCCTACCGTCTGAGCTGATATTAAATACCGGAGAAGCACCGGTGGTCGCCATTACCTGCATATCATAAGCAGCCGCTTCCGCACCATGAAACTGTATAACTCGACCATGGATACCTACTGTATCATCATAAGGACTGGTTGTATCCCCCAGCTGAGTAGAACCCTGCACAACAAGATTGTCTGTAATAATACTGGTCTTCGTGTCTTTAACTTTCAAGACACCTTCAACGGTCAGATCTCCGCCGACAGAAGTATCCCCACTAACAAGGAGCGTGCCCATGGTAAAATCACCGGTAGAATCAATTTTCTCAGGAGTAATTGAACCATCAGTTATTGCGGCAGTCCCTACGCTTCCGTCTTTCAGGGATTGATCAATCTCTTCAATAGTCCGTACTACCGTTCTGATATCTGTTATACTGGACTGATCAAGAGTATGATTGCCGACAGATCGCGTTATCGTTGCAAGAGGAGCAATATAATGTTGAAGAGTGGAATCAGTATCTACATAATCTGCAGGAGCAAGCCAACCTTCAGAAACTTTTACATCAGAGACCAATCTCAACCGGTTCTGACTCGGATAACCGACTGTAGCGTCAAATAAACTTGTATCTATATATTCACTACCGGAAGTAGCATCAGCTGAAACTTCCGCCAGATGAGTATCGATGTAAACATAATCAGTTCTATAAGGAACCCAGTTCGTACCATCAAGAGTACGGTACATCTTACCGTTGGTTCCGGCAACAAAACCTGTAGTATCATTAAATGTAATAGCCCGAAGATCTTCTCCGCCTGCAATTGTTGAAGCATCCCATGTACCACCGTCATTAGTGAAAGTTATTACACCGCTATCGCCAACGGCCCAACCAATCAACCTGGTTGAAAAATAAAGATCATTAAGATTTACAGTGGTATCAGAGGTCTGAGATAACCAGTTTGTACCACCATCAGGAGTTTTAAGAATAGTTCCGGAATTTCCCACAGCATAAACTACCGTGGCATCTACTGCATCGACCCGGGCTAAATTAACCAGGACACCGCTGGACTGTGTAGCAAAGTTCGTCCCATCAGATGAATTAACTATGGCTCCACCTCTACCCACTGCCCAGATATCCGAGTAGGTACCTGCGCTCACTCCACTCAGATCCGAAGGAGTTACTGCAGTAGCTACGCTCCAGCTACTACCATCATTCACTGTCTTCAGGATGGAACCGGTTTCTCCAACGATCCAGCCCAGAGAAGAGCTACGAAAAAAAGCTCCGTAGAAATGTACATTTTGATAAGCAGGCGGTAGACTGGTACGGATATTCTGCCAGTTTGTACCACTATTATAAGTTCTGATTACTGCGCCGGTATCACCGACAGCATACCCTACGGTAGCATCACCAAAAGATAAACCATGAAGATCCGAAGTAGTTTGAGCATCGCGGGGAACCCAGTTCTTTCCCCAGTCAAGCGTGTTCAGGACAGAGCTGGTATCTCCGCAACTAATTATTGAAGGTGTCTTTAAATCTATATCATTAAGAGTATTTGTCGTACCTGTGGGCGTAGTAAGGGCCGGGAGTGTCGTTTCAGTATAACCATCATCAATTATGCTACCGGTGTTTGTCTGATCCTTATAGGAGATATCTCCTTTAAGAAAGAGCCGATAGCCCTTAAGATAAAATTCTCCCGGATTATCGAGGGTACCGTCACCACCAGTAATGAGAAAGTTATTTGATGAATCAGCTATATTATAACCAATTTTATAACCTTCACGTACAGCAGTATCACCAATCTGGGTATGTACCGTACGCCGGATATAAGTATTCGATATATCATGAAGATCACGAAGCTCTGCATCAGTAAGGTTAGCTAATTGCTGCGCTTGCAGTAAATAATAACGCTTATCCTCATTATATAGATCGGGAGCATAATCCCCTCTATAAATTTCCGACATTTTTACCTCCTCGACCCTCTGTTCAAAGCGCTTATCGAGCCCGTACTCAGTGAGTTATAAGTTCTATTTTGAGACATTTCCATTTGAAGAGCAGAAGACGGACGCATAGTATGACCCGCAACTCTTTTTTGCTTCATATAATACTGCTTATAACTTGCGCCGGTTCCTGTCGTTTCGATACGATTATTCTTTACGATCCCACCACCTGAGTTCTGATATTCACTTGCCAGATAAACTGTACGACCAAAAGCATCGGATAAATCGTCATGCATACCTTTTACATCAGGAGCTTTTACCGTGATTAAATATTTAGAATGAGAAACAGCCCGGAGTCTTAACATCTCCGAAATAAGGGGCAGATCAATTGTCTTCTTTCCATCAATAACTGTCTCATCGCCTTCAGGAATCCTCAATGAAGCATCGAGCATTCTTGACATTAAATTCTGATAAACTTTTGAGCTGAAGTCCCGGCTAACATGAACAGCCTGGATTTGTTTAAATCCTTTATCATGAAGCATAGGAACAATAGCCATACCGTAGTACTGATCCATTATCCCTTTTACGATATAAAATTTATCTTTAAAGGAAATAATCCACTCCGCGATTTCTTCCGGATGGAAATATTCCTTATCTTCATCTTTTGCATAACGAACATCAATAGCGTCAAGCTCAATTAATTCTCTCTGTACCCCGTCTATCATTTCTTTAACGATATGGCAGATAGCAATAGCAGTTCCATCATTCTTTAATCCAACGTCAATTCCCATGAAATGAGGAATGCGCTCATAACTCATCGTCTTCAGTCTCAGTCCGGGAATAATATTAATTCTCAGCATCTGTTCATTCTCGATCCACGCAGACACACGATCACTGAACTGAGCCCCAAACTCACTCATATAAGAAATGGGGTTCTCTATGTACTTGGAACGTAAGTACTTGGAGGAGAGAGTGTAATCAACTTCCCAGGACGGTGCCTGTATCATCAGCAGATCCTCACAGTCTTCTTCCATTGAGCGCTGATATAATTCGAAGAATTTCCCGCTGCGGTCGTTAGGAGAAGAAATACTAATAACTTTTCCATGAAGATCACCTTCAGGAGAATTAAACCTGGCGACTGAAGGAGTGACAGCTTCATAAATAGCTCTGTCAGATTTATCGCCGGCAGTTTCAGCTTCAAAGAAATGGGCCATCTCATCCATTATAGCAATAATATTATTATGACTACGAAGGCCTCGGCCGGTGCACGGTGAAGCAACAATACGAAGTGATGACCGATTACCTAACCCGTATTGCTCAATATCGCGCTGCGTGCTCAGCTTCATATATGTAAGTGTTGGTTTCTCACGGTATTTCTTGAAATATTCAGAGCGTTCCAGATGACCACCAATTCTACGGAAAAGCTCACTGGCCTGCTCCTGATTTGTAGCGATGCAGGAAACCCGGATCTCATCATCAGGCATGATTTTATAATATTCCTGCGGACTAACTTTCTTAAGGAGTTTATAAGTTTCAAAGGCTACGAGAAGGGCAATACTACTGGTTTTTAACCCTCTACGCCCGATCACCAATAACAAATTGGACCGGGTCTCTTCTGGGTTGCCAGTAATTTCTTTTACATTAATACGACCTTCATTCCACAGAAAATTGAGGTATTCCATTTCAGTGAAGCGGTAACGCACTGCTTCACTATATTTATCTTTAATAATTATTTTACGTTCGGTATCATCGAGAGGAATATTATAATAGCACTTAAAAAGGAACTTCTGGACGGGAAATAACGAAGGCATACCAGGAACTGTACCGAGCCCCAAACCCCACGGTGCCTCGGCAAATTCAATAATATTTCGTTCGGTTTCATCTTTTAATTTCGTGGAACCTATGTAGTTCGCGCAAAGCTCTGATAAACTCATTATTTTTACCCGAAAAAACCTCCAACGATTTTAACCCTTGGAGGAGTTGGAGGAGTTTTTGCATCTCTTTTCAATATATAGATTGAGTGTGAAAAACTTTCTCTATTTTCTTAGCCCCAAAGTCAAACCTATTTATACCATCAGTACAAACGACACTTTTACC
>VAPA010410090.1_pt1 | contig 22843 bp, 44 predicted proteins | sample 3395041 | NCBI WGS metagenome assembly VAPA01 (sample SAMN08290432, study PRJNA428436) | hydrothermal vent metagenome | isolation source: Deep-sea hydrothermal vent chimney | place: Indian Ocean: Southwest Indian Ridge | depth 1973 m m
ACCCTTCCCCCGTCTGAGGTTGCACGTGCCCAGATAATAGAAGCACCAACGAGAGAGACGATAGATGCTGAACTTGCCAAGGTCGGACGTGCCCCCAAGCAGCAAGTGGATAACGCTGTTCGGGGAGAGGTCTGGTACGACCCGGCAACAGGCAACAGGCACCTGCTCGTGTTCCCGACACGCAAGAACTACAGGGGAGAGTGGGTACCACACCCCACGAGGTACGAGTCTGCGACCAAGGCCGACAAGCGTGGCACATGGCTGACCGTGCGCATACGTGAGGACGGCACTCTGGACAGGTCGTACGTGACCGACAGGAGGCTGGACATACGTGGAGTGGAGCCTGTAGAAATAAAAGACATGAAGAACTGGTACAACTTGGGCAGGCAGGGCGAGGGGATGGAAGGAGTCATGTCAGAGAGCGCCCAAGAGATGTACGGGAAGGCGCTGACCAGACAGCGTGAGAAGCCCACCGTGGTATCTCTGGACTCTACAGGCCAACAGAGACCAACCCCTAAAGAGTGGGGCAAGAGCGAGAAGGCACGGAAGGCTGCACTGGAACGTGATACCGCACTCGTCGGCATACAGGAAGGGATTGACTACGGAGAGAGGGGCGCTGTACGTGGAGACTTTGCGACTGCCGCTGCCCCACGTGAGCCGGGACGTGTGTTCCCAAGAACTCCTGAAGCCGAACGTGGTGAGGCCGTACGTACCATAGGTGAGGAGTTTACCCCCGAACAGATAATCGAGGAAGCTCCTGAGTTGGCTGCGAAGAGGGAGACCGACACGTGGTATGACAAAGAGGCTCAAAAAAAAAGAGAGGCCCAAAGGGTAGCAAGGGAATTGGATATGCCAGAGCCTTTAAGAGATGACCTCGACCTCGTACCGACTGACGTAGCGGAACGGCGTGAGCTGGGCAAGCAACTGTCACCGGATACCAAATTGCTGGCCTCGGAACTCATGAACGAGGTGGTCGATGTGTACAGGAGAAGAGGAGACACGCTCTCCAGCCAAGAGGCAGAGGACATAGTGCTGGACGCACTGCTCGAAGGGCGGATTCCCAAAGAATTAGAGCACGTGTTCAAGCAGAGGTGCTGACATGGCAAGGTGCGGTAACAGGTGGACAGCAGAGAGCGAAGAAGACGCACGACTGGGGATTAACCTCGCCATTGATGCAGGGCTGACTCACCCCGTGGTGCGACTGAAGGACGGTGGTGTGTACAGGATAGTTAGGTACCACAAGAAAGCAGGCAAGAAGGCTGGGCGTTATGTGGTTGACAAGCAGACCGCCAAGGGCAAGTTCGTCAGACATATCAAGACTTTGAGTACACGGTCTATGGTGGAGGCAGAGATAGACACAGAAGGCAGCGCACGACAGACCCACTACCGTGCAAACAGGCACAGGTACGACAGGCAGGCACAGGAGACGGAAGATGCACTCGTCAAGCTGCAAGAGGACGTAAATTTCGATGATGCGGAAACATCGAACAAAGCAATGAGGAGCGTCGGCACCATACGTTCCGATAAGATAGGTGGTACGAGGATAAGCAAGGACTTTGCGTTCTTGGGTAAGTTCAGCGCAGCTCGTCACCTGTTCTCCAAGCTGTACTCAAAGGATGGATGGAATATCAGGTCGAAATGGGTAGTGCCGTTCGACATGGCGTTGGATTCGGTAGAGCGCCACACACGTACGATTAACAACTTCGTTACGGAGCACGCCTTCGGACACATGACAGCGAAGGAGCTAGAGGCAGGCAAGAACATCATGTCGTGGCTGTTGGACGGTAGCTACATGAAGGACATCAAGGCGGAGTTCGGGCGTACGCCAACAGAAAAAGAATTCCGGGCTGCCCACATGTTAAGGGTAATCATGGGTACGAAGAAGGGGCGTGGTTTGCACGGGCTGCTAAACATGGAGGGATTTTTAGGGGAGTACCTGCCACATATGCGGAAGTGGCGCAACATCCAAGCCGAAATCGTACAGAAGCAGAGGGCAGGCGAAGAGATAGCGGACGCAGAATGGGAACAGTTGAAAGAGCTGCACAGCTACGGGCTTGCAGGCAAGGATGCCAAGAAGATGGCACCGAACATGGAGAACATGTCCAAGCTCGAACGTGAGTTCAAGATGGAAGAGTACGAGGATGACATTTTGTTCCTGCTGGACAGGTACATTGCGGCGGGACTCAAGGATAAATACGTGGAGCCTACTGTCAGGCAGATAGAAAAGGACTTCGGGATTACGTTCATTCGTGCGACAGGCAAATTTGAGCAGGGGCAGGTGCGTGACAAGGTAATGACCTCTGTAACAAAGAACATTGGCGACTTCGAGTACGAGCTACTTATAGAACATGTGCGCTCGTCGTTGTATTATCCGACAGAGATGGAGATTGGGCTTAACCAGAAGTTTCAAGCAGGGTTCAGCCAGCTACAAAAAATTGTACCGTTCATGAACAAGATGCCGAACGGGGACAGGACGTTCTCCAGTATGTCAGGTACGCTTGCGTCCATGATGTATATGGGCGCACTGGGCGGAAGGGTTGCGTCCGCACTCAAACAGTTAACCGGATTCCCTATTGTTATCGGGGAGTTAGGGCCGAAGCACACTACTATCGGGCTTGCCAAGCTGATGACTAACCCAAGGCAAGCGTTCCAGCGAGCAGCCGACGCAGGACTATTCAAAGAGTACCTGCCAAGCAAGGAAAGGATTACAGAGGACGCACGTCTCCAGCGTTCCAAGTACGCCAAGTATGGCAAGTGGTTTATGATTATGTTTGAAATTGCTGACCAGTCACAGCGTGTCATAGCGTACGAGGGAGGACTATCGAAGGCACGGGCGCAGAAAGGCAAGCTCAACCTGAACTACATACGTGATGCAGGTGCAAAGAACAGGATGGAATCGTACAGGGCGGAGGGAGACTGGGAGGCGCTCGCACAGGAGTTTGGGTTGAACGCTTCGCACGAGTCCCAGTTCAAGTACGGGAGGAAGGATAGCCCGATGCACTTCAGGGATGCCACTGGACGTGCTATGGGTATGTTCATGACGTGGCAACTGTACTTCATGGGCAAGATGGGGCACTGGGCTACTGCCGGATTCAAGGGAGAGGGTACGAAAGGACAACGTGCACTGAAAGGTAGCGCACACATGATAAGACACATGGCACCCATGTTTATAGCTATGTACGTACTCACTAAGATGGCAGAGGAAGCTACGGATACAGACCTGTCGCCGTGGTTCGTGCAGATGTTCGAGGCTCCCGACGCACCCGGCCCGCCCGCTAAGATGGCGTACCATCTGTTCGGACTGGCGAACGCAGGCATGAGAACAACTGCATCTTCCCTGCTTGGGTCACACAGGGTAAAGGAACGAGAGTGGAAGCAATTCAAGAGGGCATCACGTGAAGTACGTGAAGACGTAGGGTTGATGTTCTTCGGTGGAATCAGGAGGGATGTGGCGAGGGCATCCGAGTGGTACGACGAGCGTGGCCCTGCTGGTTTTGTACAGGGGATGGCTGGATTGAAACCGTACGAGGAATCAGAATAACCAACGGAGGTAAGCATTGAATGCAACCCTGACACTCAGAGAAATCGTCATGGTAGGAGCGATACTGCTGTACGTAGGCGGGATATTCGCAATGGTTCTTGTACACAGCAAGAACATAACGAGGCTTTGGGATTTGAAGCAGGACAAAACAGTATGCGACCCGACGCATGACGCAATACGTGATGACATAATGGACATCAAGGAAAATGTGCGGTGGTTGCGTGACAAAAAGGAGAACGGAGGATGAGCAGGTTCTCGTTACTATCCCATGAGAGGCTGTCAGAGTGCGACAGCAAGCTCAGAGCACTGTTTTCAAGGGTAGTGTATGGGTTTGACTGTTCGGTGCTCACAGGGCACAGACCAGAGGCCCAGCAGACCATCGCATACCTGACTTTGAAGAGCACAAAGAAGTGGCCTGACAGCAAACACAACAAGATGCCGTCGCAGGCTGTTGATGTGGGGCCGTACCCGATTAACTGGGAGGACATAAAGAGGCATTATATGTTCGGTGGGTATGTACTGGGGGTTGCGTACGAGATGGGAATAGAGATAAGGTGGGGTGGAGATTGGGATATGGATACAGATGTACACGACCAGAAGTTGTTCGACCTTGTACACTTTGAACTGACAGGAGGATAACATGGACATACAGTTTTTTATTACACAGATGAAGGCGTTCCTGAAACCGATGGATTTTGTGTCCATCCTGCTTGTACTTGCCGCAACCCAGCGGCTTAAGCTGAGCGTAGCCAAGAGGTTCCGGCCTGTGCTTGCGTTTGGTCTGGGGTACGTGGTGGCAGCAGCGTGGGCCATCAAGACAGGTGGATGGGTAGAGGTACCGTTCTACGGATTTGTGTACGGAGCGGGAGCTGCGTTTACGAGGCAGCTCTGGAAGACAGTGAGGAATAAAGGATGAGTGGCCTGTTCAAGTTCATAGCGAACCTGTTCAAGATGTTGACAGGGAACTGGTTTGAGTTGCGCAAAATCAAGAAGGACGCACGAAAGGAAGTGAAAGATGAGAAAGGGTCTGGTGGTATGGATAGTGTGCGTAACAATTCTTCTGCTTGGTTCCGTCGCAACCGCTGACGAGTACGACGTACGAGCATTGAAGGCAGGGGAGTGTGTCGAGCAAGCCGGTAACTTCGTGCAGGATGCGTACATCGAGGCGACACGTGAGTGCCAAAAGAGGGTGGACACCATGACTGTCGTGATAAAGAAAGCCCCCGCTCGTGAAAGCGAGGGCTTCGTGGATGGTGTATTGTGGGGTGCAGCAGGTACGTTGTTACTTATACTGCTCCTTTAGTGGCCTCTTCGTAAGGTGGTACCCGAAGCATACAGGACAGTAGTACGAGCGCAAGGCGGGGTTGCCTTTAAGTCTGCGCTCAAGCACCCTGTTCGCTGTCTTGAGACTGTACCTCTTCTTCGAGTAGCACTGAGCGAGGTCTTCCTGTAGTTCACTCATCATCTTCTCCTAGTATCTTACCTATCCGTTCATCAGCGGTGGTGAGGGCTTCCATTGCGTCCTTCTGGTTATCCTCGCACGCAGAGCAACTGTAATAGATTTGCTCACGCAGGCATTCAACCACATCCAGAAGCGCAAGGATGATAACTGATGCTTCACTTAATCTATCCTTGTAATAACATTCCAAGTCATAACTAGTAACAGTTCCCTGCAACATAGGTGCACTATCTACCGCCTCCCTTGCAAACTCCCGAACCTTGTCAATCATTCCGCTACCCCCACATATTTCCAAGTAAGTTGACATACTTCCTCAACTATCTCGGTACGCTCATAGCCAAACTCATACTGTGGGGCATACCAACTCATGGCATCTGAAGTGTTTAGCTCGTCCCTGTATGCTTCCCACTCCTCAAGAGTCCACTCTCGCTTCTCGTATCCAGAGACCAATTCCTTACATGCGACTACTGGCTTGAACGTGCGGACTGTACCGTCGTCAGCTTCGACATTAAAGTTAACCGAGTATCCCGATGTTGCTTCCCTTGTCGTCCACTCATCACCCCAAGCTACTGTAGAGATTAATACCAACACTGCAACCGCTATTACTTTGAATGTGCTCATCCCAACTCCTCTCCGACCATCTCGTACACCTCGATGCACTTCCACATGTGGTAGCACTTCTCGCATTTGTTGTGGGGCCACGTCTCTACGAAGCAGTCCAACATCTGCTTCTCTGTGTGCGCACTGTTAATCATGCACCCCGGATATGGGTACGGGTTCTTGTTGACTGGCTTTTGCTTGCGTGTCGCATCGAACGCCATCATCACGGTTCGCTGTGCTTCCAGTACATACTGGTCTTTTTGTTTGCCGAACATCACTCACCTTCCTCTGGGTATAGGTATAACAGTTTCATCTTCGATAACTCATCTGCTACGGCAGCGAACTGCTTCGCCTTGACAACGTACAATTCCTTGTACACTTCAACCTGTGTCTGCTTCATCCTGATGGTCTCGCCGTACACTCCGGCAGTGAGGAGGGCAACAATCACGAGCGATACGAACCACAGTACCATGAGTAGAAATCCACCGTACGATGTGCTACTCTCTTCGACCATCCGTATCTTATTTTCTCCCATTGTGTATTCTCCTGTCTACTTCCTTCTCGTACTCATGGTCAATATACCCACCGACGTGCACCTCGCAGAACAGCGGGCCTTCCAGTTCACACATGCAGGTGGCATCATGCACAAGCTCATACCAGAACGTGTTCTTCTGGTTCGGTGTCGGGCCTTGCGCTGGAGTGTACGTCTCTATCACGTGACCTCTTTTTCTGAGTTTGTCGAGCACGCCCCCATATCTGTACCCGGCACCTGCGTTTACTAGCATGGCACTGGTCAGCATGCTGAAGGTAGCTCTCCTGAACGCCTCAAGCGCCTTGTGCTCCTGTGTGCCTGTCCTCGGTTCAGTCTTCATCGCTCTCCTCTTTCTTGTCCATCCTGAACAACTTGAGCAGGATGGAGCGAGGGTGTGCGTGCCTCTGGAGCTTCTCCCACATGGCCCTGTGCCTGTGTACAATGTACGGCATCTTCATCTGGACAATGGCTGTCCACTTGTCTGGAGACAGGGTGGGTACCGTAGCGTTAGGGTGTCCGTCCGGCCCTATCACTCCACGCTTCTTGCCGTACACCAACTGCCATGCCTCGACACGCAGCTCCACTTCACGCTTGATACGCTTCATCTCCTTGGTGCCGATGTTCTTGCGTGGGCTTGTACGTGGGAGCTTGAAGATAAACCGCTTCTCGACCACCACGTGTGGCTCCTTCTTGCCCATATGTTTTTTCATGCCTTCTCTCTCCTCTCTGCTCGTGTGACTGCTATGTCGTACGCCTTGCACAGCATGAGCTTTTGCAGGGTCGTAGTCCCGACAGCGAACCCTTGCAAGCCTGCCGTCACCAAGTGCTTGGCATCTGTCATGAGCCGTGTACGTGTGTCGTCGTCCATACTGCCGACCAAGTCAGCGCCACGTGCATGACGTTCCTCTATCTCTATCTCTTCCTTTGTTTTCTCCGGCCTCTCGTTCGGTATGGCCTCCTTGTTCTTGAGTCCGAGGAAGTGGCGTGGCGTAGGCATCTTGTACATCTCTGCTATCATACGCTTGCACATTATCTCGAACTCATCTATCGGTATGAATGTGGCAAGTGCGTTCCAGTACTCATCTATGATGGTGTCGTACTGGTTGATGTCCTTGCCGAATATGGCGCACATGCCTATGACAGCCTCGGCGAACCTGCCTCGTACTTCCTCGCTGCCTTCGTACTCACTGCTCATCACTCTCTCCTTCCGGTTTGATAAACGTCCTGAACCAATCACGGTGCTGACACTTGATACACGCAGTGTCACCCTTGCAACAATCTTCAGTGACACTCAAGTAGCCTTCGATCTGCGCCATGATTGCGGTGAGTTCAATCATGTGTTCACAATCAGTATTTAGCATTTCAGTCAGGTGCTTCGGTTCCTCACGTAACCGGTCACATTCATCCTCGTGACACACAGGGCATACCCAATGACTGCGTGGTGTCTCGTGCCCACTGTTGCACCTCACCATCTCGCTACCCATCACGTATCTCATTGAGTATGTCGAACATCTCTTTGTCCACCAGTACATCCTCTCCGGTTGATATGTGTGCGTTGTGCAGGCCGAGTGCCCATTGGACTACGGCGCTCTGCTTCATGAACAACTCCGTCAGCTCCTTTATGGGCACACCTGCCAACTTCTCTGTTCTTCGTACAAACTCCAACGTGTCTTTGTCATCCATCATCCTTCTGGTCTCCCTTCTCGTAGATGTACAGCCCTGCGATGAACATCTGCAATAACACGAATCCTTGCAAGTTGATTACGAAGGCAGCAGGCCGTGGCTTACTCCATGAAACCGACTTCGGTACGAACACCGCCCTCTTCAACCGTACTGCACTCATCAATGATTCAAGGTTATATATTCTAGTTCCAGTGTTCTTCATTCCTTGTCTCCTTTCTTGAATCTGTCAATGGACTGCTTCTTCTTATCATGTGTTGTGTACGTACCTGCCTGTATTTTCTCCATGTTGTCCGGCAGGCACACCCACCTCAGTTGGGCAGAGAACTTGAGGTTCGACCTGCCCATGAGGAAGTCACTCTTCAGGAAGAACCTGAAGTATTCCTTCCACCAGTCAAGGTTCTGACGTTCAGGGTATGCCAACCATGCACTGCGTACGACAACCAACACACTGTCCTTCCAGTCGAACTGGACGTTAGGCAGTGACTTGCCAAGTATCTTGTTCCATAGTTTATAGATGTCCTCGTACGGTATGCCCTCGTCCTTGCTGACCGTGGACTTCTTCGCTCGCTTGACAGCTTCTGCTATCGGGTCGCCGTCTGGTGGGTTCGGTATGCTGCTGAGCGTCGGCCTGTTGATACGCTGATGCCTGTGCCATGTGCGTACATAAAAGTAGTCACATCCATTCACGTCGTACTTGATGATTAGCCTGTGCTTCCCGAAGGTCTTGAGATACTTGGCCCAGTTGCCCTTCAATGAAGTACGTGGGCATTTCATGGCAAGCTCACGTGGGTTGTGCTTGTGCCTACCCTCATCGTCCACCATGTTCCACAGTGCGATGAACGCCAGTGCCTCGTCGTCAGTCAAGTCATCTATAGTGGCATCCCACCAGAACTCAGGCCGGATGTGTCGTATCCTCGCCATGGCCTACGCCAGAAAATCTCTGAGGGTATCACGCAAGTCGGTCAGTATATCAACAGACAGCTTCTTCTTCATGTCCTTCCAGTTGCGAGGGATACCAAGTACGTCATGCAGGTCGTGGCCTGCGTCAACCCCTTTCGTAATCAGGTCTTCCAGTTCAGAGAGTAGCGCTTCCTTCTCGAACTCGTTGTCATCCGGTACGTCAACAGGTTCTTCAACAGGCTCGTCACTGCCTTCAGGTATGTTGTTGAGTAACCACTTCTCGACTGCCTGCTTGTCTGTCCTGCACTCCTTGAGTGCGCCTGCAATCTCTCTCAGTTCAGGTGTGGTCAGCTTGACGAACTTCTTGCCGTACTTCTCTTCGAGCTTCCCGATTGACCATCCGTACCGACGCTTGTTGGTGACAGCCTTGCGCATCTGTGCGGTCAGGCTTGGCTCTTCGTCCTCTGAAGGTTCGGACGCTTCACCTTCTGTATCTTCTTTATCCGTCGTATCATCCGCTTCACCATCATCAGGTTCCACCAGAGTTTCAGGTACGTCCACTCCAGTATCAGCTTCCTCTTCAGTTTCGCTAACATCTTTCATCTTCTCCTCTTCAGTTGGGTTGGGAAAGTGTATCGCCTCTGCCGGTGTCACATCCCTATCTTCTTTCGCCGAAGGTGCCTCGCTATGTTCGGGGAGCACCTGCTTGTCAGGCGGTATCTCACGTGGCACTGCACTGGCAGGGTAGTCCTCTGCCTCTTCACGTGTGATGAGTCCCTTCAGTGCATCAGGGTACACGTCACGAAGCAGGAACCCACGTGCTCTCATCTGTCTCATGCGCTTCGGATATGTATTGTGTACATTGCCGAGCTTTGCAGTCTTCACGTCTTCTTCGGAGAACGTACGTGTCTGCTCGCCCATGCCCTTGCGTTTTGTTTTGCAGAACGCTGTCAGCCCCTCACCTTCGACGTGCTCTTCCCACTCGTCAAAGGACTCGACTTGGCCTGATGCCATCACCAGTGCGAGGGCTGCGTCACCCCATATACTGGGACGACCATTGATTACAGCTATGTTCTGGAGTGCCTGCAATGGAGCAAGCCCTAGCTCGTGGCCCCACTGCATCGCAACCAGCACGTCAGACTCCTTGCCCCTGTACTCCTTGGGTACAAGGTTGGATGATGCCATCACCTTTGCCAACCTGAACGCTTCATCGAGAGTCTTGGGTGCGAACCCACGCTCCCTCAGTTCGATAGCACCTGTCTTCCCTGTCTCACCAACAGGTACGCTCTCTTCAATCGTCTTCTCTGTCATTACGTATCTCCTCGTAGCACCCCGCTCTTCGGGGTACAGCTAGATGTTTGTTCGGCTCGTGCGCTATCACACCACCCGAACTCTTGTGCACGAACGTCTTGACCTCATCGTCGTACACCAGTTCGTCTTCGCATAGGATACATATGTATCTACTTGTCACTGGACACCTTCGCTATCACTATCATGATGATGGACACGATGAACAGCCAGTCCATCAGAGCACAACCACTCGCTTCTTCTGTTCAATGGTTACACCGTAAGGGATTTCGCCGGTCTCCTTGTGGTGGGCAAGTATCGCCTTCTTATCGACAACCTCTGTCACGTCCACATGCACGAACTCAGGGTGTTCCGCACTGAGCGCATCAATGTCGGTAACATCGCATGAAGGTGGGTTCTTCTGGAGCCTGAAGCCAAGGCTTGTACCCTTGTCCAAGAACTCCTTCATCTCGCCCTTCTCCATCACACCACGTACACGACCAAGCACACTCACTCGTGCAGATTCAAGGCTACGCCTGCGGTCAGCAAGTCGCTTCTCTTCTTCACGCAGCGCCTTTGCCTGCCCTTCCCACATCCGTACGACGTGACGGCAGGCGAGCATCTTGGTCGATAGTTGGGTTTCTACTTCGGCGAACTTCTTCTTGAACTCCTCGTGGTCGGCTTGGTCAACGAGTAGCATCTGGAACAGGCGTTCCATCTCCTCACCTATATCGTACAAGGTGGTCTTCTTCGGTTCAGTCATACCGCACTCCTTGGTTTTGGGCCATCGTTACTATCCTGTACGTACTGTCCTGCCCGACAGGTCTTCGACCTGACTCCCAGTTCCAGATTGTCTGCGGAGTAACGCCCAACTTCTCGGCGAACTCACGCTTGTTCAACCCCAACCCGACACGTATGCTACGTACCTGTGTCGGTGTCACGTCGAGCCGTGGCGCAGGACTGTACAGTATCTGTGTCTTCCGGTTACTCACTTGCCTTCTCACCCCCTTCATCCTTCGTGTCTAGCACGCCGTCAGTCATGCCTGTGGCCTTCATGAATACACACTTCGGTCTTTTCTGGATGTTCCAGTACCCACCGAACATGTTGCGCAGCAGCTCAGGTTGTGTCTTGAACGCAGCCTCAGCAGCCATGAGCGCTGCGAACCCCATTGCAACAAAGTCGTACCCCTCCGTTTGCGCCACCTCGCTGAACTTCAATGCCAACGGAATCGCCTCTTGGAATCGTTTGCTCATTGTGGCATGCAGCCCGTCCGCAAGCCCCTCAATGTTACCCTCGTCGAACATCTTCTTGAGTTCGTCGCTCGTTGGTTCGTCCTTCTTGGCGCTGTCCAACGGGTGCTTGCCTTTGAACTTCGACAGATTGATACTGTTGATACTCGTATCGTCTTCTTTCTTCACCTCAGTCTCCCTTCTGGTTGCGTTTGATTACCTCGTCGTACAGGTTGTCGATGGTTTTGAGTTCAATCATAAGCCAATAGTCCTTCGCTCCCTGCCTTGTGACTATCCTGTGTGAGTCCGGCACTACGTGTACGTTATCGTCCTCTATCACACCTGCCTTGACGAGTGCGTCCTCGATTGCCTTCTCTATATTCGTACGGTCAATGCGCCTGTTGTGTAGCATGTGGTAGACGAACCCAAGAGACAGCGGTGGCGGGAGCGGGAACTCCTGAAACATCTCCTGCCTCTTGTGAAGCATGTCGTTCTGGATGTACCTAATCCACAGCTCTTGGTTGTTCAAGTACCGTATCGCCTGCTTGCTTTGGGAGTACTTCTTCCCACGATACAGACGCACCGGCTTCGGCACTATCTCGGTGCCGTACGCTACGAACCTGTACATGTCAGTGTATTGTTGTCTTGAGTTTGGGGTTCTTTATGATGGTGACTCCTTCGACCACCTCTGTCTCCTCTTTCTCCTCACCGTCCGGTGCTATCCCAAGGTGGTCGCCGATACGGTGTATCGCACAGTCAGGATTCGAGCATGTGCTGTAGTGCTTGCGTATTTCCTCTCTCGTACCCTTGTCAACGTTGAGCGTACCGATGCCCGCTTTTATGTCCTTCAGCACCTTGTCGATATTCTCAGGCGTAACGATGACGACGTTGCCTGTGTCGTCCAGTGTCTCAAAGTCTTTCCTGTCACCCTCGGGCATATAGATTCCGTTCCTCGGTGGGAAGGGTGGGTTAAGGTCACGCTCTTTGAGCCATACCTCTTCCTTCTTCCATAGGTCGGTCAGTCTCTGGTGCGCCCCGTCGTGGGTGGCCTGTTCCGCTATGCCCAAGTGTTGTGGCTGTCCAAGCGGGTCGGTCTTCACAACAAAGTAGAATGTACCGTCTTGGGTCTCTGCCTCGTACACCAAGCCACGTACCTGCATGAGATACGACTCTGACTCCTTGTTTTGTGGGTTGTCATGCATCCACGTCAGCAACGAGTCACCCATCTGGTTAGCGATGAGAACTATCTTGCTGAAGTCACCAACCCATTCCTCTTTGCCATAGTCCACCATGCGCCTCTCGAACTCATCGTATGTGACGTTGAGCGACAGTATTTCGTACGCAAAGATGGCAACCTTGAACCCATCCTTTGTATACGGGTCAGGCTTCACATCTTCAATCTTCAGGGTGCCTTTGGGGTTGAGTTTTGTGTAGGCTTTCAGCATCTCTGGAAATATTACTTCCAAAGTGTGAGCAAAGAACTCTGTATGTGCACTTATATCTCCCATTCTGTATCTCCTTTTATGTTTGTTGAACTAAGGTTAACAGTTAAACATAGTTCAAATTAATAGTCAAGAAGAAACCTAACCCTAGGTCTTTATCTTTAAGGTCTTAATTAATCTATGTAGCCACCCATTAGTATTCGTACTGATTCCAGTATGTCGTTTGGTACCTCAACCACCTTGTCCTGCTCAAGCATCTGCTCGTACATGTCTGGCCTCAACAGCTTCAGTTGTGCTGAGTAGAACACGTCCTCTTGGTGTTGCTCACGGCAGTCGTTGATGCGCCACGCACTCATGTACCTGTCGGGGTGTGCTGTCTGGTGTGGCTTGTACTTGTCGAACAACCTCTTCATCTCAGGGTAGTTGTCCGAGTTTACACTGGGCCAGATGTCGAAGTAAATGCAATCGTACTGCGTGTCTGGTTCGTACTCGAAGATGTCTGCTATGTCAAACCGGACATCTTCTCTCATGTATGGTGGCAACTGTGGTATGACAAGAGCGAGCACGTCCCTGCTCTTCTCGACTACCGTGATGTGCGTGACCTCTTTCTTCTCACACAACGGGAAGAGTACGACACCCATGCCCAACCCTGCTATGAGCACCCGACCATGTGCCCTGCGTATGAACTCATCGTTGGTACGCCTCTCCATCTCGGTGTCTGTCATCACAAGCGTGTTGCTTACCTTCAAGCCCATGAACCTGCCGACCTGCTGACCCTCGAACTCGTCATGCCCATGGTTACGTACTGACGTTAGCTTGGCACGTGTGAGTCCGTCTATTGTTATCTCGAACTCGTACAGTTCTGCTTCACCCACCTTGTCCGGGGTGAGCACGTCCACCATGTTCGTGTACTTAATCATTATAATACTCCCTCACTTTCTTGTAGCATTTCGGATGATAGGTTTCATGCAGATAGTAACCATCAGGTACCCCGACGTTTGCGACAATACTTTCGTCTCTGCCGATTTGTCCTTCGCACCCTGCCCGTAAGCATACGAATGTGCTCATGTAAGCACGTGGCTTTATGGTCATGTACTGGGTGCCCTCTTTTTTCATGCTGTCTTCGTATTCTTCCGATGAGTTGTCATTCTTCCGATGAGTTGTCATGTTCGTCATCCATCTATACCCTCTTCAATCTCGGCGACCAACTCCCGCAACCCCGACGCACCACTGCCACCTGTCCTGTACACCCTGACTACATCCTTACCATCTATGTGCCTGATGCACACGTGTACACCTACGTGCCAACCACGTATGTGTGCTTGGATGCCTGTCTTCTTGGTGCCTGTACGTGAGCCTGCACCGCCACTGCCCCATACTTCTCCGAAAAAGTGTGCCATTTTATATACCGCCTTTCTTAGCTATATAACATTTAGGGTGATATATCTCTGTGTCTGCCTGTATCATAACCACCACGTCCTCTCCTTTCCTGAAATGCTCTTGGCACGGCCCAAAGCAACACCCGAAACCGCCATAAGCAGCTCTGTTGTCACGTTCACTGCGTGTCACCGGCCTTCTCTTGGTTGGTTCGTACGCAAGGGTTATGAACTTCGGCAACATGTCATGCCACCTTGCGCAGTTTGGGCCTCTTGCAACAACGACCACAGTTGTAACACCACCATAGCGTCCGGCCCTGTAGTGTACGTGTACGTTTTATCCTTCCACTCTGACATGACGGGCACTGTCTCCTATTCTTATTCATTTTATACCTGCCTTTCGTCTGTATGATTTACAGGGTGGACACATGTACGTTTGCACTCTTATATTATCAAGATTCGTTGCTATCATTGTGTCTTTCACGTACGCATGGGCACCTTCGGGTAAAGTTCTGGCACAAAGGTGACATGCCCTGTGTGCGCTGTACTTGGTGACATCCCTGTCCGTCCTGATTGTAATGCTCATGTACTTTGTGGCACTCATGTCAACGGCCTGTCATAACAGCTAAGGCACACATAACAGCTAAGGCACAGGAACTTATCTGCTAACACCGGGTGTGGTCTCGAATAGCTCATCAAGTGGTGTACCTGACACATCTCGCAGAACGGCATCGGGTTTGCTGTTGTACCACCGCCATCGTAAGTCGGGCTGTCGTCAGAGTTACCTGCTGGTTGTGGCTGTGGTTCGGGTGGCGGGTCTTCGTTCGGCGTACACTCTAGGCTGCAGTACCGTGTCAACGATGAATACGTGTGGTCTTTGCCTGAGTGCCTGTCGATATCGTACCTGTCAGGCTCGAACAAGAACGTAATCATGTTACCGCCACTCACATCGGGCGATAAATCGTTACCGCATGTCTTACACCGAGCATCCGTGTCACGTGGCAACCTCGACTCCAAGGTTATATACTTACTCACTGTGTACCCCCTTTCTATCCCATGCCTAGTCCGGCAGTAACAACGATGTCCTCATCGTCTTCGTTCATGAACCCGATGAAGCTGTTCACCATCTCAACTGCCTTCGCTTCTGTGTTGATATCTCCTGATATAATCAGGTCTCTTCCCTCTCGTGCGCCGGGCGGTGCCTCATCCAGTGGCGTACCTAACCCGCCGGACACGTCCATGCTGCCACTCACCAGATAGTTAGAGGCGAACCCAAGTATGCGCTGCGTACCTGACAGTGCGGTCATGTATGCAAGCATGTCCAAATTAATCGGAACGCCTGCCCTTTTGATTGGCACCTCGATGATGCACCGTAGTGCGCTTGATGCACTGCGCCACAGGTTCTTGACTATCTCGAAGCCTGTGATTTCAACCGGCCTGCCTTCCTTTTCAAGTGAGGCTGCAATCAAGCAGGCTGCGAGGCCACGCATGAAGTACGCTGTGCTCGACACCGCTGCCGACACTGCGAGCGGTACGAATATGTTCGTCACGCCTACTGCTGTATGCCCTCGTACCTTACGCCTCTCGTGTCGCAGGAACAGGTCTTCGGTTGCTCCGTTCAGGAACTTGTTCACGTCAAGCTGACCTGCCTCGTCGTACCTGCGCTTGCGCCTGAACGACACTGCCTTGGGTGGTGGTGGTAACTGGTCGAGGAACTTCTGCATCTGTGTCACACCCGCAGGCCATCCGGTACGTGCCATCTTCACGATGTCCGCTCCCGTACCGTCGATGCCCAACCACTCTATATCGTTCGAGCCGTGGTCAGACTCACCATCGAGCAGCTCCACTGCCTTGCGCCTGTTATGGTCGTTCACATCAGGCCAACGCTTCCTGCTCTTTGGCTCCATGTTCAGGAACTCTTCGAGTGTGTTGAACTTGTAGTGCAGCTTGACTAGTTCGGGTGGTACTCTCTTGAACTTCTTGAGTTCGGTCACTTCGTTCCACCCAACGCCTTGCGTACGTACTTCTGCTCGCTCTCATCCCAGTGCGAGAGATACGCCTTCATCCATCCCTTCTTGTCTACTGCCCTGCGCCTGCTCATATTGTGTAGCATCCGTGTTGACACCCACCTGCCACGCAAGCCTCGCTCCTTTATTATCGTGCGTAACTCACGGCCCCACTCAAGTACGTCAGTGTCAACGATGGCCTCTTCCACTGCGTCGTTGTATGCGAACATGACTGTACCTGCTATGAGCCTGTCGAGTGTAGCCCTGTCCAGTTGTGCCCTGCCTGTGTACGCATGGTCACTGCCGTACCCAAGAGTATTAAGCACGAACGCTATCTGGCTGTCCTTGTCCACCTCAATGACAGGCATGTCAGGTTCACGTGTCTCAAGTAACCTGTTCGCAACTACCAGATTCCAGAGCAACGCCACGTTCGGGTCGCTTGCGTCCATCTCTTCGACCACCAGTACTGCACCCTTGTACGGCTTGTCTGTCTTCGGGTTGGTTTCGTTACGCCACTCACCACGTGCCCACTGCTTGACTACCGTGTCCTCGGTGATTGTCTCGCCGTCTATGATGCGTGTCCTGCCTGTTACATGATATTCCTGTACACCCTCGGTGCATGAGAACACATAGTACCTGTACTCCAGTGCCTCACACACAGCCTGCAAGGTGATGGTCTTGCCACTACCGGCAGGCCCACTCACGAGCAGTGCTATCTTGGTGAGTATCAGGGTGACTATCAACTCGAACGTGCCATCACTCGGTGCGATGTAGTCAGTCGGCAGGTCAGTTACCACGCCGTCAACGCTAATCTTGGTGGTGCGTACACGAGGTTTCTTGATGCCCTTGATTTTCTCATCAATCATGGCGTTGACTCGTGCCTCGTCGGTACCTGCTGCGAACACCTTCTCCGGTGCCTCGTGGTACATGCTCTCGCCCTTGTCCTTGGTGCATACCACACGGATGGCAGGGTCAACAACGTCAGGTTCGGGTGCTTCAGGTTCCGGCTGTTCGGGTGTGTCGTCCGGCTTGTCGTCTTCACCCTCACGTGCGTCGCTGTCCGGCCCTGCGGCGTCTTGCTTCTTCCCCGGTTCCTTTGTCCACTTCTTGCACTTACTGAACACACCCTCAATGGTGTCGTTGTGGCCTATACGTGAGCGCTTGTAGTCCACGTTCACGAGGCGTACGGTCAGGCCTAGTTCCTTGATGTCTATGTCCTGCCTGTCCTTTAACCGGAAGACCCCATCGGGGTGCTTGTCCTTGTCAATATCCACGATCTTGACGAAGCCGTTCGTGCCTGACTTGAACTTGCCGACTTTCTCATCGTACAAGTACCACTCGTCACATACGAAGTGGCTGCCTTTGTATAATATCCTCTCCATTCTGTACCTCTCTTTCTCGTGCTGTTGGGTGTGTGGTTACACCTTGTACTCTTTCGCCATGAACTCTTCGAGCAGAGCAATAACGCTCTCGTCTTCGAGCATCACCCTGTCGTTGAGTGCGATTGCGTCCGCTCGTATCTGCTTGTATACCACGTCGTACTTGTCGTCCATAATACCTTCCTTTTGTGCCAGTAACTTTGTGCGCACACGCACATATGCGTCGTAGTCGTCGTTGTACTTCACGAGTCCGTCAAATAACTCGATGAACGTGATGTATGTTCTGGCACCCTCTTCCTCTTTTACACGTATGACTTTGGTGAGTCGGTCTGCGCTGACGGGCTTGATGATTCCGCCCTTGAGCAACTGCACCACCGTCTTGCGTTCGGGTAATGGTACCAGTGCCTCGCACGTTGCCTCCCACTCCTCTGCTCTGGCTTCCCGTAGTGCCTCACGCTTGCCCATGCTCACGTCACGCACTCTCTCCATCAGGTACTCCCTCTGCGTCTGGTTCATTTTCCTTGGCTTGCTCATGGCATGCCTCCTTGTGTTCGTAGTTACGCCATCACAGCGTCGATTACTGCTTCCATGCCCTTGTAACATGGAGTACACAGCTTCTCGTACTCGTAGTAATCCACCCAATCCTCACACTGTGTACACTTCACGAGTTCACGTGTCGGCTCGTCTTGGACAGACTTGTCCCAACCTGCACGCCTGTGCGCCATCTCGATATCATACTCCTCTTCGATGTCGATATGCCCTTGTTCGTCGTGTATCCGTACCGTCATGTCATTCACCCCTTTCATGCTTCGGTTTGTCATCACACACAGCACACACGTCGTCAGGCTGTGCGATTTGCACGTCGTCGTCGTCCTTGTAGATGCGGTCTACTACTTCTTTATCAGACATCGTGTGGTCAGTGATTGCCTCGGCAATGCACCCTGCACACACTATCCGCAATGCTTTCTCGTCCTTCGATGCCATGTCATTCACCTCCTTCCTCAATCCTGACGTAGAACACATGCTTGGTGAGGTCTGTATCGGCTACACCCTTACGCACACGTACCGGATACAGCGCAACGCCACCCAAAACCCCTTCGTCACCGTCTTCAACCCATACATTCAGGTCGTACGATTTGCCGCCTATCTCTACAGTTTGCCACTTGTCTACCATGACCATATCATTCACCGTCCTCTCTCGTTAGGTCTTCGTTCAGGTAGTACCATGACTTGAACGGCATGCCTTCGGGTCGTCCCTCCTCATCCCTGTCGTACAGGTCAATGGAGATACCGTCCGCATTCACGTTCACCACCACCACCGAATCATCCCTCTGGATTTCGACGCTGCCCTCTTCGTAGTCCGCCATGAACACCCTCATGTCAACACTCCTTCCCCTCGGTTTGCACGAGGACTCCGTTGCCCATGCACGTGTACGTCGGCATGCTGGGCAGTTCCAGATTCTCGCTGTACTTGACACCGTTCATGCCAAGTATGCGCTTTGCTTCGGCCTTGGTACACATCCAGTGCACGGTGGAGCCGTTCGTCAGTCCAAACCTGTGCCTGTACCGTGGCGCTTGTACCTGTACGTTCGCTTGTGTTGCCATGATTTACCTCGCTTTCTCCTACACTGTGTGTAGGGGTATGACCTCAAACCACTGGTCGCCGTTCCATAGGTCGTTGTTAACACGTGCCTTTATGTGCAACCTGCACAGATAGTACCTACTGTGCAGTGGGCTTGTGCCTGTACGCAACTCAAACTCTGCCCTGTTGTTGGTTGCGTCTACCCAACAGTCATCACACACGCCTTCCGGTGCTCGTCCGTCTTGTGGATAGTCCTTTGCCATGTATCACCTCGCTTGTGAGTGTGGTGTGGATTCACCAGTGCGCAGGACGTGTATTCGTGCGCCCTGCGCCCTTGTGCGTCCGCACGTGTTACTTGCCTGCCTTCTTCATGAGGAGCTTGAGCATGTTGGACTCTGCCAGTGTGAGTCCGTTCATGGCCTCGACCCCATTGCTATCCGGCTTGGGCTTGCTCGTGGGCTTGGGCTTACTGGCGTTCAACTTGGCCTTGAGCGCCTTGCTCATGCCCTTCCCCTTGATGCCCAGCGTTTCGTAGCTGCACACCGGTGCTATCTTCTGCGCCCTGCCCTTGCCCTTCGGTACGGTAGCCAGCGTCACGCTCGTGTCTGCGTACACCATGTCCTTGCCGTATACGCTCGTTACCGGAATCATCTTGCCCTTGCGGTATACCACGAGCATGTCATCCAGTGTACGCACGCACTGCTTGTTCTGGCCTACGACCTGACCGTGTACACCTGTGAACACGACCATCGGCTTGAGGGTCCTGAGTCCAGAATCCTTCGGATTTACAGCGTGTCTTGCATCCATGATTTACTCCTTTGTCTGTGCAGGATAAGCCCTGCGGTTGTACGTTTTACAGCAGGTCAGTTATGTACACACAACGTGTACATGGTATTCGAAGTGGGTCGTGGATGTACACCAGAACAGCAGGCAGTATGACACACCTGCAACCTGTACACCGTATGTACAACTCCTTGTACAACCTCACTGGATTGTACAACCTGAACAGCTTGCGTACATGTTTCATAATATCCCTCCTCGTGCGTTACGTGGTAACGGTTCCGTGAGGACTCAATGAGGACTCCATGAGCGCTCACGCCTTAAGAGAGTCTTTAAGAACTAAAGAACTTGTTCTTCAGTAACTGATAAGAACTTATAGAAGTACTACCTTGTACAGTAGTAATAGGGTAGTGTACATGCTTGTACAGTACACACTTGTACAACTGTGCAAAGTGTACGCATGTACGCATGTACAGTGCGCACAAAGAGGGGGGGACATCAGGAAATGGGGTGATGCGCTACTACGTATGAACCCCTACAACTCTCCCCATGTGTTCCTGTTCCGTACACTCGTAATTTGTACACAAAAATACTTGTACGTGTTCTGGGATTTATGCTATAAGCCTGTATGCGAATAAAATACAATCACAAGTGGTTGGGTTGGCTATCCAGAGATTATTTTTGGGGTTTGACTATTCACCCGTACATCCTGTTCCGTGATTCCAAGCCTGAAGTCTGTCCTTGGCAGGTGAGGCATGAGGTAGCGCACTGGAACCAACAGGCTGCCATAGGCTTACTCATGTACAGCGTACGGTACTTACTTGAGTTTATGAATAACTATCACTCTGGCATGTCCTTGGAGCAGTCCTACCGGCAGATTAGCTTCGAGATTCTTGCGAGAGCCTCTGAAAAAATCACTTGACATGGGTACAGCTCGTAGATTAGGGTTGCTGTGGGTTACAGGAATCCCATAAGGCGGGGCTTCTGGGAAGGCCGGAGTCTCATAAGCTATGGCAGGTTGGTTCGATTCCAGCCCCCGCAACCAAAACAAGGAGCAAGTCGGTGGACACTTATCCAGCAAAACTTATTTACCACCAAACGCCTTCGGGCGTTGCTCCTAGAGTATCGGGGCGGGTTCTTCCTGCCTCGGTGCTCTTTAACTCTGGAAGGAGTATCGGATGAAAGACAGTAACGAGCAGGAATCTGTACACGTAGGTACTGGGCTGGGTGAAGCTGACAATAAGGATGCCGGGTGGGATTTGGCTCCAAAGGAAGAGGTTACTGAGAACGTAGCTCCGCCTGCTCAGGTGTTCGGTAGGAGTCACCTCGACGAAGCGGATGAGGCCCTTGCCAAACAGCAGGAGCGTTTGACAGGTGCCGATTGCCGGACCGACACACACGACCCCTATCCTGACCCCTGTCCTGATGAAGGCCCTTGCGAACCATTTCCCGGCGATCCAGATGTTCTACACCGCACAGACAAGAAGCCTGACCTGCCCAAGTTCGACAACTGGGCACATCGGTCTCAGGGTATGCGGTGCAGCTCATGTATGTGGTTTATAGAGAAGTCCGGTACCACTGTGGAAGTGTTCGGGCGATGCCGGAAGAGAGCGCCCACACTGTCAGGGTTCCCTGCGGTGTACGGGTCAGATTGGTGTGGCGACCACAAAATGGACGAGATGAAACTCTAAGGAGCGCCGATGGATGCCAAGAAAAACGGGAAAGTTGTACCGTTCCCTGCACCCGAAGCAGATGCGAAGGCTACGAAGTCTGGTGGGGGGCAACACGGCAAGAGTGCAGAGGTTATTCCAGTCTTTTTCGGACGGCAAACTGAACTCGAATATCTTGAAACCGCTCCCTTCCTGCCAGTCTTCGAGCCGGACGAAGAGGGGGATGGCCTCAAGCTCACGCTCCGGTTCCACCCGGACATCGCAGAGAAAATCAGCAGGGTCCAGATACGGGCGGACAAGACCGTCCCGCACCCATCGGAGATAAACGGTGCAGACACCTATTGACACAGGTGTACCAATATGCAAGGCTCTGCACTACGATACAGCCAATAACTGTATCTCCTTGATTGGCGACCTCGTGCACTCCCATGTGCGGGGTCGTTTGTTCGTGAGGGGGTTCTGATGTGGTGTAGCATGCTGGAAATAGGAGGTATCACCAAACCCACATGCGAGAAGTGGGGAGCAGCCGAAGGTACGAGCTGCTCGCACTGCAAGGGTGTAGCGCTGGTTGAGTACCCGGAACCTGTACCGCAATGTGGCTGTGGGAATCCCGGCAACCATCCAGCCATGTGCAGCTACCGCAAGGCGTTCTTCGAGAACGAACGTGAGGCGAGCGAACAGGAGAAAATCTATGTGCGTGGAATGCTACAAGGTCTTAGCAAGAGTAAGGCAGCGGGTCTGGTTGGTGAGAAGGCAAGTGCGCTGGACACGCCTGCTTCGAGAAAGTTTCTTGCTGTCACTCTCCATGCTGCTGGTCTCACTGACGAGTTGGTTGCAGAAAAGATTAAAGACGGTCTCGATGCCAAGATGTCCATTAAGCTCCGAAACTCGGATGGAGCTGAAGCACTGGCTGAGGTCGAAGACAATACAAACCAGTTCCGATATACCGAGCTTGCTGTCAAAATAAAGGGAGGTATAGCAGAGAAGGGTCAGTTCAATGTGCAGGGCGACCTGACCATCGTGAACCACTTTTCACGGAACGAGCCGGAAGGTGTAATTGACGTGACCCCAAAGGAGGCCACAGGATGAACATTGACAAGATGGAAATAAAGCTGAAGAGATTCATGGAGAAGAAACCACCGGTAGTCATGGCAGTCCAGTTCAACGAAAAGGACTTCCTGAAGTTCGAGCCGGTCATCCACCGCTCACCGCTGGTGTCAGGCTTCGTGCATACCGGCACAGGTGACATTGTCTACCCGGTACGGAACGGCGACTGGCTGTGTGTCGTAAGGGAACCGCTCTTCCCGTTCGGGCAGGACGCTGCTGAATTCATCGAAGGCCGTACGTTCATCATGAGCGATGAGGACTTCCAGAGA
>VAPA010413774.1_pt1 | contig 22781 bp, 22 predicted proteins | sample 3395041 | NCBI WGS metagenome assembly VAPA01 (sample SAMN08290432, study PRJNA428436) | hydrothermal vent metagenome | isolation source: Deep-sea hydrothermal vent chimney | place: Indian Ocean: Southwest Indian Ridge | depth 1973 m m
GGGTGTTCCTCCTTTTGTTTGTTATTGGTCTAACAAATTATTTTAGGAGGTACGCCCTTTTTTTGCCATTTACTATTTCACACAATCGAGTTTACTCTATCGTAAAATCTTTCCACTGACACTGATTACCGACACTTACACTGAAAATTGTTACGAGTTTCGGGTTTCAAGCTGGCCTGCTCTATGAGTCGAGTTGTAGACCAGTAAGTTTGGCGTGTTAGAAAAAAGAATAACAAAGTTCAAAGCACAATAAAAAAGACCAGGTTTTTAAACCCGGCCTTTTTAGGATTACAAATAGGTTTCTAAGAATTTTCCTGCTGTTTTTTAAGCATTAAAGTCCCTGCTCCTGCAAGCAGAGTCATTAAAATCAACAGTCCCCACTGATTAAGAGTTGGAGCTGGTACTGCCGGAGCTGCGCCAGCACCAGCAAGTATAGCAGTTCCGCAATTAGTCTCATAAGCCCAGTCAAATATTGTTCCCTGAGTAGCTGTTACATTTCCTTCAAACTGTATCCATCCATAATGTGGAGGCCCGCCAACAGGGCACGCAGCGCTTCTGAAACTTACGCCAATGTAACCCCTTTGACCGGTAAAGTTGCCTTCCGTAGTAAAACTAACAGAGTCATATTTTGCAAGGGTGTTGAATACAAAGGTCCAACTGTAGGGAGGATTTATTCCGTTTCTTATTGAATAATTTGACGGCAGTCTTGCAAGATATGTAGAGTTAGTGGTGTTAATCATGCTCAAGCCGCCTAAACCAGCGGAGGTATAGGGTACGAGAAGGAGCCTGTCAATTGGATTAACTATAGTGGTGCCAACGAACCCGAAATCATTAACAGTATCCCCATTAAGGTCAACCAGAACATTTCCGGGTGAATTAAGAGGCAGATTCATTGGCCCGCTGTACTGAACTGCAGCATGTGCTGAAGGAGCAAGAAGAAGTGTGCCTGTAGCTACCGCTGAATATGCCTTTAGTTTTTTTTCAAACGATTGTGTTTTTTTGCTTTTTTTCATTAACTCTCCTTTTAAATAAGGTGAATAATTAATAATTACTTAAGTATTTAAATTATAAGGAATATATCATAAAACATTGTAATAAGCAAGATTTTGCAGTAATATTTCTGTTGAATTTACCCCTCTAAGGTATGTTTACATGCCGGTATGCAGGTCGTTTGTTAAAAGGGATATACCAGATTTCCCTGCCAAGAAAGTCATCACCGTGGTAAATGAGTCCAAGCCGGGAGAGCCATTTTCTGGCTCTTTTTCCGTAAAACTTGGGATTTTCAATCACCATTACAAGTCCCTCTGGTTTTGGATCATCAGTTTTGTATTTTTTAAGAAACAGGAAAGTCTGATAAGTTACGAATTCGATCATTTTAAATGAACCCCTGTGCTCAGGATGTATAAAGATTCTGTAGAAATAATATCTTCCCTTTAGCTCCTCGGATTCCTTTACATAAACAGTATTTACTCCTGCAATATCCCCTGTTGATTTGCTTCTTATTACAAAGGCTACCTCATCAACTCTTCTGTTAGCCTCTTCTTCCTTAAGAACCTTCTGATTTAACCAGAACCTGATTATTTCCTCTCTGGTTTTGATGGGCATATTATGATAGACATTTTCAAAAATATATCCTCTAAATGAGTTTTCCAGGGGTTTTTTTCTAAATATATTCCAGAAATGCATAATATAAAAAAGGTTAATCCATTATCTTAAAAAATGCAATATTAGGTCAGATATCAGCTTTCAGGGGTCAGGGAAAAACATAACAAAGCTAAAAGCACAATAAAAAAGGCCAGGTTTTTAAACCCGGCCTTTTTAGGATTACAAATAGGTTTCTAAGAATTTTCCTGCTGTTTTTTAATCATCAGGGTGCCTGCTCCTGCAAGCAGAGTCATTAAAATCAGCAGTCCCCACTGATTAAGTGTAGGAGCAGGGACTGGCGGCGGACCCACATCTCCTGCAAGAATGGAAACACCGCAAGCATCCTCATAAGCCCAGTCTATTACAGTCCCCTGAGTAAAGGGAGGCCCGACATTATCATGCCTGAACTGTATCCAGCCATAATGTTCACATTGAAAATCATCAAACACTACACCGATATATCCCTGTGAGCCCTGTGTGTAGAAATTTCCCAGTGGTGTAGGCGGGCCTGCTAGTGTGTCAGTACCTCCAGCCCAGTAGAGTGTACCGGTAAGAGTGCTTCCTATAGTAAAGCCATATGAAAGATTGGCAGGGTCTGGTGCACCAATGCCGGGATAAGAATTAATATGACCCATTCCGCCCATACCTGCGCTTGTTAAGCTAGACATAACTAGAAAGCTAGCCCTAAAGAAATTAAAGTCATTAACAGCATCACCGTTCATATTAACAAGAGCCGGGTTGCCAGTGGTAACCACAAGGTTCTGAAGTCCGCTGTACTGCACTGCTGCATGAGCTGAAGGAGCAAGCAGAAGCGCGCCTGCTGCAGCGGCTGAATAGGCTTTAAGTTTTTTCTCCAGGGTTTTTCCTTTTTTCTTCTTTTGCATTATTCCTCCCTTTTTATGTTGAAAATTTCTAAATATAAACAAAGTTTAAGTTTATATATCATAGATATGACTTAAAATCAAGCTTTAACCCTTTATCGCGCCTGCTGAAAGCCCTCTTACAATATTTTTTTGAAATACAAATACAAGAATCACCAGAGGTACTGTTGAGACTGTTGATGCAGCGGCTATCTCACCCCATGGAAGTGTATATTGCCCCTGAAACAACGCAATTCCTACCGGGAGTGTCTGAAAGTTTTGCTGTGTCATTATTAAAAGCGCAAAGAAAAACTCATTCCAGGCATAGATAAAGACCAGTATCGCCGCAGTAAAGACTCCGGGCGCAGCAAGCGGGACCATGATTTTAAAAAGTGTCTGAATGTGACTGCATCCGTCAATTTTTGCCGCATCTTCCAGCTCTTTGGGAAGTTCTTTAAAAAAACTTGCAATTATCCATACCCCCAAAGGAAGCGTAAGGGTTACGTATGGGATAATCAGCCCCTGGTAACTGTTTAACCATCCCAATGTGTGAAGTATTTTCCATACAGGTCCTGCTATGGATATCTGTGGAAACATTGACACAAGAAGCAGGCTTCCCATAATTACCCCTTTATATTTAAGCCTGAGGCGTGCCAGCGCATAGCCTGCAAATATGGAAATTAAAATGGTTAGAAATGTAGTTGTTCCGGCAACTATTACACTGTTTTTAGCATAGTGCAGGAGATTATATTCTTCAATAGCAGACTGGTAGGAATGAAGCGTGCCTGACGGAACAAGCACCGGCGGTATTGAAGTAACCTCTACGGGTGTTTTTAAAGAGGTATTTAAAAACCATACAAAAGGCAGAAGGCTTATAAATACCACAATAAATATTGTTATATAAAATAAAAATCTGTTCATAAGTAGATTCAATTGACAATTGACAATCGACAATCGACAATTATCTTCATGCCTTTTCCTGAAAAAGCCCTGTTCCTATAACTCTTATGTACAGCATCGCCACAATGAAAATTATCACAAATACCAGGACCGATATTGTAGAGCCGTATCCCATAAGCCCTTCTGTAAAAATCTTTTTATACCCATAAAACTGCAGTACATTTGTAGAATCGGCAGGTCCGCCCTGTGTCATAACAAATACGAGGTCAAATACCCTGAAGGCATCCATGGTTCTAAAAAGCAGAGCTATAAGCAGGGCAGGCTTTATAAGCGGCAGGGTAATCTTTTTAAACTGCTGCCATGCGCCGGCCCCGTCTATCCTTGCGGCTTCGTACAGTTCATCAGGGATGGTCTGCAGGCCTGCTAAAATCAAAAGTCCGGCAAAGGATGAAGTTTTCCATACATCAGCGACGACTATCGCTGAAAATGCGTAAGCAGGGTGTGCAAGCCAGGCTGTATAACCTGAAGTGTCGGAACCGGATATCATATAGTTTAAAAGTCCGTAGCTGTCATTGAATATAAACCTCCACATCTGTGATGAAACTACTGTGGGTATGGCCCACGGGATTAGGATAGCCGCCCTTACCAGACCTCTTCCCCTGAAATGCTCGTTTATAACAAGCGCGATAATAAGCCCGAAGAGTATTTCAAGAAAAGTTGATGAGAAGACAAAGATAAAAGTGTTTATCAGGGCATGAATGGCTACCTTGTCGTGCAGTAATGCCTTATAGTTTTCAAGACCGACAAAAGGATTACCAAGAGACGGCATGGTAAGAATTATTTTATGCGCGCTTAAATAAACAGAGTAGAGAATAGGATAAAAGGCCAGAACAATAACAAACAGAAAGCACGGAGCCAGTAAAAAAAGGGCAAACATCCTTTCTCTTTTGAGTAAAGATGATTTCATTATACGTATAAAAAAGGATTCAAGGAGTCTAGAGAAAAAGTTAAAAAATTCGAAATTCGATTTTCGAAACACGAAACTTTTTGTTTGGAATTTTGAAAATTAAAAATTTGGATTTGTTTCGGACCTGCCTGCCGGCAGGCAGGTTTCGGATTTAGATATTCGGATTTATTCAAAACCCTGGAACCCTATTTTTAAACATCATCATTTTGTTAAAGCAAGAATCTTTTCTATCTCCCTTGAAGCTGATTCAGCTTCTTTTTTTATGTCTGAGTCCGGATCTGATATTGCTTTGCTGAAATAACGCTGCAGGATATTTGATACAGAAGGATAAAGAGGGGTTCCCGGCCTTGGATATGCTGTTAAAAATACTTCTTTCATGTCCGAGAAATGAGGATATGCCCTGAGAATTTCAGCATCGTTATAAAGCGTTTTTCTGGTCGGCGCCCGCCCTGCTTTTAATGCCAGCAGTTTCTGGATTCTTTTACTCGTTAAAAACTTTACAAATGTCCATGCAGCCTTTCTGTTTTCAGAATACCTGCTGATTCCGAGCTGCCAGCCTCCAAGTGTTGAGTAGCTCCTGGACCCGGGGAAATGGGGAAGCTTTGTAATCCCAACCTTTCCGGCTATAGTAGAGCGTTCCGGGTTGTTTGATACCTCCCATGCATAAGGCCAGTTTCTGTGAAAAACAGCTTTACCCTGTATAAAGAGATCAAGCGATTCAGGCTCCTGATATGTAAGCACGCCTCGAGGGGCGATTCCCCGTATAATATTGTCCCTTACAAACCGTACAGCCTCAATAGCGTTCTCCCGTGCGATCCCGGGTTTCCCCGTTGCAGGATTTATAATATTTCCGTTATTACTTAAAATGTATTCCATAATATCGCATACCAGTCCCTCATACTGTTTGAATTGGCCTGAGAATCCATATAAATTCTGATTTTCTTTTTTCTCACCGGACACTATATGTTTTGCCTGCTCGACCATCTCCATCCATGTCTCAGGCGGCTTAAAACCGTATTTTTCAAGCAGGTCCCTGCGGTAATAAAGCATACCGCTGTCAATAAAAAGCGGTACACCATAGACCGTATCTTTATAGGTATTTGCCAGGATAGTTCCGCCAAGAAATTTTTTCCGCTCATCAGGAGTGAATAATTCATCAAGTGGCATTGCCCAGCCGGCAGCAGCAAACTCAGGAGGCCAGATAACATCCATTAAAAAGACATCGATATCCTTACTCCTGTTTTTGAGCTTCTGTGTCAGGAGGTCGTGAAATGCAGTAGATGAATGGGGGCCCACTTCTTTTTTCAGTTTAATTTCAGGGTGCTCTGCCTCAAAAATCCTGAAAATCTCATCCCAGGCTTCAGGGATGTTTGGCTTCCATGTAACAAAATGTAGTACAGTTTTTCCCTCATCCGTGTTCTTTACACATCCGGCAATGAATATTGTGAGTATCAATAAAAAGACAAAACCCGTGATCAGTAAGGCTTGTTTGGAGGATCTGCAATTGTAAGACAAACCTGAGCGAAGACATAATGATTTTAAAGGAAAGGTATTCATCCGGAAACTATTGATTATTTAACCAGGAGTTCTTCCTGGAATTTTGAATTTCTGATTTTACTCGCCTTTGCCAGAAAACCCCCCTGCTTTCTTGCGAAAGCAAGAAGGGGGGAATGAATGGCAGGACGAGCCTCGCCGAAGTTCTGCAAAGCAGAACGAAGGCGGGCTTATCAGGCTTCGGCGCAGTTTCGCCTTCCCATAGGAATCCCCGTGATTTATCACGGGGAGGTTTCACTGGACCCATAATAATTTCTTAAATATCCATCCGCTATTACCGTAATCGTCCATTACTTTTACCCATGCGCCCTGTCTTTTTAATATTTTGTAGGAATCAAATTTTATAGCGGGGCCAAAGTCTTTTTTCTCAAAATTTGTGCCCGGGCCGCTCCTGATATTTGCTTCATCTACCTTTACAACAGCACAGTCCATTTTGCTTGTAACAAGATTGCCGTAAATCCAGAATTTATCACCTTCGCAATCCTCAACTTTGTACCATTTCCCTTTTCTGGATAATTTTTTAAAAGGCATATATTTAAAAACCTGCCATACTTTTCTATATTTTGTGCCGGGCCCTTCTCTCAGGTTAGCTACTGGCGCCTTAACACATAAGGCATCAGCGTAATTGATAAAGACCAATGATAAGATTATAGTTAATCCGTAAAATAAAAATTTTTTCATGCGCACCTCCTGCTTTTGTTATCTTTAATTATATACATACCTGGATTATGTATCAATATAATAAGTGTCAGGGTAGTGTCAGTGTCAGAATAATCAGTGCAAGTTTGTAGTGCCAGTGTCAGAAAACAGCAGTGCATGTGTAAGTGTTTAGTGCCTGTAAAATCTTTTCACTGACACTGGCACTATCACTAAATACTTGTACTGATTGAATAAGAGCCAGGGTATAATTATAATAAACAAGCCCGGATAAGGAGAGGATCAATTGGCAAGAAACAGTATGTTGTTATATGGGAAGAACTCTGTCCTTGAGAGACTCAGGGAAAACCCTGAAAGCATAATAAAAATATTTATTCAGGATAACTTTAACGTTCCGCATATAACAAAAATTATAAAATCAGCAGATATCCCTTTAACCCGTGTTACTGAAAAAGAATTAACAAGGATTAAACGGGCTGACCGCCTGCAGGGGATAGTAGCAGAAGTTAATAAATTTCTCTACACTCCTTTCGACGAACTGTTACACAGGCCTGAAGATAAACGTTTGTCTTTTATATTTCTGGACGGTATTAATGACCCTCATAACTTAGGGTCTATTATGCGGATCGCAGCATGTTTTGGAGGCCTGGCCCTTGTAATACCAAAGCATGGTGCCTGCGAAGTAAATGATACGGTTATACATGTTGCCTCTGGAGGAGAGAACTTTGTCCCTGTGTCGCTCGTTACAAACCTTGTAAATGCCTTAAGAGAGGCAAAAGAGGCAGGCTACTGGGCTGTTGGCACTGTTGTTGAGGAAGGAGAAGACATAAACAGGGTATCACTCCCGTTTCCGCTTTGCCTTGTATTCGGGGCTGAAGGCAAGGGAATCAGGTACGGCATACAGAAACTCCTTGATTTAAAGGTCACTCTGCCGATGAGAGGCGCACAGCTCTCATTTAATGTTGCAATGTCCTGCGCTATCTTTGCCCATGAGATAGCGAGGCAGAGAACTAAGAACTAAGAATCTCTTGATTGCCTTGCTGGTTGATTGTAAATATATTTTAAACTACCCTTAATTCCTTTCAATTATCATGTCAACATAAAATAAGTAGGTTTACAATTGTCAACCAATTGTCTTATGGTTGACAATTAAGCTAACCCCATGATAATATTAAAATATATTGTGATTTATGGAGGATAATTTATATGGAGAAAGACAAATATATTTCCGTTGCCGAGTTCGCTAAAATTCTGGGCATTAGCAGGAATGCCGTACATAAAAAAATCAAAAAGGGCCAAATAAAGGTCATAAGGATTGGAAGAAGCTTTGCTATTCCAGAGAAATATCTAACTGATATTATCGGTAGAACTGTAAGCGAGAAAGATAAAAAGATAATCAATGAGGCTGTTAAGAAAGTATTCGAGGAATACGGAGAAGTCTTAAAACTCCTGGGAAGAGAATAGCAAATGTGGAAAAGGATTACTGTTAAAGAAGTCGAACGTATCACTTTTGATATGGCTCGAGAACTGTTATCTTTTAATGAACCTATCCCGGAGTTTTCAACACGTCCTCCTAATATTCTGGAAAGTTGTTTAGCTGCACCTTTTCAGACCTTTGGGGGCAAATTCTTATACCCGGATTTTATAACAAGAACAAGTATGCTTTTTTATCTTATGATTAAGAATCATCCCTTTGAAAATGGTAATAAAAGAATCGCTATGACAACACTATTCACTTTTCTTTTTGCGAATAAAAAATGGTTGAAAGTTGATACTCAGGAACTATACAATTTTACTGTATGGGTAGCCCAAAGCCCTCCTAAATTTAAAGAAGAAGTTGTTAAAGCCATAGCAAAGTTTTTAAAGGCATATGTTCAGTGATAATCTGCTTTTCCTGACATTTAAAGGTTGAACAGGAGTGAGACTACCATGAAAGAACAGGTTACTGTAGAATCATTCATTAAAGACCTTCCAAAGGCCGAGCTTCATTTACACATTGAGGGCACACTCGAGCCTGAACTCATGTTTGAGATTGCAAAAAGAAATAATGTAAAGCTCAAATATGAGTCAATTGAAAAACTCAAAGAAGCATATAATTTCAGTAACCTGCAGGACTTCCTGGATATCTATTATGAGGGTGCAGGGGTATTGCTGAATGAGCAGGATTTTTATGACATGACCCGGGCTTATTTTAAAAAAGTTCATTATCAGAATGTCTTGCATGCAGAGATATTTTTTGACCCTCAAACCCATACTCACAGAGGGGTCGGTTTTTCAACTGTTATAAACGGGATACACAGGGCAATTGCAGATGCAAAAGAGAAGTTGGGGATATCGAGCAAATTAATTATGTGTTTTCTCAGACATCTGGATGAAAAATCTGCAATGGCAACATTGGAGGCTGCGCTGCCTTATAAAGACAGGATTACAGCTGTGGGACTTGATTCTTCGGAAGCAGGCAATCCCCCTTCCAGGTTTAAAGGAGTTTTTGAACGGGCTCTTCAGGAGGGATTTTTAACAGTGGCTCATGCCGGTGAGGAAGGGCCGTCTGAATATGTATGGGAAGCGCTTGATTTGCTGAAAGTTTCGCGTATCGATCACGGAAACCGCTCTTTAGATGATAAAAATCTGATTAAGGAACTGGTTAGCAGAAAAATTCCTTTGACAGTCTGTCCGTTGTCAAACTTGAAACTGGCGGTTGTAGACAGGATGGAAACACATCCATTAAGGGTAATGATGGAGAAAGGTGTTTTTGTAACAATAAATTCTGATGACCCTGCTTATTTTGGCGGTTATATCAATGAAAATTATTTAGCGGTGCAAAAAGCGCTTCGATTGGACAAAGAAGAAATATACAATCTTGCCAGGAATTCATTTCAGGCTTCTTTTTTAGAGGGATCCAGGAAAAAACAAATGCTTGGCAGGTTAAAGGAATATTATGGTAATAAAAAATAATATTCTTTAAAAAGGCATATTCAGATTTTAAACCTTTTATCCTTAACTTCTATCCTGCCTTCCCGGCATTCTTTACCATGAGTTTTGTAATGGCGCTGGCAAATGCAGCCGCGTCTTTGGGTTTTGAGCCTTCCAGCAGGAGTGCCTGGTCGTAAAGGAGACGAATATACTCTTCAAGTACTACACTGCTTTTCTCTTTTTCAAAAATATCGTTCATGGCTTCAAAAACAGGATGTGAAGGATTAATTTCAAGAATTCTTTTGTTCTCCGGGACTGCCTGTCCCATAGCTTTCATGAGTTTTTCCATATTGGGGTCCAGGGTCCCCTCGTCAGATACAAGACAGCAGGCAGTATCTTTCAGCCTTCCTGAGAAACGGACATCTTTTATGTCATTCTGCAGCTGATCCCTGATAAGATGAAGAAGCTTATCATATTTTTCTTTTGCTTTCTTCTTGTCAGCCGCTTCAGTTTTATCCAGCATGATGTCACCTTTAATTACAGATTTAATCTTTTTCCCTTTAAATTCGTGCAAACTGTTCATGATGAAATTGTCTATTTGATCGGGCATGATAAGGACTTCATACCCCTTATCCTTGAATGCCTCCAGATAAGGCGAGTTTATCATTTCATTTCGGGATGTCCCTGAAATGTAATAAATCTCTTTCTGGTCCTTTTTCATGTTATCAATATAGTTCTGAAGAGTTATATAAGTGTCAGGAGCTTTTTGAGTTGACTGAAACAGGAGCAGGTCAGCTATTTTTTCTTTTCTGGATATATCAAAATGAATACCTTCCTTCAGAATAACGCCGAATTCCTTATAGAACCGGAGATACTTTTCATATTCGTTCTTTTTCATATCTCCAAGAGTATCAAGTGCTTTTTTAGCAATATTCTTATTTATAATCAGGACCTGACGGTCAGTCTGGAGCGTTTCCCTTGATATGTTCAGGGGCAGGTCAGAGGAATCTACAACTCCTTTGATAAACCTCAGGTACGGCGGGATTAACTGTTCACAGTGATCCATGATCTGGACCCTTTTTACATAGAGAGTGGGTCCGATCTTAAAGTCTTTATAAAAAATATCAAAAGGAGCTTTAGACGGGATGTAAAGCAGTGCGCTGAACTCCGAGGTCCCCTCTGCCTTATAATGAATTGTTTTTGCAGGGTCAGAAAAATCATGTGAGATGTGTTTGTAGAATTCATTGTATTCGTCATTGGATACAGCGGATCTGTCTTTGAGCCAGATAGCTTTTTTTGAATTTAATGTCTCTTCTTCTTTTACTTTAATTTTTTCCCCTTTTTTGAGTTCACTCTCTTTTTCCCTCTCAATATCCATGACAACAGGATGTTCAATATAATCCGAGTATTTTGTTACGATACTCCGGATTTCCCATTCATCAAGGTACTTTCTCTCGTCTTTTTTTAGATACAGGATTATGTCAGTGCCTTTGTGCTCTTTTTCAATTTCGTCGATAGTGAAAAACCCGTCAGCAGAAGATTCCCATTTAATGCCTTTGGTTTCTTTTGATCCGGCTTTTCTTGAAATTACTGTGACTTTGTCAGAGACCATGAATGAGGAATAGAACCCGACTCCGAACTGACCTATCAGTTCGGGGTTGTCTTTTACTTCTTTGTTCTGAAGAGCGGAGATAAACTCCTTTGTTCCTGAATGCGCTATTGTCCCGAGCGCCTGTATTATTTCATCCTTTGACATGCCGATGCCGTTGTCGCTTAAAGTCAGTGTCCCGCTATCTTTGTCTGCGGTTATTTTTATTTTCCACTCCTTCTCGTTTTCCATGATATCGCTGTTTGTCAGTGATTCGTACCGGGCTCTGTCTATAGCGTCAGAGGCATTGGATATCAGTTCTCTCAGGAAAATCTCTTTATGTGAATAGAGGGAATGAATCATCAGATCGAGAAGCTGTTTGACTTCTGTTTTAAATTCTAAATTCTTTACGCTCATAACTTTATACTCCTTAATGTTTATTGGTTTAAACTGCGAAATCCAAAAGCAGGCTATTTGTATAATAAAAAATGAGGGAAAAAGTCAATAGCTTTAAAAACACTGATACATCTATTCTTCGTGCTATTTTAAGAGGCCCATGATCCTTTTTGCTTCTTTCCCTTCCTGTGAATCGGGATCAAGCTCAATGGTTTTTTTGAATGCCTGCCTGGCTTCTTCGTTTCTGCCCGTTGAAGCGAGGACAAATCCGAGACTGAGCCATATCCTCTGATAAGACGGCATTACCTGAGTACCTTTTCTCAATGTCTCAACGGCCTTTTCAGGCTTTCCGGTATAATGAAGCGCCAGTCCCATATCATTGTATGTGTCCACATCCTCGTATGTGTCCACATCCTCCGGATTCAGCTCAAGGACTTTTGCGTATATATCCAACGCAAGGTCAAACCTCTGGTTTTCAAAATACTGATCGCCGAGAGAGGCAAGGGCGGCCGGATCATTGGTACTGCTTTCGATTTGCTCCATTAGCCTTCTTTTCTCTGTCCCGGAATCCAGCAAAGGACCTGCAACAGGGCCTCTTTTGGCCGGCCTGTCCGCCGGTTTTTCTGTCCTGTAGTGCGAACGGGTCAGGGCAAAGACAATGATCCCGGATAAAATTACAAGAAGTGCGGCTATTATCCATTTTTTATTGTCATCTGACAGCATAAGTAAAGATACATTTTTTAAGCATGCAATGTCAAAGCCTTAACAGGCTTCGAATATTTTTTGCTTATCATGAAAACTCGTAATTTAACTGAACCATTAAAATTTATAGCCTGTTCTGTTATTGTTTTGATAATACAGTTGAAACGGCTTTTGCCATAAGAAGCGGTTAATGCACCCTGTGTTCAAAAATTCAGCAATTGTGACAAATGTTTTAACAGTTGTTTTTTAAATTTTCCAAAATATCAATATGTTACGTATGGCAAGTAAATTGCTTATACTATTGTTAAGAGGATAAAATGGCAGACCTGACCAGCAAAGAGATATTAGAGGGTTTAAAAAAACTTGGGATCAATACCTTTTCCGAGTTCAGGAATTATTTCAGGGAGTATAAATTATATTATTCACCTGAAAGAGAATTAGCTACCGAGAAAAGCTACAGTGGAGCAGGTCGGAATCGACTCGCACCGAGGTTCAGAAAAAGAGCAGGAAAAGTATTCTAAGGATTTTTTGCCCCATTGGAAACAGCTTCCCTCAAGCGTTCTGATGGGGTTTATTTTGCAATCTCAACCTTTACCTCAGTGATCGAAGGAATACCGTTATTTGACAGGTACGTAAGGGTATTTATTTTTGAATATGGGAAATGAGCCGGTACAAAAGCTGTGCCCCCGGGGACTTCCCCTGTAACCTTTGCTTTTAGATATACTGTCCCCTGTCTTGAGGATACCTTTACGTAGCTGTTGTCATGGATTCCGTATTTATCAGCATCGTTTTCATTTATTTCAATCAGTGACTCAGTGACTACAAGGTTAAGTGATTCAGACCTTGTTGACATACTCCCTGAATGATGGAGAATGTCCCTGACCGCCAGACTCAGAGGATATTCATTGTCCGGTTGTTCATGAGGTTTATAGCCTGCAGGGTTAAATGAAGGACGGAAATCCTTAGATGATGGAGGAGGGACGAGAAACGGGCTTATTTCTTCTGAAATGTTCGCAAGCTTTCTGATTTTGGAGTCTTTTCCCATGGCAAGGGTAAGGCTTCTGAATATCTGCCAGTCAGGAAGGGCCTGGCCTGAGGAATCTACTACTTTAAATGTTTTCTGGACAGTGCCTTCTGCATTTGTAAAGGTACCGTTTTTTTCTGCCCAGCTTGATGCCGGTAACACTACATGCGCCAGCTTTGCTGTGTCTGTGAGCGCGATATCCTGTACTATTAAAAAATCGAGCTGTTTCAACCTGCTGATAATTTTTGAACTGTCTGGAAATGTTATAGCGGGATCTTCGCCCATTATATACATAGCTTTTACAGAACCTGCATCATAAAGCATATCAATAGCGTTGAGGCCCTGTTTTTTTAAAGGCATATACCCTGAACCTGTATCAGGACTTATTCCCATCTGATAAAGACCGTATGTATTTGAATATTCAGCAGGTATCTGCAGTGTATCAGGTTTGTCTCCGAGCAGAATAACCAGGTTTGCTGCAGCCATCACAATGTCAGAGCCTTTGGTATTTTCTGAAATGCCTAATGAAAGAGCGATCATCCTGCTTTTTGCCCCGGCGAAAGTTTCAGCAGCGCTTACAAGGTCTTCTTCTGGTATCCCTGTAATCCCTGAAACCTTTTCAGGGGTATAATCTTTCAGTGTATCCTGTAGTGATGCAAATTCCGGTACTTTTGATGCGGTATCCCTGTCAAATAAACCCTTATCCATGATTAGCTTCATTATGCCGTTTAACAGGGCGACACCTGTCCCCTGTTTCATCCTGAGCACTTGAGAGCTATTCTGCGTTAATTTTGTATCACGTGAATCCGCAATGATGAGTTTCGAACCTTCCCCCTGTGCCCTAAGGATATTGAGCCCGAAGATCGGGTGGCTTATACTTATGTCTGATTCAACTACCAGTATGGCTTCTTTTCCGAGAGGATATTGCAGATCAATACCATGAGCATTTAAATTAAAAGCCGACTTCCATACCTTTTCAACGAGTGAGTAGCCAAACGCAGCAGATGAGTCAATATTACTGGATTTGATAACATATCTTATAAACTTCTGCATTGAATAATTGTCCTCATTGGTGCATCTTGGCGAACCTATCGCCCCTATTGCGTCTGCCCCGTGGGTTTTTATGATCTCGCTGAGATTTTCGGATATGTAATTGAATGCATCATCCCATGAAACACTCCTGAACTCATTATTCGTCCTTATCAGGGGTGTTTTTAATCTGTCCTCGCTATAGATGTAATCAAATCCGAACCTGCCCCTTCCGCAAAGGTTCCCCTCATTTACTCCCTTATCAAGAATGCCTCTAGCCCTCAGTATTTTCCCTTCGCGCAGACCAAGGGTCAGCGTGCAGCCGCAGCCGCAGAAGGGGCATATTGTCTCTTTCTCTTCAAGAGACCATGCTCTGGCCTTGTATTTGTAGGGTTTGCTCAGGAGCGCGCCTGTAGGACATATGTCAATGCACTGGCCGCAGTAATCACATTCAAGTATCTCGCCGAACGCGGGCTGTACGACAGTAGGGAATCCCCTCCCGATCAGCCCCAGCGCGCCGCACCTCTGAAGTTCCAGACATACTCTTGTACATTTGCCGCAGAGGATGCATCTGCTGGAAGTAAGTTCTATCAGCGGTCCCCTCACATCGGGCGGGGACTCTTTCCTGTGCCGTATGAACCTGGCTTCAGTTTTTCCATACTCATATGCAAGGTCCTGGAGATCACATTCGCCTGCCTTGTCGCATATGGGACAATCAAGGGGGTGGTGGACAAGAAGCAGTTCTAACACGGTCTGTCTTAATTTCTTTAATTTAGGAGTGTTTGATTTAACCACCATTCCCAACTGGGCAGGGGATGAACATGAAGCAAAAAGCCTTGCCTGCCCCTCAACTTCGACAATACAGAGCCTGCAGCTCCCGTAAGGTTTCAATCTTTTATCATAGCAGAGGTTGGGTATGTATATATTATTCTTCATTGCTGCCTGAAGGATTGTGTCTCCGTCTTCAGCTGTAATTTTTTTGTCGTTTATAGTCAGTTCAATCATAAATTTTACCGCTCCTCTTCTTTTGCTATTAATTCAGGCTTATCTTTATGAATGGCGGGTCCTATGGTGATTGACCCGAACTTGCAGCTGTCGTAGCATGATCTGCATTGTATGCAGATGTCCTGAATAATTCTGTGCGGCTTTTTCTTTTCACCTTCAATAGCGTTTTGAGGGCATTTCCTTAAACAGACTCCGCACCCTTTGCACAGTTCTTCATTTATATGGAATGAGCAGAGCTTACTGCATATTCCGGCTTTACACCAATGCTCGTTTATATGTGATTCATACTCATCCCTGAAATACCTTATTGTGGAGAGAACCGGGTTCGGGGCTGTCTGCCCGAGCCCGCAAAGCGAGGTTGCTATAATATCCCGGGACAGGTCTTCCAGGGTTTCGATGTCTCCGGCTTTACCCCGTCCCTCTGTAATGTCCTCGATCATATCGAGCATTACTTTAGTTCCTACCCTGCAGGGAGGACATTTACCGCAGGATTCATCAGCGGTAAAATCGAGGAAAAACTTTGATGTGCTGACCATGCAGGTATCCTGGTTCATTACGACCATACCGCCTGAACCCATGATAGCTCCAGTCTTTACGACATCCTCATAAGTAACCGGGATATCAAGCAGGCTTTCAGGGATACAACCTCCTGACGGCCCCCCCATCTGTACGGCCTTGAATTTTTTCTTTTTGTTCGACATCCCCCCGCCTATGTCATAAATTATTGTTCTAAGAGGGATGCCCATAGGCACTTCAACAAGACCGACATTCCTGATATCTCCGGTGATTGCAAATACTTTAGTCCCCGGACTCTTTTCAGTGCCGAGTGTCCTGTACCAGTCAGATCCGTTCAGTATGATCGGGGATATCTGAGCCAGTGTCTCGACATTGTTTAAAACCGAAGGTTTATCCCAGAGACCCTTATGAGCCGGGAACGGCGGTCTCGGTCTCGGCATCCCGCGTTTGCCTTCAATCGAACGCATAAGAGCGGTCTCTTCGCCGCATACGAATGCACCTGCACCAAGATATATCTCAAGGTCAAAGGTGAAGCCGCTGTCCAGAATGTTTTCACCAAGAAGGCCGGAATCGTTACAGTCATCTATGGCGAGCTGGAGGCGCTTAACTGCGAGAGGATATTCAGCCCTGACATAGATAACCCCTTTACTGGCGCCTATGGCTTTTGCCCCTATAATCATACCTTCTATAACTGAATGAGGATCTGCCTCCATAACCGACCTGTCCATAAAAGCTCCGGGGTCTCCTTCGTCACCGTTACAGAGCATGAATTTTTGATCTGCCTGAGACTTTGAAGCAAACTCCCATTTTAACCCTGTGGGGAAACCTGCGCCGCCCCTGCCCCTGAGGCCTGAATCCTTTACAACTTTTATTATATCTTCGGGTTTCATCTCAGAAAGGGCTTTTGAGACAGCCATATATCCGTCTCTGGCAATGTATTCCTCAAGGCTCTCCGGATCAATAAGACCTTTATTCCTTAAAACCCTGAGCACCTGGTGTTTGAAGAAAGGTATGTCGTTCATTAAAGGGATAGCGTGTTTCTTTTCGATATCCTTAAACATTAACTTTTCGTACGGCCGGCCTTTCAGAAAGTGTTCTTCTACCAGTTTGGGCACTTCTTCAGCGGTTAATTTCTGGTAAAATATCTCATCAGGAAAAACGAGCATAACAGGCCCCTCGGCGCAGAACCCGTTACAGCCGGTAAGGACTATTTTTACCTCTTCTGACAGCCCCCTCTTTTTCAGTTCTTCTGCTAAGGCATCTTGTACTTTTTTCGTGCCGCTGGCAACACAGCCTGTCCCGGCGCAGAGCAATAAGTGTGAACGATATTTTTCCATTATTTCTCCTGAACAAATAGGATTCGAGGATTCAAGTGTAATTTTTTTACTCACTTGACCCCTTGAACCCTGGGCCCCTTGCATCCTTAATGTATTAATTAATACGTTGTCTCGCTTCCTATAACCAACGCGTATTTTTCTATTGGTTTGCCCCCTATCAGATGTTCTTTGAATATCTCTCTGATCTTGTCGACTGTCAAATCTCCGTATTTTACCGGCGGACTGTTAAGGATTTCCACGGTTGCCATAGGTTCGCGGGCGCAGAGGCCGGCGCATCCTGATGTTGTGACAATTACATCTTCTGCTTTTGTCTGTGTCATCTCATCCATTAAAGCCGTCATGATTTCTCTTGCTCCTGCTGCGATTCCGCATGTGCCCATGTGGACTGTAATTTTTGCCCTGTTACCGCCTTCCCTGAGAGTAAAGGTCGCCTTTTGTTTATCCTTTATTTTTTTTAAATCGGCAATTGTTAATCTAGCCATTTCCTGTCCCCCTTTTTTTTTCAGGCATATTGTTCAATTATCCCTGACACTTTCTTCGGATTTACCGCACCGAAGGTCTCTTCATCAACAACTATAACAGGTGCGAGCCCGCACGCACCGAGACAGCGGACAGTTTCTAAAGAGAATTTGCGGTCTTCAGTTACGTCACCGACATCAATACCGAGCTCTTCCTTAATCTTGGTCAGGGACTCCTCGACTCTTTTAACATAGCATGCAGTGCCCAGACATACTCTTATGTTATGGTCACCCCTTGGTTTCATGGTAAAGTAAGAGTAGAACGAAACAATGCTGTGCAGTTCAGCAGTAGGCACATTTAATCCTTTTGAGATACGTTTCTGTATTTGGGGAGGCAGATAACCCACTATCTGCTGGCAGCGCTGAAGCACCGGGATCGTATTGCCGGGTTTATTTTTATATTGACCTATAACCCTTTCTATCTCATTAATCATTGACGGGGGGAATTCTTCAGGCGGTTTTTCATCTTCAGGGATTTTTGTCTTTTTCCAGTCTATCGCCCTGGTGACTACATCGAGAAGAACTGACGGGGTAAAGGGTTTAGGGATGTAATCTATGATGCCGATTTCAAGGGCCTCCTTTATGCTATCCTGTGAAGGATACCCGGTTATAATGAGAATACCGGTATCGGGCCTGGAGATTTTTATCCACTTGATCAGGGTAAGGCCGTCAACTTCCGGCATTTTTAAATCAGTAATAACAAAATCATATTGATTCTGTTCCATTAAGCTTATGGCTTCTTTGCCTCCCAAAGCACTTTCTACATGATATCCTTCAGATTCGAGAATTCTCTTACAGCCTGTTATGATCACAGCTTCATCATCCACTACAAGTATCCTGATTTTATCAGCCATAGTTAAGCCCCCTGTTATCAGTTGAGAATGTAGAATTATAATGCAAGAATTATAAAAAAAGCCCGCTGCTTATGATGAAATTATAATTTCTTATTCAGAGCCTCTAAAGTCCCAGTATTTCCATTTAAGGTATTCATTGATTGCCTTCGCTGCTTTTCTTCCGGCACCCATGGCAAGGATCAGGGTTGCAGCACCTGTAACTATATCTCCGCCGGCAAAAACACCTTTTTTTGAGGTCATGCCTGTTAGTTCTTCGGCTATGATATATCCTTTGCTGTTTAATTTTAAATCCGGCATGGTTTTCAGTAAAATCGGATTTGCGCCGGCGCCAAGGGCAGGGATAGCTACATCTATTTCAATCTGAAATTCACTGCCCTTTACCGGAATCGGTTTTCGCCTCCCCGAAGCGTCGGGGTCTCCCAGTTCCATTTTTACGCATTCAACCGCGCAGACTTTCCCGGTACCGTCATTAATAAGCCTGGTGGGATTTGCCAGCATTACAAACTCCACACCCTCTTCTTTTGCATGGTGTATTTCGGCTTTTCTGGCCGGCATCTCAGATTCGGAACGCCTGTAAATAAGATATACTTTTTCAGATCCGAGCCTTAGGGCTACCCTTGCAGCATCCATTGCAACATTACCGCCCCCGATGACAGCAACATTCCGGCCTATTTTTATGGGGGTATCGTATTTTGGAAAAAGGTATGCCTTCATTAAATTGGCCCTTGTAAGGAATTCATTTGCAGAGTAAACACCGTTTAGATTTTCTCCTGGGATTCCCATAAACATCGGTAATCCGGCTCCTGTTGCGATGAAACAGACATCATACCCTTTTTTATTTAATAGTTCGTCAACAGTATAGAGTTTTCCGATTACCGCATTCAGGACCAGTTCAACCCCAAGTTTTTTTATGTATTCAACCTCTCTCTCTACTATTGTTTTTGGAAGCCTGAATTCAGGTATTCCGTAGATCAGTACTCCGCTCGGTTTATGCAGTGCTTCAAATACAGTAACCGCATGCCCGGCCTTTATCAGGTCAGATGCACAGGTCAGGCCCCCGGGGCCTGAACCTATGACAGCCACCTTTCTGTTAGTCGATTTTGGTTTTTCAGGGAGGTTGACCTCTCCGTGTTCTGCTTCATAATCAGCAACAAACCTTTCCAGGTTCCCAATAGCAACAGGCTGTCCTTTTTTTCCCAAAATACACCTGGATTCGCACTGGATTTCCTGGGGACACGCTCTTCCGCAAATTGCGGGCAGCGCGTTTTTTTCCTTGACCTTATTACATGCCTCAAGGAACTTACCCTCTTTAATCAGGGATATAAACTGGGGGATATATACCTCAACAGGACAGCCTTCCCTGCACGTGGGGTTTTTACAGGATAGGCATCTGGCAGCTTCCTTAACTGCTTCCTCCGGTGTGTATCCGAAAGGGACTTCACTGAAATTCTTTACCCTCTCAGCAGGGGACTGCTCCCTCATCTTTACCCTGGATTTTATTTTTTTACCGGTTTTTTTAGTCTTAGCCAGCATTATTTGCTTTCAGTCTCCTGCCTGTTTTTTTCAATGGACGCTTTCTCTTCCGGGAGATACATCTTCTGTCTCTCCATAAGCAGGTCAAAGTCCACTTTATGCCCGTCAAAATCAGGGCCGTCAACACAGCAGAACTTTGTCTCTCCGCCTATATTGACTCTGCACCCTCCGCACATCCCGGTTCCGTCGATCATTATAGAGTTCAAACTGACCGTTGTTTTCACTTTGTATTTTGCTGTTATTTTACTGACGAATTTCATCATAATGGCCGGGCCGATGGCAACAACCAGCTTAATATCTTTATCACGCTCAAGAAGCTCGTCCAGGGGAACGGTTACAATCGCTTTTCTTCCATGAGTGCCGTCATCAGTTGTAACGATTAATTCATCTGATACCTTGCGGACCTTATCTTCCCAGAAAAGCAGGGACTTTGTTCTTGCTCCTATAATTGAAATGACTTTGTTCCCGGCCTCCTTCAACGCCCTGGTTATCGGAAAGACAGTTGCAACTCCGACTCCGCCGCCTATGCACACAACTTTTCCAACCTTCTCAATGTGTGAAGGGGTGCCGAGAGGACCGACTACATCGGAGATGTTATCGCCTTCATTTAACGCGCAGAGATGATTTGTGGTCTTTCCCACCTTCTGGACTACAATAGTCAATGTACCTTCTGCCCTGTTAAAATCAGCGATGGTTAAAGGTATCCTTTCACCTTCTTCGTCAATTTTGACAAGGAGAAAATGACCCGGTTCTGCCTTTAGAGCGATATCTTTTGCATCTATATCAAATGATGTTATGCTTTCCGATAATTCCTGTTTGCGCAATATTTTAAACATTATTTTCCCCCGATGATGTTATTAGCCTTTTTATAGTTTAACAGGAATATTGTTCAAAATTCCGAATAAGTACGGGTATCACAATATCTATTCGTAAGATATGAAACAGCTTTTTTGCCCTTTGGTACAGTTAAAGCGGGATATTATTTCCAGTCTCCTCCGCGCTGTTTTGATTTTTTCCGGAATATCTGTATAGATTTATGCACCCCGGGTGTATTTATGCGTGGCCAGGCTCTTATGACGGTTCAGACAGGGGCAGTACCCTTGCAAGCCACAGCAGCCAGCCCTCTGAAAGATGGTCTTTTAACAAAGCGCACATAACATCATTTGCCTTTGTGTTGATTTCCTTAATCTCTGCATGCATGGGAGACAGCAGGTCGTTGCTCTGTCCGGTGCCTGTGTAGATCCTGGCAAATGGTTCACCTGCCTCGAGCTTATCTTTAGTTTTTACAAAATCTACATACATAAGTGAGCCGGTCAAAAACCAGTACCTGAGGTCGCATCCTATTTCCCATAGCCTGTCTTTGACAGGCCTTGCCCATGTGCCTTCTTTGTAAAAAAGAACAGGATTGTCATCACGCAGGGGGACAACATAATCTCTGAACTCGTCAATAAAAGTTTTTCTTAGTATCCAGCCTCTTTCATCAAAGACCTTTTTGGCAACATTGAGCATAAAATCCGGGGTAAAAGGTTTTTCAATATATTTTGACGCTCCGAGTTCTATTGATTTTTTAGCGTCTTCAAGTGTGGGATAACCAGTAATAATGACTACATCTGTTTGAGGTTTTATAACACGGGCTTCTTTAAGTACGCTCATCCCGCTTATGTCAGGGAGTCTTACATCGGAGATAAGAAGATCAAAATCATCTTTAGCTAATTTATCAAGGGCGCTTTCTCCTTTTTCAACAGTGGTAATGCTGTATCCCTCTGCGCCAAGAATCCTTTTACAGCTTAAGTTGACAATAGGGTCATCATCCAGTACAAGGATTTTCCCCTTTCCCTTTTTCATTGATATCTCCCTTTAATAATAGGGTTATTTTTTTAATATAATACTTTTTGTTTCATTTAGCCATTGACTTATACTGTCTTTAATAAATTTTATTACTTCAGGGTCGTTTACAGGAACACCGTCCAGTTCTTTTCTGATTTCAGCGGTGCTTAAATCGTAAGTATGGCCGTTCCTTGAGTATTTAAAGTCAAAATCAAGCCCGGTATTGCCTGCTATTAAAACTATGAGGGTGTTTAAAATATCACCGAGAGGCTTTCTGTCAATATGGTTATGCTGGAAGTGAGCGGTAATTGTTGTGCCTTTACCCTTTTTTGTCTGTATATTTAAGGACCCTGAGCTTTCCTTTGCAGCCTGCGCAAGCAGAGGTATGCCCAGCCCTACCCGCCGGGTTGTCCTGGTGGTAAAAAAAGGGTCCTGGACATTTTTAAGCATTTTGTCGTCCATGCCTTTTCCATTATCACTAATTTCTATAAGAAGAAGATTTTTTTTAATGTCCTCAATAAGCTTTATCCCTATTTTATTAGCTCCCGCATTTATAGAATTTTCCGCAATATCAAGTATATGTAATGATAAATCCTGCATAAATAAATCCGAATATCTAAATACGAAACCTGCCTGCCGGCAGGCAGGTCCGAAACAAATTCGAAACTCAAATGGTCTAAATTAAAAACAGATAGACATTTTCTGTGTTTCAGTCATTTGAATTTTGGTCATTCAATATTGTTTCGTGCTTCGAAATTCGTATTTCGAATTTAACCATTTTAATGATAAATCTTTCATGTTTTTAGCTAATAACTATTAACGAATAACAAATAACGAATAATTAATTTTATATTTAATATCAGTAGTGTCCGGTTAAAACAGGCTGAGTTGTTTAAAACTATATGATTGATAAGGAATTTCACGATATTTTTTGTGGTGTCGACTTGAAAACACATA
>VAPA010224558.1_pt1 | contig 22707 bp, 22 predicted proteins | sample 3395041 | NCBI WGS metagenome assembly VAPA01 (sample SAMN08290432, study PRJNA428436) | hydrothermal vent metagenome | isolation source: Deep-sea hydrothermal vent chimney | place: Indian Ocean: Southwest Indian Ridge | depth 1973 m m
GAAGGTACTTTCTTCTGATGCATCTCACATAGTGTTGAACCAATCCGTGACTTCATACAAGTTGAACAGAGTTCTCTAACAATCTGGTCTGCGGTAGCTTCTCCTGTCTTAAGCATCCCTGTGAGCTTCTCTGAAAGGTGTCCAATCTCAACAGCCAGTCTGGCCTTTGTGACTGGTTGATTAAGGTACTTGCTCACAGCTGCTTGGGTCAAGTCCATTCTTGAAGCGATTTCTGTCTGGGAGAATCCTTCTTTCCGTAGAGATCTGGCAACGAAAGTTCTAACAACGGGTAGAAAATCCCGCTGTACAATTTCACAAGGGGGCCTCATTTCGAATCACATCAATTTCTATAACACTGTTATAAGAAGCGTTATATGAATGCTTGCATGCACTCCAATCAGTGACAGGAATATGGCCGATTACCCAGTCAGAAGAGACCCCGGGAAGGTTATCACAGTCATTGTATTTGTAGTGATCCTAGTTGTCGCATCTTATGCAATAGTTACATGGTGGAAACCAAGGTTCGTTGTCTATACATACAGTAGCTTTCTTGATTGGGGTGACGAGGGTGCAGATATTGTGCTTGAGAGAGCTTTTGCACCATTCGAGGAGCAGTATGGAGTGGATGTAGACATCATCTTGTTGGATTCTGATGCAAACGGAATCATATCAAAATTGGTTGTAGAATCGTCTAATCCAATTGCAGATGTTGTGATAGGTATCGATAATATCCTCATACTCCAAGAAGCTGCAAGAAATGTCTTGGAACCGTATGTTTCACCGAATCTCAATCTCATCAACGAGTCATTTGTTAATGCTCTTGACCCCGACCACTATCTCACACCATTCGATTTTGGTATTGTTACATTGATCTACTCAACAAATTCAATCAACACAACAACCCATCCGCAGCTTGGGAATCTGACCTTTGCAGACCTTGCTGAAACTAGTCTGGCATCTGCATTGGTAACAGAAAACCCACACTTCAGTAGCCCTGGACTCGCTTTCCTTCTATCACAGATTGCAGTCTATGAAGAAATACTCCATGAGGATTGGACCACTTGGTGGGATTCAGTCAAAAATGATATTGATGTTCAAGAGGGATGGACCGAAGCATGGTCAGTATGGTCTAACGACCCAACAAAGCATCTGATGGTCAGCTATGGAACGGACCCAGCATATTCTTCAAGCTGGCTTGGTGGTGCAGAACCTGATACATATGTTGCTCCATTCTACTATAACGATGAACCTTGGGCTTGGATGCAGGTCGAAGGTGTAGGATTAGTCAAGAATGGTCCCAACCCAGAATTAGGAAGAGCGTTCATTGATTACTGTCTTAATGCAACTGTACAGATGGAGATACCGCTAAATCAATGGATGTTCCCAGTGAGAACCGATCTAGCTCTTCCAAGTGTCTATCAATATGCAATCCACCCAGATGAAATCAACATGCTTAATGATCTGCTGAATTCCACCGTGATATCTGCTAATCTCTCGATTTGGCTTGACCAATGGGATGCATTGAGGACTCCATAGGTGGGTATCGTTTGGAGAGACGGACATTCACGAGAAAGTTAGTACTGGCATTCCCGATTATTCTGCTAATGGTATTCCTCGTCTATCCCGTCCTCACCGTCATTGTACAAGGTCTTCTCTCAGATAGTGGTTCTTCATTCGCGGAGGTGGTTTCTTCTCCGTCAATTCAATTCGGAATTCAGTTTACATTCTTTCAGGCGTTACTAAGTACAATTTTGATTGTCACTCTTGGTTTGCCGGGAGCTTTCATTCTTGCAAGATTACGTTTCAAAGGAAAATCACTCGTGAGAGCGTTGATGATTGTGCCATTTGTGTTACCACCGATTGTTGTGGTTATTGGATTCAATCAGATGTTCGGTGCGTATGGAGTGATTGACTCCTTTTTGATGTGGTTACAATCGTCTAGTTTGTCAGTATTCAATCTGGCTACTGGGGTTCCTGGAATTATTCTGGCACACACATTCTACAATATACCTCTAGTACTTCTAATGGTATCAGCCTCTTTGGAACGGCTCAGTCCTGAAATCGAAGAAAGTGCTGACCTTTTGGGAGCTACAACCTTCCAGCGTTTCAGGAGGATTACACTTCCACATATTTTACCTTCTTTGCTTGCATCTGCGATACTATCTTTCCTCTTTTGCTTCATGTCGTTTCCAATAATTCTCGCTTTTGGGCAAGGGAGATTTCTAACAATCGAAGCACAGATTTGGAATGCCTTCAGGTTTTTTGACTATGGGCAAGCTAGTTCACTTACTCTGATTCAGATTTTCATCACTCTAACTTTGGCGCTAGTTTATGTCAAACTTGGAAGACAGTCAGGAAATAATGGAGGAGCAACAGCGTCCATCAAGACAATCGAATTTGGTCAATATCGTGTAAGAGAGAGATTTTTGATCGTGACATATATTGGAATGCTGATAGTGTTGATTATTGGACCGATAGTAACAATCCTTAGAGCTGCAGTCTACAATCCAAATAATGGGTTGCTAACTCTGGATGGTTTTTCAAACCTCTTGACAGGAGGAAGTCATGGGGGTATCACCCACCTTGTTAATTCCCTATTCTATTCAGGTTTGGCCACTCTCTTTGCAGTTGTCCTAGGTATCCCATTGGCATTAGCAATGCGGTCGAGGATCAAGACTATTCCGACATTTGCGTCGACTATGATTCTTCTTCCGCTTGGTGTTTCCTCAATCAGCGTTGCATATGGTTTAATGTTAGCCATAGCAGTGCCAACTGGTCTTGTAACAAATCCTTGGCCAATCATTGTAATAGCTCAAACAATTATCGGGCTGCCATTCAGTGCAAGGGCGATAGAGATAGCAATGAGAAATATTGACCAAGCTGTATTAAATCAGGCAGACTCACTTGGAGCGTCAAGATTGCAAAGACTCCTATTTGTCGAGCTTCCACTCCTCGCTCCAGGTATCCTTGTTGGTGGAGTCTTTGCGTTTGCAATGGCGATCGGAGAGATGTCAGCGACATATCTCATCGCTTTGCCCCAGAATTATACCTTGGCTGTTTCAATATATACTAATTATGCAACTCGGCACTTTGTGGAAGCAGGGGCAGCAGCTCTTATTCTAGTTATTATTTGTGTGATTGCATTTCTGGTTATGGAACGAATCTCAGAAGGAAGTACAACAGGTGGTGCGTTATAATGGCTGATGTTGAATTGAAGGGTCTTGTAAAAGAGTTCGATGATGGAACTCGAATTGGACCGATTAATCTAACAGTGAAGGATGGTGAGATTCTAACTCTTCTTGGACCATCGGGCTCTGGAAAGACAACTACACTTAGAATGGTTGCAGGGTTCATTGAGGAAGTGGAAGGTAGCCTATTCTTCGATGGAAAGGATATGATTGATGTACTGCCGAGAGAGCGGAATATTGGAATGGTCTTCCAGTCAGTCGCACTGTTTCCGAACATGACTGTCTTTCAGAATATCTCATTTGGACCTGAGATGGCAGGTTGGTCTAGGGATAGGACAGTTGAGAGAGTTGAGGAACTAGCAGATCTTTTGGGAATACGTAATCTCTTACTGAGGAAAACAAGTGAGATTAGTGGTGGGGAAGCTCAACGAGTTGCTCTTGCGCGGGCACTGGCTAAAGAACCAAAACTCCTACTACTAGATGAGCCACTTTCATCTCTAGACCCACAGCTAAGAGAGAAACTCCAAATGGAGATACGAAGCATTCAAAGAAAATTAGAAATCACAACAATCTATGTGACTCATAGTCAAGACGAAGCATTTGCGATATCTGACAAAGTAGCAATCTTAGATGATGGCATCGTGAGTCAAGTCGGCACTCCTGAGGAGCTTTATGATTCACCAACCAATGAGTTTGTGGCTAGATTTCTGGGTAGTGGTAATATTTTCTCTGGGCAAGTAGTGGAAGTATCTGATGGGCATCTTACTGTTTTGGTAAATAACAGTCGATTCAAAATTCTAGGTGAAGGAGAAATTAACTCACTAGTCAAATTCAGTATGAAACCTGAAGATATCATAATTTCTGACACATCAGTAACAGATTGGGCACAAGCTAACCTGATTTCAATCACACCCCAAGTAGGTTCCTACAAAGTGACCGTTGATTTCAATGGTCTTCCATTAAATGCTCTAATATATGATGAGCAGCTAGTCAAGCGTCTGAGAGCGAATGGTGAAAGTGTTATTTCGTTTTCATTCAAACCTGAATCAATTATTATCCTCAGGTAATTCAGCTTGTTAATCTGGTGGGGGAGGAATTTTGGCCCGTTTTGATTTTGGTTTAGGTTCAACATCAGATTCAGGTTTTGATTTAAGCTCATCAGAGGATTCTGAAGCCGTTTCTGAAGAAGGAGCCGTCACAAGCATCTCACGGTCTACTAGAGCTAATACTTTGCTTCGAATGTAATCAGGAGAGCTTACCATATCGGGTACATCAAACTCTGTTGTCAGATAACGCATCATGGATAAAGTTGACCTCCTCTTGAAAGCCATGAAGACAATTGTGAAGTTAAGAATGATTGAGAAGAGTGGACCTAAAGAAACAATTATGATGAAAATGGGAATCCATGGAGCCTCTGTTCCTACGCTCAGGGTGAGCTCTAACCAAACAAGAATAATGTCTACTCCCGCAAAGAACTCGAGAATATCTTCAACATCATCACCGACATTACTTAGAGATCTATCTTTTGTATCAAGATGAAACAGGCCTGAGTCTTTCAATAACCATGGACCGAAATATAGCAACATGATTGTAAATGGTAGAATGACTATGCTTACAATCATCAACACAGTACCTAGAAAAATCAGGTCCCCTGTGTTTAATTCAACCATCAATTCAAACCCGAGAAGTGTTAATGCGATCCCTACAATGAGTATCGAGCCATAGAGAGACCTCCTGAAGGCAATTCCCAAGGTTTCATTCTTTGGTTCCGGAGAGAGGAAGTAGTCGCCAGAGTGTTTTTTTGCACGTCTATGAATATGAAGGGATAGACTTACCGTTCTAGGCCATTTAATGAGAATCCCACATAACAGTAATGCAAGGGCTACAGAGCCAGCTGAGGCCGCTAACATATACGAAGTATATGGAAGAAAACGAGAGGTGTCAAAACTATAGACACCAGAGAAGTTCAGTATCGTGAGAAGGCCCCATGTGGACGCTAGCATGATGACTGTTGATGCGATAAGACCAAGAATGACTTTCCCCGCACTCAGGCTCTCGGCTTCATCAAATTGCTGCTTATACGGATTTGAATATGCCTTTGTTTCTCCCATCATTAGCAACCAAAATATGCTGGGTCACATCGCTCATAAGCATTCTTCACACCAATCAATACTATTCTGACACCAGAACACGTTTCTATCTAGCACAATAACAATCATATAGCACAAAATGGGATTAATCTTTGCACTGGCAATGCCAACTCTGAAACGTCAATATGTAACGTAGTGATTGATTATGGTTGTAGGCTACGAGGTAATGGAAGACGGAACCCTGAATGAGGTCGAACTAACGAAAGATGATCTCGATTCAACAAGGGTAGTTTGCATAGTGGACGGCGAAACAAAAAGCATCTACCTCTGGAAAGGGAGTCAAGCAGGAGTCAGAAGGAAGTTCATAGGAGCTAGGGTCGCGACCAATCTGAGAACAGAATATGGCTTTCAATTCAAGGTTAGGCCCTTAGATGAAGGTGAAGAAGAACCAACTTTCTTTACTGCACTAGATGGAACAACAACAGCTATTAGAGTCTTGAAGCCTGGAGAAAAAGCTCCACCACCAACACCACCGAAACCTAAGACTACAACTCCAGCTGAAACAACTACTCCTGTAGATTCAGCACCATCGAAACCAAAACCTGAAGCACCTGTTGTGACTTCCTCAGCCCCACCTCCGAAAGCACCCACAACACCAAAGCCGACACCCACCGCAGCGGCGCCTCCGCCACGTGCTCCTACAGCCGCAACAGCGGCACCAGTCCCTTTAGGAGAAATTCAGGCTATGATTGCGGAACTTGAAACTGTTACTCCGCCAGAAGGATATCAGCGAGAGTTGTTGATTGTCTACAATGAATTATTCACAGTTGCGGAGCACAAGATTTCAGTGTTCGGACAAGAAAAGATTGAACGCAAATTTGAGAAAGTGAAGGATCCCCCTGAAGGCACCTTCATGGCTGAAGGGTTCATCCCTCGAGTGATTGTCAGGGATGGAAAAGTTTTGGGAATAGAACTTCTAAAAGGAACCCCAGATGCCATTCTAAGTCCAATCAAAGCGGAAATGAAGGAGCGTCTTGGAGACCTCATTAGCTTTTTCCGCTCAGAGATGGAAGAGGGTGAACCAGCACCCAAAAAGAAAGCGAAAGGAAAAGCAAAGAGCAAGAAACGAAAACTTGTTGCTAAATAACTGATACACATCAAAGAGGTAAATAAAATGTCATCTCACCTTGACCCAGCAAAGGAAAAGGAGCTTGTAGAGCTCTTGATGGGCTTAACGAATTATGCAGATTTGGATGCGATTGCTGTAGTCAGCAAACAAGGGGTCAAGCTTGCATACTTTGCAACTGAAGAATCAGATGCAGACCCTGACTTAATGGCCGCAGTGAGCGCTGCACTTCTCATGACCGGAGATATGGCAGCGGAAAAACTAGAGTTGAGCGAATTATACGAAGTAATCGTTCGAGGAAAGGAAGGATTTATCGTCCTCTCACATGCTGGTGAATTCTTATTGATGGGTTCAGCAAAGGACCTAACCTCAATGGGTCTTGCCGTAACTCAAATGAGAAAATATGCTAGAGAAGTTGGAGATCTTCTCGGACGATAGTCTGCATGATGCTGAAATTGTCTTTTTTTCATTACAACCTCGCATGAGAACACATTATTACATGGGTTAATAGTCAGAAGACCCAAGTGTTACGTAATGAAAGCTTGGATGAATGAATCGTGAAAGGCATTATTGTGTTTGATGAGGGAGGCGTCGGAATAGCCTCAGTAGGCTTAGAGAGTATCAAGCTCAATCACGAGTTATTCGGTTCATTCATATCAGCAATCCAAGCTTATGCTCAAAGATCTATTGGTCGTGAAATGAAGGCGCTGACCTACAGCAAGATAAAACTCATGATTGATTATGTCTCGGACAAGTATGTCGTCACCCTTCATTCTATTGAAGATCCTGATGCTGATTGGAATCACAGTGCAACAGTGAATGTCATTGAAGGGGATGGATTCAAGCTTGATGACCAATACCTAGGTATACTGCGAGAATTATTGACCGAAGAGATAATCTCCCGTGATGAAGTTGAGTCTAGTATCGACAAACTGAAATCATTGTGACATCTAGTCCTCAACTTCGGCTCCACCACCCTCTGACCTAACACTACTTCTGATAGGTGGTGTGGGAATAGGGATTGTACTCATAATCGCGGTTGTGTATATGAAACGACGTTAGGTCGTGTCCACAAACAATATACGGTAGATGAGGTGCAGCAGAATCAGGGGTAAAGATGAAACTCGACATCACTCCACGTGCAGCAAATCTTCAGTACGCTATTCGCGATATAGTAGTTGCGGCAAAACAATATGAAAAGAGAACAGGTGAAAAACCCCTCTACCTCAATATTGGAGACCCAATCAAGTATGATTGGAAAACACCGCAATACATGGTAGACGCGATTTGTAAAGCTGCTCAGGATGGTTGGAATGGTTATTCACCTTCAGATGGTGAGGAACAGCTCAGAGTTGCCGCTGCTGATAAAGAGAAACGGGTCAATGGAATCACAGTGGACCCAGAACGAATGATAGTTACAGCGGGGGTTTCAGAAGCAATCCAGTTTCTTTGCGGAGCTCTCGTCAAGTCAGGTTCAGAACTCCTTGTACCAGGGCCGAGCTACCCTCCTTACATCAGCTATGTGAAGTTCTTCGGAGGGAATCCAGTAGCTTACAGAACTGTTGAGGAAGACGATTGGAACCCCGACACAGAGGACTTGAGGAAGAAAATCACTGACAAAACGGTTGGAATCCTAGTCATCAATCCTAACAATCCAACAGGATCAGTATACAATGAGAAAACGCTGAAAGAAATTGTTTCCATAGCTGGGGAACATGGTCTCCCTCTAATCTCAGATGAGATATACGATCAACTCACCTATGATGAACCACAAACGCCTATGGTTCGTATTGCGGGAGATGTTCCGGTTATCGGCTTCAACGGTGTCAGTAAAGTGTATCTTGCACCGGGTTGGCGTGTAGGATATGCATATTTCAGCGATACAAATGGAGAGCTGGAACCTCTCCATGACGCCATGATTCGACAAGCTAGAATTAGAATTTGTCTGAACTCGACTGCACAGATTGCAGCTGCAACTGCTCTCGCAGGTGATGGGAGTCATCTGAAAGAGACTATGAGTCGTCTTAGAGTTAGAAGAGACCTGATCCACAAGAGGTTAAATGAGATTGATTCTATCTCGACAAGACTTCCAGAGGCTGCATTCTATATCATGCCCAAGATTGACCTTAGCGGAAGATGGAAGGATGACACCGAGTTTGTAAAGAATGTTCTCGCTGAAACCGGAGTTGTCTTTGTGCCAGGTCGAGGATTTTGTGAAGAGTATGGTGCTGGACACTTCCGGAGTGTGTTCCTACCTCCTCCTGAGATGATTGAGGACGCAATGAATCGACTCGACGGTTTTATGGCAAAACGATAGAGGAAAGAAAAAGAATTCCCCGAGCTAGGTTACCAGATGCTTCAGAGGTTCACGTACATATGAATCTGGTTCCGACTAATAGTCTGAAACATAAAGATTCACTCTAATTCGGCTTTCTTTGATTCCAGAAGTTGAGTGATTTCATTCCTTAAGGACCTAGCAACTACAAGTGCCATCTCAACTTTTTCAGGAGTTGATGGACGTTCTGCAACAACAAGGAACGAGTGATTCAGAACCTTATCCACTTCTGACTGAAGGACTGTAACATCAGCACCAGAAAGAGCGAGATTATCTGCAATATCCTTGATACGCTTTGCTCCAGATTTCAGCTCATTCTTCTGCGAAGCTATATCGTCCCACTCTTTGAGACTATCTTGAACTTCTGCCTCAAGCTTCTTCTCCTGAGTAGATAATCTCTCAATTATGTCATTGAGTACAGGTGTGAGTTTCTCTTTTGCAAAAGCCTTCTTTTCATCTTCTTTTTGCTCTTTGACCTTCTTGATGAGTTGATCATCCCCAACAATAGAATCAATTGCATCGACCATATCATTGACAACTTGAACTCTGGCTTTAGCTGAATCCAATTCACCTGCTTCAACATCTGACCGACCCTGTTTTAGTGATGCAATGAGACCATCTACTATACGTACAAGTGGTTCAGTCTCAAGTTCTGTGCTTTGAATTGTATCTTTCAATACGCTGACCCGTCCATCTGTGACATCAGCGTCTTGGAGTAATTTTTCACTAATTTTGTAATCTTTCAAGACTAGAGTTCCAGGACCAACTTGTAAGCTGTACGTTGTCTTGAGCTTGTCACCATATGATCCTCTCACAAGTATCGAAAATTCCTTCAGTCCGATAAGTGCTTCAGCAGATTTCAATACAACCGCTAAATCAAGAGTGTCACCAGGAGGTAGTGTGTTAACAACTTTTGTTGCGTCTCCTGATATTAGTTTGAGACCATCATCAAAGTGCCATTCAACTGAGAGATTGAGAGCGTCACCATCACCAGAGTTGGTAATCATCACCTTAACAGGAATTTCCTCTGTAAAGGTCACGTCAACAGGGAGAACAAGTTGTGAGGACAAGTTCGGAACTTTGAGCTTACCCCGCAGGAGTTCTCGAACCATATCAAGTCCTCGATCAACATATTTCGTTAATTCTTGACTATTTGCACTGGCTAATGCAGCTTTGAGTTCAGTCACTGCTGCATTTTCGGCAGATGCAAATGCCTCAAGGTTGACAGATTGAATAGCACTCTCTAGCATCTGTGGGATCTGACTCAGTCTAACAATTGCAGGTAAACGGAGCTTTGAAGCATTATCTGCAGCAAAACTACGAGCTTTGTAGAAGCCATCAGCCTCTTTGCCAATCATTATGTAAATCATGCAGGCAGCCATTGCAATGGCAGTACCCTTACTAGTTTCAGTATCTTCACCCCACATGAGATGTTCATTAGAAGCCAATAACAAGTCTTCAGCTGCAAGCTGAAATGATTCGACTGCCTTTGATGCTTCACCAATATCGGAGTAGACATCACCAGCCGCGCACATGTTGAGGGAAGCTTTCTTGTAACTCTTCGAATCGCGGTACTCACCTGCTGATTTCAGGAATGCTTCAGCTGCTAATGCGTATTCCCTATCAGCAGTAGGAACATCACCTTTAGTTTCCGCCTCAGTAGCTCTCATGAGATGCTGGCGTCCTGCAGATTGCCGCATCGTATCCTTCTGAGATTCTTCTATCCATCTCTTGGCTCGCTCTTCCGACATCGTATTTCTCTCTCCAACTTGAGTAGAACACACTAGAGGATTAAACTCGTCGTCTTTCGAGAAGAGTCTTTTTCCCCAGTGTATATCTTACGAAACCCTAGTATACTTCTCGTGGGGAATGCCTGAGACGATCAGGAAGTCCGCCACCATGACCTTCAATCACAAGCTCGTAGCCACGGCCAATTCGGCCTTTAGAGGCTGTCTGAAATCCAACCTTCTCAATACCACGCGCGTTACGTTCGGCTGCTCTTCGCTCAATCATACTTGCTCCACTGGGAACAACAAGAACGAGTTTCTTCATGGATTCGTCAACTGTAAGAATAATTGGAGTGGCAGGTGTACCTGCACACTCGTGAAATTGACTGTCTTTATACTCGAGATTATGCTTCATCTGAACTATTACACCATCCAACGGTCAGTTCTGGATAAAACCCCACTTGGTTGCATATTAGCATTTGCGCGATGAAATGATTGGGAAAAATAAAGAGAATTTGAGCCTAGAACCCGAGAGTCCAAAGGCTCAGAAGAACGATGATATACTAAGATTAGTCTGGCGGTGGTGGAGGTGGGGGTGTATCTTCTACCTTCGTGTCAACCGGTCTAAGTACCGAATCGCGCTTCTTTCTTGTAAAGATGAAGCCAACTATAATCAACAGCAATCCAACGATTGCTACGCCAGCACCAATCATGACGGTGTACCCAGGTATGAAGTCGTACATCGGATCAAAACCGGGTAATAGGGCAAGAATAGCACCGCCAATCACTAAGAGCGCACCAAGACACACGGGTCCTGAACGCGTATATTCACGCCATGTCAAGTAGCTCAATTTTCTAAGCTCCTAATCGAGACTGTACTACGCGGTCTCGTCTAATTCTAAATAAGTCGGGCGTAGCGATTTAAGATTATTGGGTAACTACTAAGACAGAAATCATTCTAGAGAAATGCTAACAATGCAACCTGTGGATGATGTGTTGATACTAACTTTCGCCCCAGTCAGGGCACTCAACTTCTTAGCAATCAACTCATGGAATGCGCAAGGATATCCAGCAGGCATCTTTGATGCATCTGGGTCAAGGTCTCGACAAATGCCTAAAATCTTACAAGATCCGGTCTCTATTGTAGCAGTTCCAGCACCCGTTTTGGGCAATTGGCTCTCATCAGAGCAACTTTGAATCAACGCGGCGAATTTCAACAAAGCGGTAGGAGGTTCGTCAGGGTTTGACATGGCCCATCGATGAATAAGAGCATCAGCAATTCTGTTGAACATATTATCAAGCGTGCCCTTTGGTAATTCAGCTGCATATGCTGCTGTTTCACAGATCATTGTCGCATGAGCTTCTATGTTTGGTGCCCATGTAGCCTCTCCAGTTGTACGAGGGAGTGGAGGAAGTTCACCAATTCTCATGTCAGGTAACTCTGCTGGGGGAGCAGTACCCTCAATAACCACATCTCCTCTAGCAGTAGCTGCTATCTCGCCAAGTGTTATTCCATCATCATAAGCTAGGTCAAGAACCTCATAGTTTGGGCAGACTCCTGCAGTCTGGTATTTCCTTGCAAACTGAAGCAATCTTCCAGACATCTGCGCAACTGAATGTCTACTCAGACCTTCGACGCGGATATGACCATATGCAACGCCTACAATGTTGTCTAAATTCAAATCAGGAATTGTCTTCTCTGCGATTATTTTCTTTCCACGGACCACACGCACTGCCCATTTCTCATTCATGACACCAGATTGTGCACCATAACTTGTGTTTGTTATTCCCACGATTGGAGAGATTGGAAAGAATGCATCCATAATACGACCCCTAAGACAGTAGTTCTGAAGTTCACAAACAAACTGGATTCAAAAGGGTTTCTAGCAGATACAGGCAACTTAAGCAAGTTGGATAGGTGCTTGTAACTTCGGGTCAGGTACTGAATCATGAGGTTGACTTGACACTATTATTGGCCTCACAGAGCTGAGCCCAGTGCCGTTTCCTGGACGGACAGCACTGTGGTGTCCAAGATTGTCCAACTTACAATGAACGGTATCGTGGCTGTAATAATCTAAAAAGAACGGTGACTGAATGTGAATTTCACATCCAGTCATCTTCTAGCAATTACATATATCCAGGAAGATCGAGATCTTTCTGTGGTTGTCGCTTCTTCACTTGCTCAGCCAATGCGAGAAATCTTTTGACATCATCTGGTGAGAAGCTTGGTCGTACTTCGCCCAATGCCTCTTCAAAGTGTTTCATCTCAACTGGTTTTGCCTTCCAGTCGTCGCGGACTGCAGCCATAGCAGCCTCCCGAACAAGACCTTCAATGTCAGCCCCAGAGAAGCCTTCTGTTCCATCTGCAAGTTTCTCCAAACTTACATCGTCAGCGAGTGGCATTGCACGAGTGTGAACTCTCAAGATTTCCAACCGGGCATCTGTGTCTGGAGGTGGAACGAATATCACACCATCAAATCTACCTGGTCGCAAGACAGCTGGGTCAAGGATGTCAGCCCTGTTTGTAGCGCCAATCACTAACACATTCTGGAGAGTTTGCATACCATCCAATTCAGCTAGGAATTGGTTTACTATTCTCTGGCTAACACCGGTGTCATCCCGCTGACCTCTGGAGGCGAGTATTGCATCAATCTCGTCAAAAAACAGCACACATGGAGCAACCTGACGTGCTTTCTTGAAGATTTCACGAACAGCTTTCTCCGATTCTCCAACGTACTTGTTGAATATCTCTGGACCTCGGATAGATATGAAGTTCGCCTCACTCTCAGTGGCAACTGCTTTTGCTAGGAGTGTCTTCCCTGTACCTGGAGGACCAAAAAGAAGGACACCCTTAGGAGTTCGAATGCCCATTTCTTCGAAGACCTCTGGATGGTTCAAGGGAGCTTCCACTGCCTCTCTTAGCTGCATCTTCACTTTCGCTAAACCACCGACATCTTCCCAACGGACATTGGGCTTCTCAACTAATAATTCTCTTAGGGCTGAAGGAGACACATCTGAAAGAGCCATGTCAAAATCTGCTTGAGTCACAAAGAGGCTATTCAATATATCAGCAGGTATATCCCCAGTTTCTGGATCTATATGAGGTAAAACCCGACGTAGAGCTTGCATTGCGGCCTCTCTTGCAAGTGCTGATAGGTCTGCACCCACAAATCCGTGTGTCACGGCAGCTAACCTTTCAAGGTCTAGATCCTCCTCAAGAGGCATTGCTCTAGTATGAATTTGGAGAATTTCTAATCGTCCTTTCTTATCCGGAACTCCGATTACAATCTCACGGTCAAATCGACCAGGTCTTCGTAGTGCTTCATCAATGTCATCAGGGCGATTGGATGCTCCGATGACAATCACTTGACCACGAGCAGCTAGACCATCCATGAGTGCAAGTAATTGTGCAACTACTCGACGCTCGACTTCACCTGTGACATCAGCTCTCTTTGGAGCAATGCTATCCAGCTCGTCAATGAAAATGATTGATGGCGCATTCTTTTCTGCATCTTCAAAGGTCTCACGGAGCTTCTGTTCCGATTCTCCATAGAACTTGGACATTATCTCAGGTCCATTGATGATCTTGAAATTAGCACCAGATTCATTCGCGACAGCCTTTGCAATCAATGTCTTTCCGGTTCCAGGTGGACCCATCAACAAAACTCCTTTTGGCGGAGTAATTCCAAGTCGTTTGAACAACTCTGGGGATTTCATCGGAAGCTCAACCATCTCACGGATCTTTGTGAGCTCCTTTCCAAGACCACCTATATCCTCGTATGTCACATCAGGAAATGAGATATCTTCTGGTTTTGCGGGTTTCGTCAATACTTCAACAACAGTTGCAGGTGTTATTCTAACATGTTTACTAGGTGACACTGTAGTTGCTGTAAACTGTAGACCCTGCCCAATCGATGAAATCATAATCACATCACCGCGTGTGATTGGTTTATTGATCAATTGCTGTTTCACATAGTTTTCGAATCCCTGCTGGAAACGAACTGGTTGACCAGGAGCCAAAACAATCTTGGTTGCTTCTGGAATAGTTGTTTTGCTTACGTCAGTCATCTCACCAAGCCGTACTCCAGCGTTGTTCCGAATCAATCCATCCATTCTGACCATATCGAGAACTTCGTCTTCTTTGAGACTGGGCCATGCAACTGCTACAGTCTCTTTTGTACCTTTGAGGAGGACGTAGTCACCAGAACGTATCCCAAGGTGATTTCTCACATCTGAGTTTAACCTCACAATACCACGGCCTTGATCTTTTGGCATGGCTGCAGCAACTTTCAGTCGAACTAAATTTTCACTCATTTTCTTACTCTCTTTTATCTAATTTTAAATACCCACGGCTTTCTTCTTGATTCTCAGCTCTGAAGACAACAATCTCAATCACACCATTACGATTGGAAATATTCGATTTCTCTAAATCAATTAGAAATCCAGGTTCGAGGTTCATGGATTGTGTTTCATTATCAAGCTTGACTGTGATATTCTCTCCATCCACTTTCACTACAGGTTCTACCGAGGTGTCGAAATGTCCTTGAATTAGAAAAATAACACTATCGCCAAGATCTATCTTCTCTACAATTGGTTCATCGCTCTTTGGTTTGATTTCTGATTCGAGCGGTTCATTAACAAATGAGCCGGTCCATGATCTAATTGTAACGTTACCCTCTGGAAATGTACCGAAGGTTTCTGTGAATTGTTCTATCATCTTGCGGACCACTGACTCAATGTCATCATCTATCATATGGAAAAATTCCTCCCATTACGAAGCCCCGGGCGGCATATGCCGCCCATCCGAGTCACCGTTGGGGCTCCCTTTCTGTACGGCTTGTCAGCCAGTACCTAAGATACCATTTGGTATATTAGTATAAAAGGATTGTCATATGCCTTCACCTGAACAATCAGGTAGTGAGCTCTTAATTGACCAAACTCTTCCATTCGACCTCGACATTATGCAATAGGCCCGCTTTGAAACTGAAAATTGGAATAAGGGCACTAGGAATACGGATATATTGAGTAGATTCTTCCATAGCTAAGACTTTGGTGTAAAATTAATGCCAACATGCTCTCTGTGCGGCACGGAAGATCTCAGCTTCACTTGCCCTTATTGTAGTGGTATCTTCTGTTCAGAACATCGTCTTCCGGAAAGTCATGGCTGTCCTGCCATGCACAAGGTCAGAGAGGAGGCAAGGGAACGTGTTTCTGATTCTCTAGATCCACAGGACATGAATGTAACATATCCCACTCAACAACCACGGAAAACAAGACGCAGAAGGCGAAAGAGGAAACGATTCTCGTCTACTGAGATTCGAGACTTGGCGATTTCCTCAGTCTTGGTTATTCTCGTGGGGATATCCATGTTTGGAAGCCCATATGGCATTTTTGCAGCTCTGCAAAATCTAATGGTCTATATTGGATGGGGTCTTTGGTGGTTACCAGTGGGTATGATCAGTATCTTTCTCGGTTCATTCATGGCCCACGAGCTCGCACACAAATTCGTTGCCCAACATTATGGAATGTGGTCAGAGTTCAGAATGACATCATCGGGTTACCTCATGTCAGGCATGGCAATTCTATTCTCCATACCAATATTCGGTACTGGTGTTGTCTACACAACTGGAACCACAAATAGAGAGCACAATGGAAAATCAAATCTGGCTGGTCCTTTGACAAACTTCGTCATAGCTGCATCATTAATGATTCTTGCTCTTGTTTTTTGGTTAGTTTCACTTCCACTTGGATTTGCATCCATCCTCATCCAGTATGGAATTCAATTGAATGCATTCCTTGGTCTCTTCAACATGATACCAATCCAACCTTTTGATGGTGCTACTGTCAGAGAGTGGAGTAATTCGATATGGCTTGCTCAAGTGATTGGACTCGTGTTTATGCTCGGTCTTGGTTTCGCTTTCCCATATCTTGGATTTTGAAGTGTTGCGGCAATAATACCACGCTTCATAGCGAAACAAAATAGAACAATCACTGACTTTGTCAGGGGATTTACCAATTGCTCACACCTAAGGGAAATAGCCCAGATATCACAGAACTCTCAGTTTCAGCTTGGTTTTATCGTAATCGCACAATCGCAGGTTTTGACAACCCTGCTCGTTCACTCTATGTTTCAATTCGAGAGCTTGTTGAGAACAGCCTTGATGCATGCGAAGATGAACGAGTATTGCCAGAAGTGAGCGTATTTCTTCATCGAGAAGATGATTCACGTGAACAAGATTTGATACACTCAGGACCAGAAATTTACGAACTGATGGTAAAAGACAATGGGAAGGGAATCAAACGAAATGACATACCTGTTTTGATTGGGAAGATGCTCACTGGAACAAAGTTTACTTTTAGACAAAGTAGAGGAACATTCGGGTTGGGGGGGAGCCTTGCTCTACTGTATGGACAAGTCACAACTCAGGAACCTATTGAAGTAGTAACTGGAAGAAGGGGAGAACCCTATGGACATAGAGTAGTCATGCGCCTTGACATTGAAACAAATCAGCCTAATATCATCGAGGAAGAGAGAATATCTAAATCACCAGATGAGAGTGGAACAATGATTTCGTTTCAACTGCAAGGAGACTGGATCAGAAGCAAACGACGAATCATCGAATACTTCTCTCAGACCGCTATTATTGTTCCCCATGCCTCACTCCTTCTCGAAACCCCCGAAGGTGATGTGCTCAAATTTGATAGGTTGATTGACAACCTTCCAGTGGCACCTAAGGAGATGAAACCGCATCCCAGAGGTATCGACGTTGAAATGCTCAAGAAAATGATAGGAGCAACAAGAGCAAAGGATCTCAAGTCTTTCATGAAGAGATCATTCCAGCGAGTTGGAATCTCCACTGCAGAGGAGTTCCTACAATATTCTCAGCTAGAGAGTGATAGAGCCCCGTCTTCATTACAACAGCAAGAATTAGTGTTAATGATGAATGCGCTTGCCAGCTACGAGAAGTTCCTTCCACCCTCACCTAAATCTCTCTCACCAGCTGGTACTAGTGTCCTAATGGCAGGTGTTCAACGCCTATCACCGGACTTTGCAGTTTTCAGGCAAAGAGCACCCAATGTCTATGAAGGACATCCATTCATCATAGAAACAGGTATTGCATATGGAGGCGGGCTTGGGGCAGGTGTCAAAATATACAGGTTCGCAAATCGCATTCCTCTTTTGTATGATGAGCGGTCTGATGTTTCGTATAGAGTTGTCCGAAACCTCAATCTCAAACATTATGGATTGCGACAGGATGATCCAATCGCGTTTGTGGTTCATATCTGCTCGACCAAAATTCCATACAAGACAGTTGGGAAGGAGTACCTTGGCGATGTAGACATACTTCGAAGAGAAATTGAACTTGGGTTCAAAGATTGTCTACGCGAGTTGAGTGAAAAAGTTAGGAAACGTAATAGAGTACACAAACAGCGAAAGAGAGAGACGAGGTTAGTGAATTATTATCAATTCATGTCAGAAACACTATCCGCAATCTTAGAGAGAGAGATTTCTATCAAGAAATTGTTTTCATCATTAGGAGATGAATGATAAATGAGCGATTCTAATGCAGAAGTGATTGGGCGCATCGACATTGTGCTTGAAGCCATTGCTGAAACAATTGATGAGGGAGCATTTCCAGAAATAGGATATTTTGGTTCCTCAAAGAAGAACGTGGACTACTCTGATCTTGAGGGGTATATTCCAATCGAAGATACTCCTTCATATATCGACGGACGAAAGGTCGAAAGTGCAAAGACTATCGCTGGCCTCGTATACGGACTAACTCGATTCAAAGAGCACCTTGAACAGAAGATGTCTATGAGCCTACGAGATTTCTATTACATGCACAAAGTCAAACATGTTCAAGATGTCCTAAAGATCGAAAATCAAACAGAAACAAATCGGTTGATCAACCTATGTGAGAGAATCATAAAACACAAAGGAACATCAATACCTCGAGAGGAGTTTGGCGTTGTTAGCTCGCCAAAGGGAACATTCTACGGTGATGTAACGCTCACAGATTTATCAGGAAAGAGATTGAACTGTAATGCAGCTGGAGAATATGGTTGGTTCATTTCCTCCCGTCCTTCGGATGTTCACATTCACGACATCAACATTGACGCCGCAATATTCGTTGAGAAAGAAGCTATGGCAAGAAACCTGATTGAACTAGGACTACCTGAACAGATGAGTGTTGGAGTGGGGTCTCTCTTTGGTCAACCAGGGAGGAACATGAGAGCTTGGATTCGGCGGTTATCGGACAATGAAGTTCCAATTCTGGTTCTTGCTGATATGTCACCATGGTCTCTTCGCATCTTCTCCACAATAAAGAGCAACTCGATTGAACTGTCCAACATCAGGGGACTTGCAACTCCTAAAGCTCAACTTATTGGTCTTACAACCAGGGATTTCTGGCGTAAGAAAGGATTGCTTCAAGGTATCGAACATTCACTTGAAACAATGAGTAGTTCTGATATCAAATGCGCACGTCAAAACCAGAACATTCCAGCAATTAGTCAAGATGAAACACTCAGAAAAGAGAATGACGTGATGCTGAAGAAAAAACGGAAAGGAGAGCTAGAAGCTTTCAAAGCGTTCGGATTACCACTCTCTGACTTGAAAGAGTTATACATCAAATACCTGAAAGCCAAGGCTGCTGCGTATGATGTGAAACTGATATAAAGCCGGTTGTGCTCATTTACAGTGAGGAGTAACTAAATGACCGATAGGGAGAAGATGCTTGAATTACTGGATGAATTCAAGGACTCAATTGTAAAGCTAATGGATGAACGAGAGAGCCTCGACAGTGAGGTTGATGAACTCAGGACAACAAAAAAAGAAGCAGAAGAAAAAGTGGGGGCTGTGGAGGAACAGGTCACTGGGCTTACAACCAAGCTTGAGAAAGCCGAGAAGGCTCGAGACAAAGCCAAAGCTGATCTGGTAGCAGCCAAGGAAGAGGTTTCGGGTCTATCTGCTAAGGCTGCTGAAGCTGAAGCTGGTAAGAGTGAGGCACAAAACGTTCTAAAGAAGGAGAGAGATGAACTCAGAAGAGAGATGGATGAGATCACTGGACAACTCACACGGGTTTCTGAACTCTATCGCGATGCGTCAGCTGAAAAGGAAGCATTACAAGAGAAGGTGGATATCAGTGACCTTCTAGCTATTTACATCACTCTCATTGAAACCGTTTTCTATGGCAAACCTCACGCCAGGATATTGTATACATTGCATGATGTCAAGACAGCAATCACTAGGAAGAACATAACATCAAGCACTGGAATTCAACCAGCAGCAGTTCTCAAAGCAGTTCATGATTTGGTAGCTGCAGACCTGGTATCATACGATGAAGAGTCCCAAGATGTAAAGCTGACCAAGGATGTCCTTAGAAAATCCACATAACCAGTTTGAGAGAGAGACGGCAATTGGCAACGAAAGCATCTATTGGAACCGCACTAAACAAACACGTGAGAAAATATACACTGAATGACAAACTTCGCTCGATTACCTCCCTCCTCGGGAATGATGCGCAAAATGTAATTGATTGGGCGTATGAGGAGGCCAAGCGTCAAATAGCAGAAAATCCTGAAGATAAGGAGAGTGATCTTGGGAGGATAGTTTTTTGCCTCATCGGCAATGAGGCCGCGATTATTCTTGTGAAGAAGAATCACGCTCGAGGCCGATTAACAACCAAGAGTGAGATCAAAGCCAAAACTGGAAATAAGATGGAGATGCCTGTACTCTATCGTGAGGCAGGATTAAGGCATCCACAAGAGGCTAGAAATCTCAGACACAATCTCTTCCATGAAGCTTTCCATGCTCTCATAATGCATCTGTTCCCTGATGTGTCAACGCGAGTCCCAGTTACAGGAGAAGGGTTGACACCAGATCTAATAGTCGAACATAAAAATCCAGATTGGTTGATTTCAGTTGAATACAAAGGATATCGCTCGATAACCCTGCTGAGTGAATCTGAAGTCCTCAAAGCAATGAGATACCAGGCGGCATATGGCACTGCATGGTTGGTTACAACATCTGCGAAAAGTGTGAAAGATGTCTATCGAAAGATGATTCACTCCAAAGAGGTTGTTGAACGAGGGTTTGAACGGTTGAAGAGAATCTACAAGAAACGAGCTTACACTAGCGAACAGAGAGAGAATAGAGGGATAGCAAGGAAAGGAATTTCCCACCTCGAGAAACAGAAAGACCTAGACATGAAATGCCGACTCTGGACAGCAAATGAACTTCTGGATTCGATGAAAGCAGGGAAACCTGTGAAGGGCCTCATAATAACAACTGGTTTCGAATTCATTGAATTACTCAAAGAGGCGGGTCTTGATGAAGAAGCAGACAACGTGTTGCGTGTAATGAAACTCCCAACCACATCACTGCATAGCAACAAAGTGACATCAGTCCGGTTAATTGAATGAATGAACCATAAAAACGCATTTTACGGCAATCCTCCGAAGCTTTATCTATATCTTACGTGAATTTCTTACTGTCCCTTTTGGATAGAAGATGTGACTTGAACTAAACGAGGGAATTGGTAGTTGGAAGACCATAGCATTTCGAAACTGCAGGAGCACTTGCAAGAGCTTCTTAAGGAATTATCTAACAAATCTCCCATTCTAGGAGCAGCTGTTTTTTCCATCGAAGGCCTTCCTTTGGTAAGTAGATTTCACGGAGGTACCGAAGAAGCATCAGTTGCGGCTATTGTTGCAGCTATCCATGCCGCAGGTGAACAGACTGTCAAGGAGTTAAGACAGGGGGAGCTCAAGTCTATTATCATTCAGGGTGATCTTGGAACGACTTTGGTAATTTCAATTTCAGGAGATTACCTTCTTACTGTGACCGCCCCTGAAAATGCAAAACTTGGTCTCATCTTTAATGATGCAAAGAAAGCAGCTCGAGATGCTCGAAAAATTCTCCATCAGGCTTTTTGATCCCTATGGCAAGCCTTGGTGAATCTCCCATCCGCAACCATCCTTGTTATTCAAACTGTCGAGAAACTTTGTGGCATAGGATTCATTTGCCAGTGGCACCGATTTGCAATGTCAAATGTGTTTTCTGTTCTCATTCTGTTGGCTCATCGTGCCACACCTCCAAACCAGGTTTTGCCAGGCAAGTAATGTTTCCTGAAACAGCGGTTGAGAGAGCCATCATGGAAATCAGAAACGATTCGAGAATTAAAATTGTTGCAGTTTCAGGTCCTGGGGAACCACTTGCAAATCCTGAAACTTTCGAAACATTAGAATTGATTCAAAAATATCGAGAGGATATTCACCTGTGTTTGAGCACAAATGGTACTCTGTTGTTTGATAATGTTCAATGGCTTGTAAAGATGGGTTTCAAAACATTAACCGTTTCAATGAGCACAATTAATCCGGAAACTGCATCGCTAATCTATGAATGGGCAAGGTTGGGAGAAACGACCTTAACTGGCAGTCAGATGGGTTCCAAGATTGTAGAAGAACAAATCCGGGGTATCTCTAGAGCAGCACGTGCAGGGATATTCGTAAAAGTAAATTCAATCCTCATCCCTACAATCAATGACCACGATATCATTCCATTAGCAAAGACAATTGCTGACGCAGGAGCATTGCTTCAAAATATCATCCCTATAGTTCCCAATGGTCGTCTTGCATCACTGAGCCCTCCACTGAAAGGTGATCTTGAAAGATTGAGAAATCAAGCCGCTGCTTACATTGATCAATTCCGATATTGCTACCAGTGTAGAAGTGATGTTATTGGAATTCCTGGCTGTGACGTGGTTCTCTAATTGATTTGCTGCACGACCAGGCATCCTTCCTCAACGAGTTTATTGATGATAAACCACATTGCGCGAGGATCATAAGGAAGTGATTCCAGAACGTCTTTGACCTTCTTTGTGCCATCAAATGTTTCAAGAATATCTTCTAGCGGTTTTCCGTACTGCGATTTCAACAAATCCAAGGTCAGCTCGTGACAATCAGTTCTTTCCAATACATTATCATCTGTGATCCGTTTCTTGAAATCTATACATTCATACCGAGTGAGTATGGATATTAGTGCTAGAACTTTTTCATCACTAAATCCAATTAGATCCATAATCTCAGCAACTGTGCGCTTTCCGTTTATGAAAGACTCCACTTGCTCAAGATCATGATCAATTGATCCCACTCTAAATGGAATACGGACACCCTTTGGTTTCGTAATTGGAACCATGTCAAGATCCACTGAAGAGAACGGGAACTCTTGAATTAC
>VAPA010287657.1_pt1 | contig 22646 bp, 20 predicted proteins | sample 3395041 | NCBI WGS metagenome assembly VAPA01 (sample SAMN08290432, study PRJNA428436) | hydrothermal vent metagenome | isolation source: Deep-sea hydrothermal vent chimney | place: Indian Ocean: Southwest Indian Ridge | depth 1973 m m
CAACACCGACCTAAATTGACTGAATCCTGTCGGCTTGCGCCTGCAGACTCGCGAGTGCCGAATAAACTTCCGCAAGCCGGGTCTTTTCCTTGTCAACCACCGCCGTTGGGGCCTTGGCGATGAAATTATCGTTGCCCAATTTCCCTTCGATGCGCCGTGCATCCAGTTCTAGTTTCTGGATATTTTTTTGCAGGCGCAATAATTCTGCCTTCTTGTCAATCAGTCCGGCAAGCGGTATGAGCAGGCTCATATCGCCTACCAGAGAAGTGGCAGATTCAGGGGCCTGTTGATCCTGTTCAAGCCAGTCGATTGATTCGAGTTTGGCTAGCGACATCAGCAGCGTACGATTTCGATCGAGTTTTTGGTGATCGAGCTCACACCCATTTTGACAGATAACCGGTAGCGGCTTACCCGGCTTGATATCCATTTCGGAGCGAATTTGACGGATACCCATGACAAATTGCTTGACCCATTCGAGTTCATCGATCGCTGTTTCGTCGATCAATTCGGGATCGGCCTGGGGGTAGGCACACAGCATTATAGATTCTGAATTCTGACCGATCAGCGGTGCAACGCGTTGCCAGAGTTCTTCGGTAATATAGGGCATGATCGGATGCAACAGACGCAGAATTGCTTCCAGTACCGTAACCAGGGTATGCCTGGTAGCACTTTTTTGTGCTTCGCTGTATTCCTCGGAGTAGATTACCGGTTTGGATAATTCGATATACCAGTCGCAATAATCGTTCCACGCAAATTCGTACAAATCCCGGGAGACCAGGTCGAAGCGGTAAGAATCGATATGCCGTTCTGTTTGTTGCACGACCTGTTGCAGACGCGCAAGAATCCAGCGGTCAGCCAGCGATTTTACGCCTTCGCTGCAATCCTGAGATTCAGTGTTTTGCAATACGTAGCGAGTCGCGTTCCACAGTTTGTTGCAGAAATTACGATAACCCTCTATGCGTCCAAGATCGAAGCGGATGTCGCGACCGGTTGTCGCCAGTGCAGCAAAAGTGAAACGCAATGCATCGGTGCCGAAAGCCGGGATACCATCGGGAAAATGTTTTTTAGTGGCCTTGATAATTCCTGGTGCCATGTCGGGTTGCATCAGGCCGCCGGTACGTTTGGTGAGTAAATTTTCGAGTGTAATACCATCGATCAAATCAAGCGGATCGAGGACATTGCCTTTTGACTTTGACATCTTGTTGCCTTCGGCATCACGCACCAGGCCATGAATATAGACATGGTGAAACGGTACTTCATCCATAAACTTCAGGCCAAACATGATCATACGAGCGACCCAGAAAAAGATAATATCAAAGCCGGTCACCAGCACGCTGGTCGGGTAAAATGTGTTTAACGCCGGGTCTTTAGCATCGGGCCAGCCGAGCGTACTAAAAGGCCATAAAGCCGAGGAAAACCAGGTGTCGAGGACATCTTCATCCTGTGTCAGTTTCAGCTCAGGTGATAGCTGATACTTGCTGCGGACTTCGTCGGCATTCGCGGCGACATAAAATTTGCCCGATTCATCGTACCAGGCAGGGATGCGGTGTCCCCACCAGATCTGACGTGAAATGCACCAATCCTGAATGTCTTCCATCCAGTTGTAATAAGTCTTCGACCAGTTTTCAGGAATAAATTTTATCCTGCCGTCCTTAACCGCCTCGATCGCCGGCCTGGCGAGTGGTTTGGCGCTGACAAACCACTGGTCGGTCAGATAAGGTTCAATCACCGAATGCGTACGGTCGCCACGGGGCACCATCATTTTGTGGTCGGCTATCTTTTCAATTAAATCGAGCGCCTCCAGATCGCTCACCACGGACTTGCGTGCATCGTATCGGTCCATACCCTGGTATTTTTCGGGCGCCCGATCGTTGATTCTGGCGTCGTGGGTAAAGATATTGATCAATTCCAGATCGTGGCGCTTGCCTACCTCGTAATCGTTAAAATCATGCGCGGGGGTAATCTTGACGCAACCCGATCCAAATTCAGGGTCGACATAATCATCCGCTACGATCGGAATCTTACGGCCGGTGAGAGGCAATGCCACTTGTTTTCCGACCAGGTGCGCGTAGCGTTGATCGTCGGGGTGAACCGCGACCGCCGAGTCGCCCAGCATGGTTTCCGGGCGCGTGGTGGCAACCGTGAGATACCCGTCTTCTCCAGTAATCGGGTAGCGTATATGCCAGAGATTGCCATTCTCCTCCTGGGAGATAACTTCGAGGTCGGATACGGCGGTATGTAGTACCGGGTCCCAGTTGACCAGGCGTTTTCCGCGGTAAATCAAGCCCTCTTCGTAGAGTCGTATAAACACTTCCTGTACGGCACTGGACAGCCCATCGTCCATGGTAAAACGTTCGCGACTCCAGTCCGGTGATGTACCCATGCGGCGTAACTGCTGGGTAATAGTGCCACCCGACTCCTGTTTCCATTTCCATATGCGTTCGATAAATGCATCACGGCCGAGGTCTTGCCTGGTCCTGTTTTCATTGCTTAATTGGCGCTCGACCACCATTTGCGTGGCTATTCCTGCGTGGTCGGTACCTGGCTGCCACAGGGTGTTGTCACCCTTCATGCGATGGTAGCGGATCAGCATATCCATAATGGTATCCTGAAAGGCATGCCCCATATGCAGGCTTCCAGTCACGTTAGGGGGTGGTATCACGATGCAATAAGGATCACCCTCACCCTGGGATTTGAAATAGCCTTTATCTTCCCAGTGCTGATACCACGTCTGCTCTATCGCCTGCGGGTTATAGGTTTTATCCATTGCTTATCTGGTCCGTATATGCCGGTAAAAAAAGAGGCGGATTATACAATGGGCTATTGCATAAATGCACTTTTTCCATACTAACCCGGATATTGCTGAAGCGAGCGAAGTTCAGGGGAAACAGGGCAATCAAGATTGATCGATGATCAAAGTGGAACGACAGCTAAGGACACTAGTGCTACCAGGCTGACTTAGGATTCGGATTTAGAGTCCGTGTCGGTAGCCGACTGCTGGATCGCGAGCCTGATTTCCTGCCAGGCCAGTTCCAGGTGTTCGTCCATGATACGACGAATTTCCTGTTCCAGTGCGGGTACCATACTGAATTTAGCCGATGGATTTGGCTCGGATTCAGACATTGCATCCCTGGGTGCGAAATCCTGGCCCAGGCCGAGGTCTGAGAGTTCGATCTCTGCGTCTTTTTCGATCAGATCGGTTAATACCGGTATGTTAGATTCGTCGATCATTGCTTATAAAGGGTGGTGCTTGATCGCATAGCCGCGTTCCCGGTAATAGTGATAGTGCTCGCGAGCCTGTGATTTATTGTTTTCGGTCACGAGTTCGATCACGCGCTCGAACTGGGCAAAATAACCGGGAATTGTCGTGGTTAGATTGATCAATAGCTGGCGATCACCCTTAGGATCAGGCTCGTTGTGGATCAGAACCGGTGTCTTGAAACTGGTCGACTCCTGCAGGTCATGCGGGACGAAACTATCGTCTTCGAATACCCAGAGTTGTTTATCCAGGTGCGAGGATTGCTCGGGGCTTTGGGTCAGAACCAGGGTATGTTGTTTACTCTCGTACGCTTTCTGGCACAGCTGGCACACGACGCGGTCCTGGCTATGCCTGTCGGGATCAAGTTGATAGAAATCGATGTGCGTCATTTCTGGTGGCGTGGTTTTGTATTAAAGTTGATTGAGAATGAACTGGGTGAGCAGGGGTACCGGTCGCCCAGTAGCGCCTTTTTCATCACCTGACTTCCACGCGGTACCAGCGATATCGAGGTGCGCCCACTTGTATTTTTTGGTAAACCGCGACAAAAAGCAGGCCGCAGTTATGGTGCCTGCATCGCGTCCTCCGATATTGGCCATATCAGCAAAGTTACTTTTTAACTGATCCTGATATTCTTCCCATAATGGTAGTTCCCACGCCTTGTCTTCAATTTGTTTACCCGATTGAATCAAGTCATCGATCAATGCCCGGTCATTACCCAGTACCGCAGAAGGGACCTTGCCCAGGGCGATAATACAGGCGCCGGTCAGGGTGGCAATATCGATCACACACCGTGGGTTATATTTTTTCGCGTAGGTCAGGGCATCGCACAATATCAGGCGACCTTCGGCATCGGTATTGAGAATCTCGATGGTCTGACCAGACATGCTAGTAACGATGTCCCCTGGTTTGGTTGCGAGGCCACCGGGCATGTTTTCGGTCGTGGGGATGATGCCGACAACATTGATCGGTAATTTCATCGTTGCCACCGCATTGATGGTGCCGATGACCGAGGCTGCGCCACACATGTCAAATTTCATTTCGTCCATGGCGATACCGGGTTTGAGCGATATGCCACCGGAGTCAAAAGTAACACCCTTGCCGACCAGCACCACTGGTTTTTGTTTCGGCTTACCGCCACTATATTGCAGTATGATGAGTTTTGCAGGTTGGCGACTGCCTGCGCTTACCGATAACAACGAACCCATTTTCAGTTCGCGCATATCGGCTTCATTGAGCACCTCGATTTTGAGATTCCCATGTTCCTTGCCCAGTTTTCTGGCCTGCTGGGCCAGATAGGCCGGGTTGCAGATATTGCCTGGCAGGTTCCCCAGGTCGCGTGCGAGATCCATGCCTTTAGCGATAGCGACTCCCTGCTGGACGGCCAGTTTTGCCTTAGCCTGGTGGCGTTGTTCCGGCACGTTCAGGGTTAATTTACGCAAGGCCTTTTTCTGGTTTGGCGTGACGCTCTTGAGTCGTTCAAACTGGTAACGACTTTGCCAGATCTGTAACACGCTGTGGCGAATTTTCCATTCGGTGTCGCGCTCCTTGATTGATAAATCCGTCAGGTAAGAGCAAGCGTCCCTGGCGCCCGAATTTTCCAGTGTGCTGGCCACGCCTTGTAATACCTTTATAAAGGCTTGCTCGTTCATTTCACTCTCTTTACCACAGCCAGCCAGCAGTACCCGTTCAGCCGGAATGCCTGGTACATTATGGAGCATCAAGCTTTGGCCTGGTCGGCCATCCATATCACCGCTTTTCAGAATTTCAGACAGAAAACCGCCGCTGGCCCTATCCAGCAAATCGCCAGATATGGATAGTTTTCGTGTTTGCCACACGGCTATAATCAGGCAGGCACTGCGTTGTTTTTCGGGGGCGCTGGTTTTTACGTTGAATTCCATGATATTCCAGTGTTGGTATATTCGATAACGCGATAAGATACGTGAAGTATGAAAAAAAACCAGTCGTAATTTATCTGTGATTACGATTATTCAGGTAAGGTTTAACCAATCCGTGGTGAAATTGGATGTTGGCCGATACGTCTATATGAAATATTGCGATGCCTAATATTATTACGCGTTACCTGGCGCTGGAAATTTTAAAAAGTTGCTGCGCGACGGTGCTGATTCTATTCATTATATTAATGAGTAACGCACTGGGGCGCGTACTATCCGATATCGCCGATGGTGATGTCCCGCAACAGGCGCTTTGGCCCGTATTGTTAAGCCAGTCGATCAATATATTTTCTCTGTTATTGCCCATTGGTTTTTTCCTGGGGATCGTGTTCGCTTTCGGCCGCCTGTACAAGGACCATGAAATGGTGGTTATGAACTCCTGTGGCATGGGTTACAGGCACTTTTACCGTCCCATCCTGATCGTCATCGTGCCAGTATTCATGGTCAGCCTTTATATCAGCGTCTGGCTCAATTCGCAGGTACAACTTAACGCAAAAAATAGTGTGGATCGTGAAAAAAATACCTACGAGTTTGAGCAAATGCGCGCGGGCCAGTTTAATCAAAGTAAAAATGGCGAGTATGTATTTTTTATGAAATCGATAAGCGAGGACAGGCTCGAATTAAGCGATATTATCATCAGTCAGACTAACCGCGATCTTATGATTCTAGAGACTGCTAAAACAGGCCGACAAAAGACTGATGAGATCACCGGGGATTTGTTTTTAGTGGTGGGGCCGGGACAGAGATCTGAGGGACAGGCTGGAAAAAAAGAATACAGGATTATAGATTTTGAGCAGCACGGCATATTGGTGAAAAAGAAAAAGAACCGACAGAATCAAATCTTACGAAAGGAAGAAAAGTCACCCGATGACCTGTGGCGATCCACGAAACTCTACGATAAAGTGGAGTTACAGTGGCGCTTCGCAATCCCGGTCGTGCTTTTAGTGCTCGCTTTGCTGGCGGTTCCGTTATCTTATATAGCGCCGAGGCAAGGCCGCTACGGCAAGGTAGGGTACGCGCTGCTGGTCTATATGGTTTACTTCAACCTGCTGGCCTATACGCGAGCACAACTCGAAGCCGAATCTATCCCCCTGCTAATCAATTTCTGGTGGATTCACCTGGGTTTCGTGTTGTTGACACTGTCCCTCCTGCTGAAGAGAAATCGCGCATCATTTTTTCCCAGGAGGCTCGTCCCCAGGTGATAATTAATCGCTATATTTACCGGCACGTGTACCAGGGCACCTTTATGGCGCTAGCGATACTGGTGAGTCTGGGGGTTTTTTTTACTTTTATCGGTCAGCTGGAAGATATTGGTCGCGGGGATTATACCTTGTTGCATGTGATCGAATATTCAGCACTCGTCGTCCCGGGTAAAATTGTCGAATATATGCCGATTGCGATATTACTCGGTACTATTTTGAACCTCGGTTCGCTCGCGAGTAATAGTGAAATTATCGCGATGCAGGCAGCGGGTATTTCCGTTGCCCAGTTATTGTTAACCGTATTCCGGGCCGCATTGCTTCTGGCATTGATTAGTTTTTTACTGGCAGACTGGGTAGTACCGATGAGCGAAACCAGTCTGCGTGAAATCAGGTCTTCCGCGATCAATGCAACCCAGGCTTTAAGTGGAAAGAAAGGCTTATGGGTAAAGGACGAAAACCGCATCCTCTATATAAAGCTTTTGCTACCCAAGGGCATAGCGCGGTCCATAGAAATTTATCAGCTCGACCAACAGGGGCGGTTAATATCGACGATTAAGGCCGATAGTGCAATCCCACTCGATGGTCGATGGCGCTTGCAAAAGGTGCGGCAGACAATCATTGGTGAACGAACTGTAGAAGTCAGAAATCTGGACGAGATGATATATCCGGGGAATATTTCCAGTCAGCTACTGGAGGCATTAATGATCGAACCCCGGCATATGTCGAGTGTCGACCTGTATACTTATCGAATATTTTTACAGGAAAATAATCTTGATGACTCGGTAGAAAGTTTAACTTTCTGGCAGAAAGTTTTCGCACCACTCACAATACTGGTCATGTGTATTCTTGCGATACCCTTTGTATTGGGGTCACAACGACAGGGCAATACAGGGATACGGATCATCGTTGGTATTTTACTGGGTTTAAGCTATGTCGCTGCAGACAAGCTTCTCGTGCAACTGGGTAAACAGGTCAACATTTATCCTGCGATCAACGCACTTTTACCCACACTGTTATTTTTTATATTGGCGGTTTATTTACTGGTTAGAAAGCAATCGCATGGTATTAGTGGCCCATCAAATTCACGTTGATAAACCACAGGCCGGCAGATACTTATCTATCGCTCCCCAACCGGAAGTGAAGATACGTCGACTATTTTGGTCTGGCTAAGTTTGTCGTGCCAGGTATAGGGTTTGAACAGGCGCCACCAGTATCCCATCCCAAAACAGGCGATAGAAAAAATTGCGAATATGATACGTAAGAAACTGATCGACCAGTTGGGATTACCGCCAAAATCCGAAATAATCCGAATTTTCCACACACGCATGCCCAGGGTTTGCCCTGATTTACTCCAGAACCAGCTGTAAAATACAAGTATTACCAGAAATAAAGCCAGATAGATGGTTGGACTATTTTCTATTGCTTCGCCCTGGTTAAAGGCTATAGATACCGCCACGACAACGAATAAAATCGCGAATATGAGAAGACTGTCGTAAAGCATTGCCGCGAACTGTCTGATTAAACCTGCTGGAGGACAACTGGTGTGGAGACGAGTAGCCATGAGTATAATTCGTATAAAGTTTTATTTTATTCTAAAAATTATTCAAAGTGCCAACAATAATTAATTCTGGGGGGCTATTGTATTATTGAAAATGATTTTTATAATAATTGGGACAAATAAATGCGAGGAGACGGGTAATGGTGAAAACAATAAAAGTAACAAAGTCAGAAAAAGATAAAATATCGAAGAAACCCGTTAAAGGGAAGCAAGCTGCAATAAAAAAGAAAGCAACCAGAACCGCGGTTAAAAAGAAGGCGGTCAAAGTTGTAGCGAAAAAGAAAGTGGTAAAAAAACCTGTGGTAAAAAAGAAAGGCGCAAGAACAGTCTTCAAAAAGAAAGCAGCTAGAACCCTGGTTAAGAAGAAAGCAGTAAGAACCGTGGTTAAGAAGAAAGCCGTAAAGTCTGCAGTAAAAAAGAAGGCAGCCACTAAAAGTTCTCCAGCAGCGTCCAGGACAAAGATTTTAAGGGAAACAATTGCGTCTCTAAAGGATGATTTAAAAAATCTAAAAAAAGAATTAAAAGGTGCCAAAAAACGAGAAGTGGCAATATCCAGGTTGACCAGTCAACGGGATGCGGCGGTTGGAAAATTTCTCAGTCATTGGGACAAGAAAGCGAATTCAGCGCTTGATAAGGCCCTGAAAACGAAGAAAACAAAAAGTTTAAAAAAATAGGTAGAATGTATCTGGATCATAGGGCACATGGATTTGTGCCTTTTTTTGCCCGAACTGTGTGAATCACAAATTAGGAATGGACAACGAAGAAAAAGTAATCGACCAGTTTATTGATTCTATCTGGTCGCAAAAAGGGCTTGCAACACTCACCCTGGATGCCTATCGGCTGGATTTGAAACACTTCTCCGAATGGCTGCGAAAGCAAAAGTTGACTTTGCAAAGAGCCAGCCAGGCAAATATTCAGAATTACCTGTCGCAGCGATTTACTGCGGGTGCTTCGGCGAGAACTAACGCGAGGCTATTGTCGACGCTCAAGCAATATTATCGACACCAGGTAAAATCGGGCGACCGGCTTGATAACCCAACCGCATTGATCAACGCACCAAAGATTCACCGGATACTACCGCAGACTCCGAGCGAGCAGGATATTGAACGCCTGTTCGCGGCACCCGATATTAACGCCAGCTTTGGATTAAGAGATCGCTGCATGCTGGAATTAATGTATAGCTCTGGTCTTAGAGTCGGTGAACTGGTATCGCTACAGGTGAGCCAGGTTAACACCAACCTTGGCCTCGTGCGACTCACGGGCAAAGGTAATAAGGAGCGAGTGATTCCAGTAGGCGAGGAAGCCTTATACTGGCTGGCACAGTATAGTCAAAAGGCACGTGCGCAATTGCAGCGCCAGAATGTGGCAGATGATGGTCTTTTTTTATCCAGCCGGGGCAAGACCATCACGCGGCAGGCTTTTTGGCAAAATATTAAAAAACACCTGCTAGTGGCAGGAATCAAAACTACTTATTCTCCCCATTCGCTGCGTCATGCGTTTGCAACACACTTACTCAATCACGGGGCCGATCTGCGTACCGTGCAAATGCTGCTAGGGCACAGCAGCCTGTCGACCACCCAGATCTATACTCATATCGCACAGGCCAGACTGCAATCGATGCATGCGACCCACCACCCGCGAGGGTGAATAGTGATTATTGGTCGAATAAATTCAACCCTACGAGCTGGAGAGCTTTACCAAGGGTCGAATTCAGTCGACCGGTCGCATTTCGCCTCTAATCAATGGTCGAATGAATTAAACCCGACAAATTTAAGGGCGATTAATGCAACAAGGTAAACATTTTGCGCCGATACTTTTGAACGCTGAGGTGTTCGCCACCGAGCAGGTCAAATAGTGATATCAGGCTGGTACGGCCCAGGTCGTTTTTAAACTGGCGATCGATGATCATGATTTTTAACAGGCAATCCATGGCTTCGTCATAATTTGCGGTCGCTGAAAGGTGGAGGCTTTTTTGCCAAAGCGCCTCAAGGTCGTTCGGATCGTCGCTCAGGCGTTGATCGATTTCCTGCAATGGAGGCGTATTTTCGAGTTGCCTGGCGATATCGATCTCGGCGCGTAATTTGACCGCTTCGTCTTTCTTATTGTCTTCGTCGCTGAGGCTGTCGATTAATGCGAGTGCGCTTTCTCGGTCGCCTTGCGCGGCGACTATTTTGGCGATACTGATTTTTAAATCCGCATTTTCGGGATCTTTAGTCAGGGCCTGATTCATCAATGCCAATGCCTCTTCAGCACGACCTTCACCAAGCGCCTGCATGGCCATGCTCATTATCTTGTCTGATTCCGAAGCGATGAAAGCATCGATAAAAGCGCGAACTTCGGATTCGGGAATTACCCCCATGCGTTCATCCGCGATCTGACCATTGACGAACAATTTCATCGTTGGCAGGCTCTTGATGCCAAAATGTGCGGCCAGCTCCTTTTCCTGTTCGGTATCTACCTTGGCGAGTATGAATTTACCGGCATATTCTTCGGCCAGTTTTGCCAGCACCGGCATTATGACTTTGCATGGTTCGCACCAGTCGGCCCAAAAATCTACCAGCACCGGCTGCTTGAGCGAGTTTTCAATTACAAGCGCCTGGAATTCCTGCGCGCTGACGTTGTGAATATAAGGTGACTCGCTCATAAATGCTAATCCTGAAAAAATACGCATTATATCAATCAAATCGATCTCCATTTCAAGGCCGAAACCGTTATAATTCGGCATAGTTTTAAATATTCTCGAAAAGAGGAAGTTAACATTTGAAGAATCTGTACGATGCGGCTTCGATCGAGGTATTAACGGGGCTGGAACCGGTTAAGAAACGACCGGGCATGTATACCGACACCACTCGGCCCAACCATCTGGCACAAGAAGTTATCGACAATAGCGTGGATGAAGCAGTTGTCGGATTTGCTACTCAAATTGGAGTTATTCTGCATGCCGATCAATCGCTTAGCGTGATCGACGATGGGCGTGGCATGCCAGTCGATATACACCCCCAGCAGGGTATCCCCGGGGTCGAGGTGATCTTCACCAAGTTGCACGCCGGGGCAAAATTTTCTGACAAAAATTATCAGTTTTCCGGGGGGTTGCATGGGGTCGGTGTGTCGGTGGTCAATGCTTTGTCGAGTCGTCTGGACGTTCGCGTGCGACGGGAGGGCAAGGAGTATTCGATCGGTTTCGAGCACGGTGACAGAAAAAGTAAACTGATAGAAATCGGCAAGGTAGCTAAGAAGAAATCGGGTACCACGATAAGGTTTTGGCCGGATGGGCAGTATTTTGACAGCGCTGCCTTTTCGATCAGTAAGTTAAAGCATGTACTGCGTGCCAAGGCTGTTTTATGCCCTGGATTGAGGATCAGGTTTTTTGTTGAAAAAACCGGGGAGTCGGAGGAATGGTTTTACGAAGATGGACTGTCTGACTATTTACTCGACGCGCTTTCGGGGTATGAGTTGCTCCCCGAACGACCTTTTCTTATTTCGGTACAGGGCGAGCAAGAGGCGGTTGACTGGGCTTTGCTGTGGTTACCAGAAAAAGGCGAGGGTGTTACAGAAAGTTATGTCAATTTGATTCCGACGCCGCAAGGAGGAACGCATGTTAACGGATTGCGCACCGGGTTGACCGAGGCGATCAGAGAATTCTGCGACTTTCGCAACCTGTTACCACGGGGTGTAAAAATTGCGCCCGACGATGTCTGGGATAAGATTTGTTATATTCTCTCGGTGAAAATACGGGATCCACAATTTTCGGGCCAAACCAAGGAGAGATTATCATCGCGTGAAACCGCAGCATTTGTGTCTGGCATCGCCAGGGATTCCTTTAGTCTGTGGTTAAATCAGCATACCGAAGTGGGCGATCTGCTGGCACATATGGCAATCTCGAGCGCACAAAAAAGACTCAAGTCGGCAAAAAAAGTAGTTCGTAAGAAAGTCACCACTGGCCCGGCATTACCGGGCAAACTGGCCGATTGCAGCAGTCAGGATATGAGCCGAACCGAATTGTTTCTGGTCGAGGGCGACTCTGCCGGTGGTTCGGCCAAACAGGCTAGAGACCGGGCATTTCAGGCGATCATGCCATTGCGGGGAAAAATACTTAACACCTGGGAAGTGCCATCGGATCAGGTACTCGCCTCGCAGGAAGTACACGACATATCTATTGCGATCGGGGTAGAGCCGGGTTCGGACGACCTGTCTAATTTACGCTATGGCAAGATATGTATACTCGCCGATGCAGATTCCGACGGTGCGCACATCGCGACATTGCTTTGCGCGCTATTTTTGCGTCATTTTCAGTCCCTGGTGGAAAAGGGGCACGTTTACGTGGCCAAACCCCCTTTGTATCGTATCGATATCGCCAAGGATAAGTATTATGCACTCGACGAAGCCGAGCGTGACGGTATTATCGATCGGCTCACAGCGGAAAAGAAAAAGGGTAAGGTGATGGTCACTCGGTTTAAAGGGCTGGGGGAAATGAATCCGCTGCAATTACGCGAAAGTGCTATCGCACCAGACACCCGGCGCCTGACTCAACTGACCATCGAGGCTGGCGATAAAACATTTGAAGTTATGAATATGATGTTATCCAAAAAACGTGCGTCTGACCGGAAGGAGTGGTTGCAGGCCAGGGGAAACCTGGCGGAAGTTTAACCCACCTTGCAGATGAATTTTGTAGAACCGACCCGACCCAAAAGTAAAAATATTAATGGCTGAAAATCTGGAGCTCAATTACGAGGGTATCGAACAGCAGGCACTCCACGTGTTTACTGAAAAGGCATACCTCGATTATTCGATGTACGTTATTCTCGATCGTGCCTTGCCGCACATCGGTGATGGGTTGAAGCCGGTACAACGTCGAATTATATACGCGATGTCGGAACTTGGCCTTTCTGCCAGTTCAAAGCACAAAAAGTCAGCGCGTACCGTTGGCGATGTACTCGGTAAATTTCACCCGCACGGAGATACCGCCTGCTACGAAGCGATGGTATTGATGGCACAGGACTTTTCTTACCGTTACCCACTAATCGATGGACAGGGAAATTTCGGTTCGCCGGATGACCCAAAATCATTTGCTGCAATGCGTTACACCGAATCGAGATTATCAGCTTTTTCAAAGCTGCTATTGCAGGAACTCGGGCATGGTACCGTCGACTGGGTTGCTAATTTCGACGGTACCATGCAGGAACCAACGTTATTACCGGCTCGCCTACCGCATATTTTACTCAATGGTACGACCGGTATCGCAGTGGGTATGGCGACCGATTTACCACCGCACAATTGTCGCGAGATTGCGCGGGCCTGCGTGCTCCTGCTGGAGAATTCGCGCACCACGATGGATCAGTTGCTCGAGCAGGTAAGGGGCCCGGATTATCCCACCGATGCCGAGATTATCACCCCGCTGGAAGAGTTGCGAAACCTGTATGAAACGGGGCACGGATCGATACGTATGCGTGCAGTATACGAGCGGGAAAACGGGGATATCATCGTCACGGCCTTACCCCAGCAGGTATCCGGAGCCAGGATACTCGAACAAATCGCCCAGCAAATGCTGGCGAAAAAGTTGCCTATGGTCGACGATTTACGCGATGAGTCCGATCATGAAAATCCCACTCGCCTGGTAATAGTGCCGCGATCCAACCGGGTAGATGTCGAAGCGATGATGGGGCATCTGTTTGCTACTACCGACCTGGAAAAAACCTACCGCGTCAACATGAATATGATTGGCACAAATGGTAAACCGCAGGTGAAAAATCTGAAGCAAATTCTTCAGGAGTGGATCGCGTTCCGGATTTCGACCGTGAGGCGGCGCCTCGAATGGCATCTGGACAAGGTGAATAAACGCCTCCACATTCTCGAAGGCCTGTTGATTGCCTATTTAAACCTGGACGAGGTGATCCGCATCATCCGTAGTGAAGATGAGCCAAAGCCAGTGTTAATTAAAGCCTTTAAAATTTCTGAAATCCAGGCCGATGCGATTCTGGATACCCGCTTGCGCCATCTGGCCAAACTGGAGGAAATGAAAATTCAACAGGAACAACAGGCGCTGAATGAGGAAAAACAGGCACTGGAAAAATTGCTTGGCTCTGATCGTCGTATCAAGACACTGATCAAAAGAGAAATACTTGAAGATGCAAAGACCCACGGTGACGATCGTCGTTCGCCTATCGTTAGTCGTGATGCGGCGCGGGCCCTGGATGAAACCGACCTGGTGCCTTCGGAAGCTCTGACCGTGGTGCTATCGGCAAAAGGGTGGGTACGGGCTGCGAAAGGGCACGATATCGATGTGAAGGCATTGAATTACAAATCAGGAGATGCTTTCCAGTCGCTAGCGCAGGGTAAGAGTAACCAAAGCGTCGTTTTCATCGATTCGCATGGTCGCAGTTACGCCCTCGCTGCGCATTCGCTGCCCTCGGCGCGAGGCCAGGGAGAGCCGCTTACCGGTCGCTTTAAACCAGCCGCGGGAGCGGAATTTGTTAGTTGTTTAATGGGCGGCAACGATGATTTGTATTTACTCTCCAGTTCGCATGGTTATGGGTTTGTATGTCGCTTCGAAGATATGTTAACGCGCAATAAAAATGGCAAGGTCCTGATCAGCATCTCAAAAGGAGCCGGCCTGATGCCCGCTGGCGCGATTACTGATAAAGAAAATGGCGTAGTGGTTTCGATCACGAGCGAGGGTTATATTGGCTTGCTCGGTATCGATGCGATTCCTCAATTGTCAAAAGGCAAGGGCAACAAGATTCAGGGCATACCACCTAAGCGACTCAAGTCAGGGGAGGAGTCAATAGGTTTTATCGCCTGCTTGTCGGGTAGTCAAAAACTGCTCGTGCATGCCGGTAAAAAGTACAAATCGATGACGCTACGAGAACTGGAAGAATATCGTATCGAGCGCGGAAAGCGTGGACGTAAACTGCCGCGTGGATACCAGAATGTGAGCGCCATAAAAGTTGTTGATTGATACACGGTGGTTGGTAACTGATTTTTTTCTAAAAACGCTTTGCGTGACCCGTACTTTTGCGATGGCGTCGATAAACCTGAACCTTTTCTCTTGCCAGGTTGCTCCTACATCGATGAAAAATCGTATTTGAGCAATTTTTCCGGTTTTTGCAGGAAGTTGCCCTGTACAAAATCAACTCCAAGCGTCCATAACACACTCAGTATATCGGCATCCTCAACTCCTGGGGTGATGGTGCGTATATCTAACGATGTGGCCTGATTGGAGAGTTCACGAATATTTTGCTGGTTGTCGGTATTTTGAGCCAAATTTTCCATGTAGGCCAGGTTAACACCAATATAATCCGGGCTAATATGCCTTACCAGCTGGAATGGATTGAGCCCAGTACCGAATTCGTCCAGCGCAAACTGGCAATGCAATTGCTTTAATTCCTTGAACAGCGTTTTTGCCGCCTTGAGATGATTAACTGCATGCCCCTCGTTAACCATGAAAACCAGTTGTTCACCAGAGATCCCGGCCTTCGTCAGGCTTTCGGTAATCCATTGTGGCAGACTTGAGTCAAGTACCGAGTCGGCGCTAAGCGGGATAAAAAATTCGATTTTGCGCGATTGCTTTCCAGTTTCAATTAATTTTTTGATGGCATGTAAAATCATCCAACGATCGAGCGCTTTAGCAGTACCCGTTCTTTCGGCAGCACCCAGGTAATTCTCACGGTAAAATGTTTCTCCGCTTTCAGAGGTCAGTTCAAGGCTCGACAGGTACCTCTCGCCATCTTCTGACTTGATGCTGACTATCGGTTGATACATTGCCTTAATTCGGTTTTTAGCGAGCGCTTCCCTGATCAGATTAGCGGTAGATCCGTCTTCTTCTTCCTGCGTCATCTCACCTTCTTTCGGAATATAGACGCTTGACCTGTTGCCGCCGGATTTTTGTACTTCATCGCAGGTTTTTTCTGCACGGGCGATGATTTCGTTCGGGTTATCGGGGGAATTTTCATCGATGAAACAAACGGCAACACTACAGGTTGCGCTAACCGATTGATTGCCTATTTCTGATATATGCTCTTCCACCAACATTGGGATTTTGGCGGCGAAATCCTCGACCAGCTTCCTGTTTTTAGCGATACCCATGCTTATATAGGAGTAGGCTCCGAATCGCGCTAATATCTGTCCCTCTAACTCGTTCTCCTGCAATATTCTGGCGATATCTGCAATCAAAATATCGCAACCTGAAATACCTATCATGTTGCGTATCGACTGAAAATCATCTATCGAGATGTAGATCAAAGCGTACTGGTGGGCGTTGTTTACCGCCTCAGTGATGGCGCCTTGAAACTTATCTAGAAAGTATTGCCGATTATACAGACCGGTGATTATATCGTGCTGGTGCAGGTAGCTGATTTGTTCTTCCAGTTCTGATGTATCCGTGTTGGAGCGAATCAGTATTTCCGTGCAAGGCTCACCGTCATAGCTGGCTTTTGAAAATTCGAGAGTCGCATTTAGAGGTTCTCCGCTGCTTTGCAACAGCTTCAGTGTGAGTTCATTATGGTCATTCTCATTTTGGCTCAGGTCGCGTAGGAATTTTTTTAGTTTATTCTGTTGTGTGGGATCGACCATGTCGATGATCGGCGTACCCTCCAGTTCGTCAAAGTCAACGTTGCCAAACAATTCCATGTAGGATTCGTTGGCGAAAATGTGCATGCCTTCATGAACATAGGCAACAGCATCCCTGGAATTTGCGAGTAATGACTGGCAACGTTTTTCGCTTTCCTGAATTTCGAGCTCCATGTGTGTCGCTTTGCGCCACAGGGCTAAACTATAAGCCTCTCGCTTGATGACCAGGTACAGATGTTCTAAATCATCCGATGAAACTACATCCTGCGCTCCTTCGGAGATCAATTTTACAACGAGTTTTGGTGATGTTTTTTTCACCATCGATACGAGCGCGACATGCCGGCCACATTCACGGATCAGGTGTTGCGCCTGCTGCAGGGTAATGTCAGGCAGGTCATTGGAAAACAATACCAGATCAATGGTTTTGTTGCTCAGGATGTTACCCATGGTTTCGAGGTCATCGGCAAATTCAGCGCGTACCTGCATACCGGCAGCACGCAATGAACTGGTAATTTGTTCTGCCTCGTGAAAGCCATCATATACGATGAGCAGACGGATCAGCTTTTCTGTTTCCAAATTCATACTGGTTTAATGATTTTTAATCGCTTTATCATAACGTAATTTATCTTCCCGTACTGATTTTTTGGCAGAGATTTATCATCGCTGCCCGGCAAAATCGAGTAAGTAGATTGTACCTGTAGGGCCGAATTCATTCGGCCAATAATTCGAAACGCTGCCGGTCGAATAAATTAGACCCTACAGGTATTACTCAATCGGAGGAGGATTTATTTTCAGGTCAGATATATGTCGCGTCAACGGTGAATCCGTTATCATGTCGCTTTTTGGGCGTATGACATGGCCAGTTTTAACACCAGTGAGTTTCGTAGCGGATTAAAAATTATGATCAGTGGGGATCCCTGCGCGATAATAGAAAACGAATTTGTCAAACCTGGTAAAGGGCAGGCCTTCAACCGGGTAAAAATACGCAACCTAAAAACTGGCCGGGTTTTAGACAAAACCTTTAAATCTGGTGAGACGGTCGAGGGGGCGGACGTTATCGATATTAGCATGCAGTATCTCTATAGCGATGGAGAGTTCTGGCATTTCATGGTGCCCGAAACATACGAGCAGCACGCGGCAGATGCAAGCGCGGTGAGCGAGTCGCATCTTTGGCTTAAGGGGCAGGATATGTGCGTGGTTACGCTCTATAATGGAAGCCCGATCGTGGTGACACCACCCAATTTTGTCGAGCTGGAAATAACCGATACCGATCCTGGTCTGAAGGGTGACACGGCACAAGGTGGCACCAAACCGGCCACTCTAGAAACCGGTGCGGTAGTCAAGTTACCGTTATTCCTGGAAATTGGTGAGACAGTGAAGGTAGACACTCGATCGGGCGAATATATTTCGCGGGTAAAAAAGTAGTTACCGCGTTGAGATGAACTGGCGGCCATCAGCCACGCTGGAAACCATTCGAGAAAGAGCCCGGATTTATCAAAAAATTCGGGTTTTTTTTGAAACGCGTGGAATTCTTGAAGTAGATACACCATTACTATCCACCGCGACTAATACCGATGCGCATATCACCTCGATTGAGGCGTCGAATCTCGGGTTGCCTCTATATCTACAAACTTCTCCTGAATTTGCAATGAAGCGCCTGCTTGCCGCGAATACTGGCTCGATCTATCAAATATGCCATGCTTTTCGAGCAGGTGAACAAGGTGGGAGGCATCGCCCTGAATTTACCCTGCTCGAATGGTACCGGACTGGATTCGAATATCAGCGGCTGATGGATGAAATGGAGCAGTTGATCGATTGCCTGAGTGATCGGGAAAATCAATTCCAGCGTATTACTTACCGAGCTCTGTTTCTCGATGAAACCGGAATAGATATTAACAGTATAGAATTACCCGAACTTCGTAGGCGCTGCGACAGGCTTTTGCGAGGCACGGATTCCAGCACGCTCGATTTCGATCAGTGTCTGGACCTGTTGATCGCTTTGGTATTAGCGCCCGCCATGCAGGGGTACGTATTCGTATACGACTATCCGCTGTCGCAGGCTGCGCTGGCACGGGTGAGCGAGCGCAACTCCGAAGTTGCCGAGCGTTTTGAACTGTTTCACGATGGGTTGGAGTTGGCGAATGGTTTTTCAGAGTTAACCGATGCGCAACTACAGGGGAAGCGATTCCAGGCAGACAACAGGCAACGTGAAGACAATGCATTGCCTCGATACCCGATCGACCAACGCCTGCTCGCAGCACTTGAAAACGGGTTACCCGAGTGCGCAGGCGTGGCTCTCGGTCTGGATCGGCTATTGATGGTATTGCTGGGCCTGGACTCGATCGACCAGGTCATGAGTTTTATCGATTAGGGGATTATTTTCCTGCCGAAGACGTTTTTTGTGGGGGCCTGGGGAAATGACCGATTAGTTCACCCATTCTAACACTTTGATTTGTGTGCATTTTTTTTAACCATTCTACATTACCAGCGGTGAGCAATATTACCGTTGACCCCATGTTGAAGCGGCCCATTTCCTCGCCTTTTGAGTAGCGTATTTTTGTATGCGAGTAATCGTAATCGTTTATTTTCCTGCCCTTTGGTGGAGTGACCAGGCCACTCCATACGGTTTCGATCGCGGCAACATTAATCGCGCCGACCAGTACCATGGCTAGCGGTCCAGCTCCGGTTGCAAACAGGCATACCACGCGCTCGTTGCGGGCAAAGATCCGTGGAATTGTGCGTACTGTCCACGGCGCTACGCTAAACAGGCGCCCCGGTACATGGATCATTTTTTTCAACTCGGCATCGAGTGGCATGTGTAGGCGATGGTAATTATTCGGTGCCAGGTAAATCGTCGCAAAGCGTCCATTCTTGAAATAATTCGCCATGGTTTGATCGCCCCCGAGTAACTCGAGGGCAGTGTAGTCATGACCCTTGGCCTGAAATATATGCCCCTGTTCGATATTGCCAGCCTCGGAAACGGTGCCATCAGCGGGGCTTGCTACCATGTTTTTTCCGGCAACCACCGGGCGTGTTCCGCTTTTCAGATCGCGTGTGAAAAATTCGTTAAAGGTTTTGTAAGCCTTGATATTTTCGTAAGTCGCATCGCTCATATCAACCTTAAATCTGCGGATAAACCACCGGATCATTGGTGGCACGAATGGCCCTTTTAAGCGCGTAATAAAATAAATCAACCTGGAAATTAAATGATGAGGTAGTATAAAAAACAATCCGATTTTGAATATTTCTTTTTTACTCAGTTTGATTGAGTTACTCATCGCTATTTCCTGACCTTCATCGGTACCGCTCTCTTATTTCCATTGTCAAAAATCAGAGTCACTGTTACCTCGTCTCCGGGTGATAGATGCTGCAATGGATTCATCAACATCAGATGTAGGCCACCCGGTTTCAGAGGCAGCGTTTCGCCAGCCTTAATCGAAACAACATCGACTGGTCGCATACTCATCATGCCATCTTTATCGATACTTTCGTGAATTTCTATACGGGAAAATGTCTCACTTTCGACCGATACGATAGTGAGCTCTACGTTGCCATTATTGGAAAGGATCATATAACCGGCCCGCATGGGTATAGCAGGTGGCAGATTTCTGATCCAGGCATCGGTGACCAGCAGATCATCTGCAGCAACGGTTAGCGAAGTAAAAAATAAGGTAATAATGGCCAGACGCATAATCATGAGTTGTTTAAGTCCTGTGAGTAAGTCCTGTGCAATGATCTTGCACAGATCACTCGCAAAAGTACCGCTATGATGCGGTGTGTTAAGTAGGCCATGGTATTCATACCACCGGTTTAATTAGGTTTGGGAGGGTATGCCTGATCTCTATGCCGAGCCGGTATCTGGTTTATAGTGTAGAATTCGATACATTATATTTTAACTGGTTCGAAACTCAACGTGGCCGACTCAAAAGCGCCAAAGGCATTAAACACTATTCGAGATTTCATCCGTTGGGGCAGTAGTGAATTCAATCGGCAAAGTCTGACCTTCGGCCACGGCTTTGTCAGTGCAATCGACGAGGCGAAGTACCTGACTTTGTATGCACTTGACCTGGATTTTGACTGGCCGGAAGCCTACCTCGATTGCGCCTTGACGGATGAAGAGCGAGAGAAGGTGGCAGATATCCTCAAATTGCGTGCTAGCTCGAGGCAACCTGCTGCCTATATCACGCACGAGTCCTGGTTTTGCGGCCTCAAGTTTTATGTCGATGAACGGGTTCTGGTGCCGCGCTCGCCGATTGCCGAATTAATTGCAAACCGATTTGAACCATGGGTGGATAGCGCCCAGATCACTCGAATTCTGGATCTGTGCACCGGTTGTGCCTGTATCGCGATTGCCAGCCAGTACGCTTTTCCAGATGCCGAAGTTAGTGCTTCGGATATCTCCCCCAGTGCGCTGGAAGTGGCACGTATCAACTGCCGTAATCACAATTTAGACGATCGATTAAAGTGCTACGAATCGGACCTGTTAGACCAGATTCCGCCTGTGCAATTTGATGTCATCGTCAGCAACCCTCCGTATGTCGATGCTGAAGATATGGCGGCTCTGAGTGACGAATTTCGTTTCGAGCCCGATATAGGGCTGGCGGCTGGAAGCGACGGCCTTGCACTGGTCGATCGCATATTGACGCAGGCCGGTGATTACTTGAGTGATAACGGTGTCCTGATTATAGAGGTCGGTAATTCTCAGGCTGCGATGATGGAGAAATATTCGTTTTTACCAATGATCTGGCTTGATTTCGAGTTTGGCGACGGTGGTGTATGCTGTATTCAGTCGCAGGATCTCAAGCAGCAATTTCAAAATATTTCTCTGGCGACAGATCAACTGGCAGTGGTGCAACAGGGTAATTCTACTTAAGCGAGGCAGGCGATGGCATGGTGGGGCAAGGCGCTCGGTGGCGCATTTGGTTTTATGATCGGCGGACCTTTGGGCGCACTCATGGGGATCGCCTTTGGGCACAATTTTGATCGAGGATTCAAAGGCCTGGGCGATTCCAATTGGCAAGGAGCCGACCAGGGTCGGGTTCAGGCAGCCTTTTTTACCGCTGCTTTTTCAGTTATGGGATACATTGCCAAGGCGGACGGCAAGGTAACGCCAGACGAAATTAAACTGGCCCAGGCGGTGATGAGTCATCTGGGTCTGCCTGCCGAAATGCGGGAATCGGCGAAAAAGTTGTTCAATGAAGGTAAATCGAGCGATTTTCCACTCGATGAAGTACTCGATCAGTTCAAAAAGGAATCCCGCCGTCGCACCACCCTGATCCAGATGTTTTTAGAGATTCAGTTACAGGCTGCCTACGCCGATGGCGTCATGCATCCCTCCGAAAGAAAGGTACTCAACCATATATGCCAACGTTTGGGATTTCCACCTGCCCACCTCGATCGCATGGAAGAAATGCTCAAGGCTGGATTTGGTGGTGGCTATCGACACGCGAAATCGCCTCAGACCTCGCTAGAAGACGCGTACAAGTTGATGGGTATTGATAGATCTACTAGCGACGGCGACCTGAAAAAGGCCTATCGTCGTCTGATGTCGCAACATCATCCCGATAAGCTGGTGGCTAAGGGTTTGCCAGATGAAATGATCAGGGATGCTACGGAGAAAACCCAGCAAATTAAAAGTGCTTACGAAACCGTACGCGAATCCCGAGGAATATGAACTTAGCTGCATATTGATATACGGCCAGGCAGGTCTCTTAGCGCCAATGAAAAAATTGTATACCCATGAAAATCGCCTGATTATCTACAACCTGAAGAATGTATTACAGGAGTCGGGGATTGCGAGTCAGGTTTTCAACGAATATGCATCCGGTGGTGTCGGAGATCTGGCTACTTTTGATACCTGGCCCGAATTATGGGTGACGCATAGTAACCAGTTTGATCGGGCGGAATCTATACTACGCAATCTTGTATCTGATCACTGCGGGCAGGAATGGTATTGCAGGGGTTGTCAGGAAAAAAATGACGCTTCTTTCGAGCTATGCTGGAACTGCGGTATGATCAGCCAATAAAAGAGGGGGCATCTTTATGAAAAAATTATTACCAATTCTGGCCATGTTAACGGGAGTTGTCGCTCTTGAAACCCCGGCCTTTTC
>VAPA010968232.1_pt1 | contig 22577 bp, 18 predicted proteins | sample 3395041 | NCBI WGS metagenome assembly VAPA01 (sample SAMN08290432, study PRJNA428436) | hydrothermal vent metagenome | isolation source: Deep-sea hydrothermal vent chimney | place: Indian Ocean: Southwest Indian Ridge | depth 1973 m m
GTCTTACGGTCTAAGAGATGAGGAATATCTCCGTTTGAAAATCCTTACTTGTATGCTCAAGGAGATATAAATTGACCCACTCGTTTACACGAAGACCCATTATTTTTTCTATTTTTGAAAAAACCGAATTGATCTCAACCAAATCCACATCTACTTTTACCCTTACGCCCTGCTGTAGTATTTTGCGCTGAAATTTCACTATATCTACATGTGATTCTTCATCTTCACCCATCTTTTTAAAAAGCTCTGCTGTCTCATTATCATCCTGAAATATACCCTGAAAATTTCTGTACATAACAGATATTTTCAACTCCAGTTTTTCCAGCAAATCAAAAAGCTCAAAAATATCCATAACAAAAGTCTCACTTGTTTAAGTATATATTTCAAGGAGTTTGATCATATTATTATATGTTGCCTGCCAAAAAAAAGAGTTCCTTTTGATATAATATTCACAAAGGTATATGACCTTATCACATTTATATTTAGACCCCAGTCTTTCACTTTTTCTATTTGGATGTGGAAGCAAAATACACGTCCTGCATATGTTACATCCATCACTATGAGGACTTTTCTCTCTGCTTCAGAATCCTTCAGGGACCTGTTACCACTCTATCTTTAAAAACACTTCTACCATTTCAGGGTCAAAATGACTATCTGCAAGGGAGCGGATATGTTCAAGAATTTTCTCTTTGGACCATGCAGAGCGATACGGTCGGTCTGAGCCCAAGGCGTCATATACATCCACTACAGCAAATATTCTTGCAGAAAGTGGTATCTCCTCACCCTTAAGGCCCCTGGGGTATCCTGTTCCATCCCACTTCTCATGGTGACAATAGGGAATGTCAATAGCAGGCCGTAAATACTCTATAGGATATAACATCTCATATGCATATACAGGATGAAGCTTCATTGTTTTCCACTCTTCCTCTGTCAATTTTCCTTGTTTAAGAAGTATTTTATCAGGGATACCCATCTTTCCTATATCGTGCAAGAGTGCTCCCCTTCTTACATGGACAAGTTCTTTCTCTTTCATTTCTATCTCACGAGCTATTCTAAGGGTCATCTCTGTAACTCGCTGACTGTGACCCTCTGTCTCTTTGTCTCTCAGATCCATAGCTCTTGACCAACCCTCAATGGTAGTATCATAAGCAAGGAAAAGTTCTATATTTGAGCGCTGAAGATCGTTAAATAGGTCCGAGTTGTCTATAGCAATTGCTGCCTGGTCAGCAATGGCCTCAAGAAATTCCATCCATTCCTGGTCAGTATTAAAAGGCTTACGGTGAAAGAGTTCTAAAACCCCCTTAACATGACCCTTAGCAATGAGAGGGACAGCAAAATAGGTGATAAAATCTTCTTTGGAAAATAGTTCAGAACGTACAAAACCATTAATGTTTTCTTTAAGATTGGGTATAGTTACAATACGGCGATCAAGTGCAGCACGCCCGGCATTACTCTCCCCCAATCTCAGCCGTGTATATTTCAGAGCATCTGTTCGAAAACCTTTGCCAACAATGTATTCCAGCATTTGCGTGTCCTGGTTCAGAATTAGTACAGCTGCAGCGTCTATATTCAGGTACTCAGAAAACTGTTCAACTAAGATGTTAAGGATAATGCGCAAATCAATGCTGCCAATAATAGCCTTATCAATCGATCTTAAGAGGTTAAGGCGCTTTAACTGAAGTTGAACCTTTTTTTCAGCAAGCCTTTGGTCGGTTATATCTCTAACAAGGTGGATTAATTTTGTAAACTGATTATTGTCATATTGTGGTACAGCCCTTATTTCAACATACCTGTTTAAATGAGATTCAAACATTTCAAAGGTACAAGGCTTACTTGTTTCAAGGCTTTTACAGCTTAGACAATTCTTTGGTGGACAGTCTTTACCATGGTAAATCTCATAACATTTTATTATTTCATTAATCTCCAAGTCAGGCAGTTTAAGTATTTCTTCGGCTGCTTTATTGGCCTTAATGATATTGTAATTTTTATCATGAATAGTAATTATATCGGGTATGGTATTGAAAGTTTCTTCCCAATCATGTTTGGACTGGAGAAGTAATTCTTCTGTTTTTTTGCGATGGGCAATCTGCTCTTTTAGGGCTTCTACTGTTGTTGAAAGCCCAGCAGTTCGTTCTTTAACACTATTTTCCAATTCATCGTGAGCTTTTTTTAACTTTTCTTCAGCTATTTTACGCTCATTTATTTCTTGTTGTTTGGAGACTAAAAGAGAATTTGTTTCGTTGTTATATTCCATTAACTTCTTTAAAGCATTAATGGATATTTTTTTGAGTATAAAAAACCCTATAATTACGAGTCCTAACAAAATTGTCAGAATAGTTACTATGGAGAGCAGAGGAACATAATTAAGTACCGAAGTGAGAAATCTAATATTTACAAATATGACAACGGAGACAATAAGTATAACTATTGAATTGTAAATTTTTGCATCTCGTTTTATAGTGTCTATAATGCTAACTTTTTTATTTTCTATTTCATCTGGCATACTAATTCTTTTCACACTTTTTAACTGTTTTCTAATACTTCCATTTCAGCAATTTAAATGAATTGTCACAAAATATCCTGCCTGCAAATCTTCAACTTATAGGTAATACAAATACTGATTATTTACAATTAAGAGTGGGTACGATAGTTGCATGATTATTACTTTAAAGGGGAATAGATATACCTGGCTAATTTCCTCCTTTTAATGCAATTTTAATTTATTTAGAAGTAACCCTGAATGCTGAAAATTCTTAAATTCTTCTTCCCTTACTTTCTTGTAAAAATCACATGAAATGCAATCATCTTTACTAACAAAAGTTCCCTGAACTTCACCCTCGCACATAGTGCCAGCTATTACCCAACAAGCTCTTCCTGCATTTTTTCCTCCATGAATGCCATCTAACCTAATTTCAGTTGAAGCAAGACATACGCTATTTTTATATATATTTTGTCCGCCCAACTCTCTTCCACATTTTTTAACTTCCCAACAGTTAAGCTTCTTATTCATGGGTCACGTCTCATTTTTGTTCTTATCGTACAACAAACCCTCCTAACAAAGGGTTAAGCCGCTGTGTAATAACTTTCTATCAAAAAAATACTTCACCTGTATACTTAGAGATAGTAATAAATTTTATAAGATAACCTATATAAATGTCTAATAAAAAAGGTAACTTTATAATATTATTTACCATTTGAAGTTTGTTTTCTCAGATAAGGTTAAAAAATTAAGATAATGGGAAGAACTCAATATTTTAACTGTAGCAAAATTGTGACAGAATGTGCCTAAAAGGACAGGAACAGACAGAAAATACAGGAAAGAATAGAATAGCATTTTGCTTTGAGTTTTTAGACAACCAGTCAATAGAAGAATTGCTGTCATTGAAATTGCAAGCGTTGCAATCTTGAAGTTTTTCATGATTAACACCTTTAATTTTAGAATTTAAATAATTTTTTAATAATAATACTATCAGATTCAGATGTCATCTGCCCTCAGCCTTTTTTGCTGCTTTTTCACGTTCCTTTTTCTCCTGCACGCAATAAATGCCGCCTTCTTCAAGCCCGGGCTTGAAGCAGCTATTGCATGAAATACATTTGGCAGGGCTGTGGTCGCCCTGCAGCCAGCGGTTGGGCAGTCCAGGTTCCCGGATCAGCGGCCTGGCCATGGAAATGTAATCCATGCCATCGTCCCTGACTGCTTTTTCGGCAACCTCATATGACCTGAATCCACCAACTACCAATATTGGACAGCTGACTGCCCTCTTGATACGTCTGGCCAGCTCCAGATTATATGCCTCTTTTTCAGGTTTGTTTATCTGTGTACGCGATGGGTTTTCGTTGCCTGAGGCCGGGGTACCTGCGGAGATTTCTATTGCATCAATACCGGCTGCCGAGAGTTTTTCAGCAGCGTAAATCGCATCATCAATTTGCAGACCACCATCCAGGTTATCAGCTGCGTTAAACTTTATAAGCACAGGATAATCAGGACCGACCAGTTTCCGAACCTTCTGATACACTTCCAGTAGGAACCGGCTTCGGTTTTCAATACTGCCGCCATACTCATCAGTTCGGCGGTTGGTGAGAGGAGAAAGAAACTGATTGATAAGAAAGCCATGTGCTCCATGAAGTTGTACGGCATCGAAGCCCCAGGTCTTGGCCCGCCGCGCCCCCTCTCCAAACGCTGAAACAATATCACTGATTTCATCTTTTGTGAGTTCGGCAGGCATTTCCGGAAATTGGTCAACTTTTACTGCTGACGGGGCGAGCGGTTGCCGGCCGGCATTGGCAGAGTCGGTTTCGCCTCCGGCATGGACCAGCTGAACAGCAATCTTACCGCCTATATCGTGGACAGCACTGGTCATATCTTTATAATCCTTCGCAAAGTCATCGGTATGAAAACCCATTTTACCAGGTAACCCTTTCCCCTCCGTGCGTATAAACGCATAGCCCGTAATGATCAGGCCTACCCCGCCCTGCGTCAGGTTGTGATAGTAGTTGATCAATTTTTCCGTTGGCCTGCCTTCCTGATCGCACATCCCCTCCCAGGTGGCTGAACGTACGAGGCGGTTTTGCAGGTTCATACCGTTAATAGTAGTTTGATCGAATAAAGCTGTCATGATGTTCCTCCTGTAGAATTGTTTATTGTTATATCCCTAACTTGTAATTATGCGACCGATAGGAAACAACAGAATACAAATTAACGGGCGCCATAATTCCCTTTTGATATTGATTAAATAAATATCCACCTTTTTTATAGATGCTCCTTCAAGAGCATGACTGCAAGTAAAGACGTAACAATGGCAGCCACTCCATTTATCCAGAACGGTACATACCATCCATTTATGACTATATCTACATCAAAAACAATACGGAGTATGTGCAGTGTAGAAACTATAATTAAAAAAACGCTTGCGATTTTAGTAAACGGTTTCATTATTTCTGGAATAGTAACATCAGCTCGTTATTGTTTTTCAGTTCCCTTTATTTTTAATTTCTTGAAGCCTGAGAACCTTTTTTTGGCATATTTAGCGTGGCACTGAACACACTTCTTTGTTAAATTGTAATAATATAAACTCACTTCATATATATCCTGCTCTTCTGCCGCAAGTTTTAGCTTGTCTATAATTTTGTAAAATTCGCTATTCATTTTCTGGTACTCTGGAGGCAGGTATGCATTCAGCTGCTCGATCTGTTCAGTAGAAAGAACATTTTTGATTATATATCCGTCCTTCATTTTACCGGCAATTACGGCTACATCCTTCATACGGCCAGCAGGGATCGCAATAGCAAAGTTTGTCATGCCGTTTTGAAGGGCGTTCATTTCTCCTGTAAGCGCTCTGTGCAGCTTTTTGGGTAATATGGTCTTGAAATCTATATCAGTATCGGCAGCATACAGGTTATTAAGATAAGCAATGCTGCTTAAAAGTCCAATAGCCGCAAAAACAAGCAGAACACCAATGCTTTTTTTCATAAGAACTCCCGTTTTTTATTTACTTATATCAAAACCAGGGGAATAATGCAAACTGGGATACATGGCCAGTAGTTTGTAATCAAATGAAGAGTGGAGGAAAAATATCTTATTACTGAAAGGCTATTTGTAATACTTCTTTTTTTGTTTATTCTTGCTTAGTTTATCTTTCTCTATTTTAGTTTCCTGCTTTGTACTGTTTAAAATAATATCAAGTAAATTCTTAAGCTTTTCGTTAAGACTATATGCTACGCCATCTAAATCCGGGAACAGAGATGACCTGTTTATTCCCATTTCAACCAGGTTTTTTCTTATATTATTTCGATGCTCAGCAGGTATAGTACATTTTATTATTTGCCTTGATTCAAACACCTCATGCGGTTTAGGATGAACAGTAAAAAGACCATGTTGTGCAGTTAATCTATTGGAAATAAGTGTGGGAGGAACTATGAATGTCCTTGGTACTTCCAATGGTTCAGAATATTTTTTAATATCAATATATTTTATATCATCTGAGCCATATGAAAGTGCGTAAACAGTACAATCAGCCGAATAATTCTTTTCTACTGCAAAGTATAGTGCAATGAGAGGATTTTTAGTCCAATCCAACAACCTCGTTGCGAGACCATGATGCTGTGCGAGAGCAAGCCATTCCCACTCATCCGAGGGATGATGTTTGAGATATGGCGATGCTTCCTTCTTAAAATCATCTAATGTTTGTTTTTCAAGGATCGCTAATGAGACATCTGTCCCTAAGCGGCCAATTTTTGGTATAAGTTTATAATCTTCTCTCGATACACCTCTGAATATAGAAGCGGATATTTTTTTAGTTTGTAATAAAAAATCTATTGCAGACTTTACTATCATTTTATTGTTCCTCAGTTGTGTCTATGTTTTTAGACTCAAGTTTCTGTGTTATTTGTTCTTAAGTATATCAAAACGGGGTAAGGAAGTTATCAATTTTTTAACTGTACTAAAAATGAATCTGAAAATAACGTAATAATTCCACCTGAAAAGCAGTATTTAAATGCATAGAGCAAGTCAATATCCAATCTCTACCATACTAAGTAACAACTGATTATCTATAAGTTATTTTAAAAGTTCCATGTAATTTCTTTTAAGATGTTTGTTTTGGTATAATTTAAAAGATGAATAAAGAAAAGAAAAGGCATTTTAAGAGATACAGGGGCCGGTCTGAGTGCGATGTAAAGCTGGATTCTGAGGTATTTAAAGGCCGAATAATTGACTATTCTGATGGTATCGGTGTTGTTTTTGAAGATCCCACACAGCTTATACCCGGGAAACAGGTGTATATAAATGTCTTTGACCCTGATATTGAGATAAAAGCAGAGGTTGTATGGGTAAAAAAACTGGACAATGAATACAGGGCCGGGTTTAGCAGACTGGACAGCCTTCAAGGCTCTCTAAGTAATTTTGCACTGGCAGATATACTGTTAGGTCTCCAGGGAGGTTTGAAAACAGGAATTCTTAACATAGAGAGCGGTTCGATCATTAAAGAGGTTTTTATAAAGAACGGTGACATGGTGTATGCCTTGTCTAATATCAAAGAAGATAATCTCGAAGATATGCTTTTAAGGGATGATAAAATCAGTTCCGAAGAGTATAAGCAGGCAAAAAGCTTACTGAAAAAGAGCGAAGGGAAAATAGGAAAGATCCTTGTAGCGCTTGGATTTTTAACACCAAAAGAAGTTTTCCATGCTGTGCGAAACCAGGTAGAAGAGATAATGCTCAGTCTTTTTGCTATTGAAGACGGCAATTTTAAATTTTTGGAATGCGCCCTACCCGGTGAAGAACTGATAACTCTCAGGTTCAGCGCTGCAAATATTATATATCGTGGTATCAGGAGACTTGAAAACATCCGGCATATAGAACAGACCATTCCCTCTATGGAGGCTGTTCTTGATATTTCCTCAAGTCCGATTAACCTGTTTCAGGATGTTGATCTTGATGAGTCAGACAGGAAAATTCTTTCCAATATAAATGGAAAAAATTCACTGAAGACAGTATTGTTACTTTCACCCTCTGATGAATCAGACACTCTCAGGAGCATATATGTCCTTCTAAGTATAGGGATGATAACTGCAAAGAAAAAGGACGAGGTGCTTGCCGGGCTTTATGCTGAGGAGATAATAAATGCGCCTGCAAAAGACATAACAGTAGAGTATATAGATAAAGTTGAAGAATTATTCAGCAAATGTGAAACACTTGGATGTTATGAGATTCTGAATATTGAAGATTATTCATCGCCTGAAGAGATCAGGATGGCATACTACAGGGCAACTAAAGAATTCCATCCTGACAGGCATTTTTTAGTTTCTTCTGATGATCTGAAGAGGAAACTTACCAGGATATTCCTATATATCACAAAGGCATATGAAATAATCTCAGATCCTCAAAAAAGAGTAGAATATGACAGGAAGCTCTCTATAGACTCAAAGGAAACAGGAAAAATAGCAGCGCCCCCGGCTTATGTGACTGAATCTGAAGAGGGTGTTAGTAAAGTAGAGATTCAGGAAAAAGATGACGAAACTAAGACGGCAAACGAATATATCTCTGATATAAAGGCTAAAGCCGCCAAAGAAAAAGCGGCGGCCAAGGAAACTGAAGGGGAAGACCTACAGCAGGACACAGCGGGAGAAACCCTTGATGAAGCTATTTCACACCCGCAAAAGAAAAAACCGTCATATATATCCTTCGTAATAGCTGCTGCAGTTTTGATAACAGTTTTATTCTTCTTTTTTAGGGATTCAGATAGAGAAGACATATCCTCTACACAAACTGCAAAAGTATTATCTGGTGAGACCGATGAAGAAAACAATGAGCTGGCCATGCAGGGAATCTTTGAAGATAGCAGTGAACGGGTGAACGAAGAGCCATCTGCGGATACGAAGCAAATGGCTATTGAGGAAGACATGATTAAGGAGAAAGAACCAGTAGCCGGCATAAAGACAGCAGATACAGCTGAAAAACCTGTCAAAGAAGAGGTTTTAGAAAAAAGCCCCGCTGATACAGATAAAGAAGTATATCCAAAAGACATTAAGAGAATCGAAAAGAGACTCATCAGAGAGGAGAAAAAAGACCTGGCCCTGGTTAAGCCGGTAAAACAAAAAGTTAAACCTCGCAGGAAAAAGAAACTAGCTCGCAGGCTTCTAAAAAATAATTTCATATCATATGAGGAACAATTCGATAATAATTACGGCAACTGGGAGTCATACAATATGACCATGGCTTCCGCACGAATTGAAAGCGGACAGTATTATATAAAAAATAAAAGTATGTCTGGTACACACATCATACTGCATAATGCTGATTTCCCGCATGACGCAGAATTCATAATAGAGGCCTCTATCAGGACAGTCAGTTCGTCAGATAATAACCACTTGTATGGATTTGTTCTTGGGGCAAGTGATGCCGGCAATAATTATGTTTTCCAGATCAGTGAAAACGAGATTTATTCGATCAAAAGGTTTCGAAGCGGAGATCCACAGGAACTGGCAGGAGGATGGATGAACAGTGTGGCAGTTCAGAAATATTCTTTCAATACATTCAAGGTAGAAAAAAAGGGCAAAAATATACGCTTTTTCATAAACGATGATTATATAGATGAAATCTCGAATATATTATTTTTTGGGAATAAGATAGGTTTTATTGTTGAGGGAAAAGCAGAAATAGCTGTTGCTTATACCCGTTCGTATGTAAGCAAGTAAACCTGAAAAATACATTTCTTATTAATTATTTTTTTCAGATGTAATCTCTTTTAGTTTGTCTTTCAGCTCCTTCATTTTGAGTTCTCTGCCAATTGATAATTTATAATATTTTTCAAGTTCATTAATTCTTTTTTTAATTTCTGATTCCATTTTTTTTCGTCCAGTTATATCATGTATTACTCCCTGAACATACATAGGTTTTCCGGAATTATCATTTAAATTTTTAATTGATTCGAAAACCCAGCGTATCGTTCCGTTTTTATGTATAATTCTGTACTCACGTTCACTAGAATAGTCTGATACTGTACGCATACTTTCAAAACTACTTTTAAGCCTGGACAAATCGTCTGGATGGATAATTTGATCCCATCTCGGTTTCCCGTTGATTAACTCTTCTTCGGTATAACCGGTTATTTTTTCAACAAGGCCATGAAAGAATATCGGTGTAAAATCCATGTTACTGCGAAAGGCTATCCCCTGGAAATTTTGGACAAATGAGCGGTATCTTTCTTCGGATTGCTGAGTTTTTTCCAGAAGAATTTTTCTTTCATGCATTAAATAAGCTGTTATAGAGGAACCTATGGGGGTAGATAGTATAATTATATGGAATAATGTCTCCAAAGGCTCATCTATTATAGAAAGAAAATGCTTATAAATATCAATACCGTGCTCAGAGTAGTCAAATAGAATATACGCTATAAAAATGGACCAACCGGCAAGCAACACAGAAATGGAAAGATGAGATCTCATTATTAATAATAGCAATTAATTGAACTGAAATCTATAAATTAGCAAAAAACAGAAGACTGAAGCCAAATTAAGAAATCTTCAATATTATTTTCTAAATCATATTTAAATCAATTCTATGTTGAACAGACCAATTTTCTGCTATCTTTCACCCCGTTAGAAAGCCGAAAGCATGCCTGCCGGCAGGCAGGTCTTCTAACGGGGTTTACTAAATAATGCAATAACGACATATCTTGTCAATAGAAGGGTGTTTTCATATTTTTTACGAAGATCCCTTGTGTTGATACAAATACGCTTTAGTTTCAGCATGTTATCATGATATTTAATCTGAAAAACTATCGACAAAAAATCCCTGGCATCACATTTGCTATAATGCTATAAAAAGACGGGAGATATTGGTATAATATGCAGATGCAAAAAGAAGAGAAGAGACATTTTAAAAGATACGAAGCCAGGTCAGACTGCGAAGTTAAAATTGGCAAAAAAATCTATAAGGGCAGAATGGTTGATTATTCTGACGGCATCGGTGCAGTTTTTGAAAATTCCCCTCCTTTTGAATCCGGTAATAAGGTTGATATAAAGGTATTTGATCCTGAAATGGAGATTAAGGGTGTAGTTGTATGGGTAGATAAATCAGGCGATGAACTCAGGGCAGGGTTCAAAAGACTTGACAGCCTTGAGGGCTCTCTAAAGAATTTTGCATTGGCTGATCTATTGATCGGTATCCAAAGGAGCACAAGGACCGGGGTCTTAAAGGTAGAAAGAGGTCCGATAGTTAAAGAGCTATTCATAAAGAGCGGCGATATGATATATGCCTTCTCAAATGTAAAAGAGGAGAGACTTGCGGATTTTCTTTTGATTAAAAATAAAATTGGGCGTGAAGAATACGACAAAGCCGAAAACATATATAAAGAAAAAGGCGGTAAATTCGGGAAGATATTAGTAGACCTTGGATATTTAAAACCAAAAGAAGTATTCCATGCTGTGCGCGAGCAAATTGAAGAGATCATTATGAATCTCTTTGACAGTGACGATGGAAGTTTTAAGTTCATAGAAGGCCCTCTGCGTGCGGAGGAGTTGATAATGCTCAGGATCAGTGCTGCAAAAATTATATATCGTGGTATTAAAAGACGTGAGAATATTAATCATATAGAAAAGGTTGCGCCCCCTCCTGAAGCTGTACTTGAACTTTCTCCGTATCCGTTAAATATATTTCAGGACGTAGCTCTTGATGAAACTGATAAAGTAATGCTTTCCAATATTAATGGTATGCGTACACTTGAGGAGGTATTACTGCTTTCATCATTAGACAGTCCTGATGCGCTTAAAGGTATTTGCGCTCTTCTAAGTTTAAGAATTATTAATATAAAGACTTTGGAGAGGGAACCTATAGATATTCAGGTTGAAGAGATTATGAAAGAGCCTGCAGAAGAGTTAACATCAGAATTTATAGAGAAGATAGAGGACACTGTCAGGAAATGTGATAATCTTGGATATTATGAGATGCTTGGTGTTGAGAGACACTCATCAGATGAAGTTATAAGGATGGCTTATTACAGGGAATCAAAGGAGTTCCATCCTGACAGGCATTTTTCCGTTTCTTCTGATGATCTGAAAGTAAAGCTAACTAAAATATTTAATTCGATTGAAAAAGCATATGAAGTCCTTTCTGAACCTGAAAAAAAGGCTGAATATGATAAAACTCTTTCAACTGGTACCGGAGAACTGCCGAAAGAGATATCTGATAAATTTGTAATTACTGAAGAAGAGGCTGAAGCCGCCAAAGCAGCCAAAGAAGAAGCGGCGGCCAAGGAAAAGGCGGATAAAGCCGCTAAGGAAGCAGAGGCCAAGACAGCCAAAGAGAAAGCTGTCAAGGAAGAAGCAGCGGCCAAGGCAGCCAAGGAGAAAGCTGCCAGGGAAGCTGAAGCTAAGGCAGCCAAAGCAGCCAAAGAAGAAGCGGCGGCCAAGGAGAAGGCTGCTAAGGAAGCAGAGGCCAAAGCAGTCAAAGAAAAATCTGCCAAAGAGAAAGCTGTCAAAGAAGCAAAAGAAAAGGCTGCTAAAGAGAAGGCCGCCAGGGAAAAAGCGGCGGCTAAATCCGCCAAAGAAAAGGCGGATAAAGCTGCAAAAGAAGCTAAAGAAGCCAAAAAAAGGGCAGCTAAAGAGAAGGCTGCTGCAAGAGCCACACACCCCCAAAAGAAAAAACGGTCACCAGTACCAGTTGGAATTGCTGCTTTAATTTTAATAGCAGTTTTATTTTTCATATTTAAAGATTCAGGGAAAGAAGATACGTCTTTAACACAAACTGCAAAGGTATTAACTATTGAGGCTGTTGAAGAACAGCCGGCAGTTTTGCCTGAAGATGTTCAGAAGGATGAATCTGTTGTGCAGGAAGTCTCTGAAGACATAAGTGAGCCTGTGGAGGTGGAGCTGTCTGCAGGTACAGAACAACTGGTTATTGATGAGGACAAGATTGAAGAGAAAGAGCCAGAAGCTGACATAAAGACAGCAGATACAGCTGAAGAATCTGTCGAAGAAGAGGTTTCTGAAACAGGTCTTGCTGAATCAGATGTAGATTCTCAGGAAACAGGAAGTGATATTGCTGAAGAGCCTGAGGAAGAAATTGAAACTATGCTGGCGCAGGAAACAGAGCCTGTACAGGAGGTAAAGAGGCAGGTACCGGATAAGGCCTTATTTGCAAAGTATGCGACCTCAGAGCAAAAAACTGAAACACAGAAAAGTGAAATAACTATTCCGGAAACACTGAAGGAAGAAGCCATAATTAAAGAAAGAACAGTTACAAAACCCCGCGGTGAAAAATTCATGCGTTATAAAGAACAGTTCAATAATAATGCAAGCAAATGGGAGACATACAATATGACCATGGCTTCCGCTCGGATAGAGAACGGGAAGTATTACATTGGAAACAAAAGCGCGAAAAGTGAACATATCATACTGCACCATGCTGACTTTCCCTTGGGAAGAGAGTTTATAATAAAGACTGCTATCAAAACAGAGAAGGCTTCGGATAACCACTCCTATGGATTTGTGTTCGGCGCAAAAGACGCGGGCAATAATTATGTATTTCAGATTATTGGAGATGAATTTTATTCGATTAAGAAGTATAAAGAGGGTCTTCCGCAGCAACTTGCCGGCGGCAGGATAGAAAGCATGGCTTTCAAGAAAGATTCTTTTAATATTCTTAAGATGGAAAGGCAGGGCAATACAATAGTATTTTCCATAAATAATAACTATCTGGATGAGGTTTCAGGTATATCATTTTTTGGCAAGAGAATCGGTTTTCTTGTTAAGGGAAACTCTGAAATAGCTATTGATTATACCCGTTCTCAAGTATGGCTTGATTAAAAGAGATATGACAAATATTGAATTTAATAAGTCAGGAACGATTTTTTCTGGAAAGGAGCAACCATGAAAAAGATATTTATTATTATGTCAGTGCTGTTAACTTTTCTTTTAAGCGTTTATCCGGTTTATACAGCATCTCAAAGCGAAGAAGCTGCTCCAGATGAATTTGTGAGTTACGAAGAACAGTTCAATGATAATACCGGCGGCTGGGAAATATTTGATACAACAATGGCTACCGCACGGATAGATGAAGGAAAGTATTATATTGAAAACAAAAGCGAAACAGGCGAGCTCTTTATACTGCACCATGCAGACTTTCCTCTGGGACGGGAATTCATAATAGAGACTGCTATAAGAACAGAGAAGGCTTCAGAGAACCATTCTTATGGTTTTGTAATTGGTGCCAGCGATGCCAGCAATAGTTACGTGTTTCAGATTGTAGGAGATAAGTCTTATGCGATTATGAAGTTCCAAAGCGGAGATCCTGAAGAACTCTCATCTGGAAAAATAAGAAGCAGGGTGTTTAAGCAAAAATCTTTTAATACTCTTAAGCTTGAAAAACTCGGCAGTAAAATACGTTTTTATATAAACAATAACTATATTGATGAAGTTTCGGATATATCACTTTTTGGCAAAAGAGTAGGTTTTCATGTTGAAGGGAAATCAGAAATAGCTATTGATTTTACCCGTTCGCAAATATGGCCTGATTGATTCAGTCCCATTCTTTATTGTTTAAATATAAGAAGTTGCATCCCTTCCCTCATAAGTTACATTAATATAAATAATACAGTCAGCAGCAGAAAGGCGACCATACAGCCACTGTTCATCGAGGGTTAATGAATTTTAACGAACAATTTTTGTAAACTTGGAACCTTCAATCGTGAGGTTGAACATCAACCCCTTATTACTGAAAACAAAACCGACAATAGGGTCTTTAATATCAACAGTATTTATATCTTCGCCTACTCCCCATTTAACTATAGCCACAGAGCCGTCGACACCTGCTTTCCAGCCATCGCTTTTTCTGAAAGCTGTCAGGGCATCTTTCTCCAGGAATACCAGTACTATAGATTTAGATTGTGCTCCAAGCTGAAATCCAATGGATGCAGCAGCGGTACTGTAGTACTCAACTGTTTTACCGCTGATGCGTAATGCTCCCTCTCCATATTCTCCGCCTATTACAATGCCCGCCTTTATTACACTTGGAAAAACAAGTACACCGTCTGATTTTTTCAGAAATTCACTGCCTCCCAACACATCCTTTTTAAAGCGTTTTAAAGTAGCATCAACTTTTATGTTGATCTCTTCGGCCGAAGCGGCAAATGAGGAGCCGGGAATTAATAAAATGGAAATTACAAGAGAAGTTATAAACAAAACAATAGATAAATGCTTAAAATTTATCATGATACTGAGCCTCCTTTTTATAATACGCTAACGTTATTATAAACATGCGATATAAAGTATTTTACTGGAAAAAATATAAATTGAAAAGGACTTTTTGAAGAAGTAAGAAAAATATAATCAATTCACTATTAATTGATTGTATAATTAGAATCATATATGCAAAGAAAGATTAAACAGATTATCTTCTCATTACTTCCCCTGATATTCTTGTTACTTGTTGCAGAAATCACTGTTCATTTATTAAAACTTGATCAGCCATCTATTATTGCTGGCGGGTCCGGCATTGGTCCAGACTCAATCATTCAAACAGATACTGATCTGGGTTGGTCACTAAAGCCTAATTCAATAACGGATGGGATCTCTATAAACAGTCTTGGGCTACGGTCACCTGAAATTCAGCCCAAAAAGAAAAATGAATTTAGAATACTTTCATTGGGAGAGAGCACAACTTTTGGATTTAAAGTCTCAGATTCTGAAACGTATTCAGCACAACTTGAGAATATCTTAAGTAAAAAATTCCCAAAAAAGAAGATAATGGTAATAAATGCCGGTCTCTCTGCTTATTCATCTACTCAGAGCGTGAAATATCTTAAAATGAGAGGTATTAAGCTCGAACCTGATATGATTTTGTTTTATCATGAGGCAAATGATTATTTACCTTCAGCTATAAGAGATGTATATTTAAATGAGATTGGAGTGCTTAAAACCGATAAACAGCTTTATAATTCAAGGCTCCAAAAAATCAGCAGTTTCATGGAGGAGTATTCTGCGTTTTACCGCTTTATAGCCTATAATTATGCAAAATATATTATAAATAGATTAAACTTTGAAGATATTAAAAATCCTGTTCTGGAAATTGGAATGCCCCAGGGCCGGGTTGGTGCAAAACTCATTGAAATTACTAATCAGGGGAAAAGAAATGCTGTTGAACTGGAAACTCATAAAATTGGAATAAGAGTAACTGAACATGAACGTATTGAAAACTTAAAAGAACTGGTTTCTATTTGCAATAAACATAACATTACCCTGATAATCATACACCCGTCTTATAAATATTCAAACTACCATCAGTGTTTATTAACACGTTTCTGCCGGGAAAATAATATTCTCATGTTAGAGGCTTACAATAGTTTACATCCGGAAAATGAGGATTTAGATAATATATTTATGGATTCCTGGCATCCAACACCATATGGTAATAAATTATTGGCAGAAGACCTGGCTTTTTTTATATATGAGAATATTTACAAATAAATGATCATCAAGAACCTGAAATACGACAAAACTACATCTGTTATATTAGGATTTGTTATACTCTTTGCTCTCTTTTCCCTTTTTTTTAATCTTGGAGGAAGGGCTTTTGAGAACAGGGATCACCTGCGGTTTGCAGAGGTAGCAAGGGAAATAATCGAGACAGGCGACTGGGTGATGATGAGGCTTGGAGGAGATATTTATGTACACAAGCCTCCATTACACTTCTGGAATATTGCTGTTTCCTTCAAGTTATTTGGCAACGGAACATTCGCGGCAAGATTCCCGTCAGCCATGTTTGCATTTCTCGGTTTTATAAGTGTCCTGATTTTCGGTTTAGTGTTTAACAGGGAGAATCCCAGGGCGGGCATCTATTCCGCTCTCCTTCTTATATCAAACTATACCTATTTCTATTATGCGAGAACGACCCGTCTTGACATTGAATATTCAGTTCTATTTTCACTGTCATTAATAGCGTTTTATGCTGGTTATGAGACTTGCAAACGTAATCATAAAATAATCTTTTACATGCTTTTCTGGGTTTTCACCGGGATGGCCTTTTTGGAAAGAGGACCGATAGCTTTTGTTACGCTTCCAATAGTTTTGGTATATCTGCTTGTCCTGAGGGAAAAGAACAGGTTGGGCGGCAGTATTTTGATTGCAACTTCTTCGACCCTTGTCATAACAATTCTTCCATGGATTATTTATCTCATTCTGCACAATGATTTTGTAACTTATATGGATTTGTTGAAAAATACAAAAATCATGACAAGAAGTGAGGGATTATTTTATTACATCCTGCCCTTTATAAAGCAATTTTATCCTCTTTCAATAGTAATAATCATTTCCCTGCCGTTAATGTGGCGATGGAGGGATTCAATAAAAAAACACTCAGACATTGTTTTTTGTATCATCTGGGTAGCTGTATATATTGTGCTCATTCATCTGACTGTTGTAAAAGCTGCTCGCTATCTCCTTCCTGTATCCATGCCTCTTTCGATAATTGCAGGATGGAGCATAGAACGGATTTACAGTACTGGGCTAGCAAACCAAAATGTGCGTAAGCAATGGAAAGTTATTGCAGTAATCATTGCAGGTCTTGTAACTATAGGTCCGGCAGCATGGATATGGCTGAGCCGGGGGTGGATGTGGAATGCATTTTATCTTGCCTTTTTTGGCATATTATCTGTCATTTTTATATGGAAAAAGTTAAAAGACGTGGTGGTCTTTATATGTATCTTATGTACCTTGTGGTTTCTCTCAGGAGACGTGGTGCGAACATCATTAAATAACGAGCGGTCGGGTAAATTAATGATATACACATTGCTTCAGAAACACGATATTAAAGCTGGCAATCTTCTGCTTTACAGGACTGATCAAGGACTTAAAAGAGCAATGTATTTCTATTACAACGGGCCAGTCATGCACAGGGAGAGTGTGTCTGTGGAAGAGAAATGGGTTAAGGCTATTATCACGTCCCCTGAAGGGCTTGATCAAATAATCAAGGTTTACAGCCCGGACGGACAGTACAAATTGCATAAAAGTCAAAGCCAAAATAATAAGATTTATCATATAATATTTCTATTGCACAATGAAGCAGACAGTAGTGATAACTCTTTGAACAGCAATGATAGTGTTATCAATGTAAAAGCAATCAGAAAGTGATTATCAATAATGCATTATTTTTTTATTTAATCTGCTAATCTAACCTGTTATGCATAAGTCAGAAATTAAGATGTCAGGAAAAAACATTACCAAAGTTGATTTTACAGTCATTATTCCGATATATAATGAAGCGGAAAGTATAGGGCCGCTTGTTGTCGAATTGTTACCGGTTATGAGAAACCTTGATAAGGAATTCGAGATAATATGCATCGATGACGCAAGTACGGACAGCAGCCTCGCTGTACTCAATGAATTGAACAAGACATATACAGCACTGAGGATATTAAGGCACAGGATAAATTGCGGGCAGAGCGCTGCTATTGCAACGGGTTTTGCTAATTCGCTTGGTAATATAATATTTACAATGGACGGTGATCTGCAGAACGATCCAGCTGATATCCCCTCATTGCTTGCTGCTCTCAAAAACGCTGATGCCGTGTGCGGTGTGCGTAGAAAACGGGAGGATAACTGGGTTAAGAGGAAATCTTCACTGATTGGTAATGGTTTTCGTAATATGGTTACAGGTGACAATATTTCTGATGCAGGTTGTGCCCTCAGGGCATTGAGGAAAAGTGCTCTCGCGGAATTACCTGTTTTTAACGGGATGCACCGTTTCCTCCCTACAATCCTGAAGCTGCAAGGGTACAGGGTAACCGAAATTTCTGTTAATCACAGACAGCGTATACGTGGAGTATCGAAATACGGGATAGGGAACCGGATGTTCCGGGGACTTGTTGACTGTTTTGCCATGTTATGGTGGAAGAAGCGATGTCTGCCCGGTAACCGGGTCCATACGGAAGACAGACAAAAAGGTCTATGAAAGCTCCTGAGTTACAAAAGCCTCCTTCAGATACAAACCCTGAAAAGAGCCGAAACAGCCGGTATATTATAAAAGCATTTCTGCTTGTGGTGTTACTTACAGGATCCCTTGCAATTATGCGTTTTACTGTTTTAAGTGATTATCTGGACACTTCCAATGTGAATCTGATCAGGGATAAACTGGCTGAATTTCGCTCTCTTGCCCCTGTTATATTTCTTTTAAGCGGGGCACTTGTAATTGTTATGGGTGCGCCGCGGTCAATTATAAGCATTCTCGGGGGAATGATTTTCGGCTTCTCAATGGGAATGTTTTTGTCCCTGACAGCAGCACTGGGAGGCTCATTTATAATTTTTTTGCTGACGCGGTTTCTGGGCCGTCCGCTTTTTAACCAGACGCTTGGCCTAAAACTGAAGGCTGTCAAAAATCACATCGAGACAAACGGCTTAATGGCTGTAATACTGCTTAGACAACTTCCTTTGCCCTGCATGTTTGTTAATGCCTTGATTGGTCTTACACGCATAACAAGCGGGACATTTCTTCTTGGCTCACTCCTTGGTCATATGCCCCAGGCTTTAATTTTTTCACTTTATGGCAGCAGTGTTCGTGAGGCTTTTATCTTGCGGGTGTCACTTGCCTCATTTTTGTTAGTTTTATTTGTTGTGACTTTAGGGATATGCTACAAGCGTTCATCACTGGCTAAAAATCTGGCACAGAAATTAACCAACTATAAAACGTCATAGTTATGTCAGAAGAGGAATGGTCGGGGCGAAAGGATTTGAACCTTCGACTCACACGTTCCGAACGCGGTGAGTTACCAAGCTGCATAGATAAATCGGTATCCATCCAGAAAACAACTTCTCCACTGGACATAGATTTTTCATCCGATGTTGCAATTGAAACGTTATGCAAGATGCCTCTTTTTTTTGGATAAAGTTTAATTTACTATAAATAAATTTAGCTCCTTATCCCACCCCAGTTCTCCTTTATTGATTTTCACTATATGACGATATCTTTCATCGTCATTCAATTTATCAATAACATTCGATTTGCTTGATACTAAAACAGACCTGACTCCTGCCTCTTTCAGTTCCTTCGTAATATCCTCCAAATTAGTAGAAAGCACTCTCCCTAAAAACTTTTTATCAGCAAAATAAGCAAGATATAAACCGATATCATTTGCTGGTTTTGAACCAATAATCGCATACGGTCCGGGAAATTCAACAGAGCTTAAGGCATGAGCTATTTTTTTATATACATTTTGATGATTATGCGTTATTTTTTTTATAGAAAGAATAAAATCAATAGTAGGCGATAGACTAAAAGATAACATGGTGATAAGAAGCAAAGAAACTTTTATATTTTTAGAGACTTTTAAATTATTTTTTTGGTTAGTTCTGATAATATTCATTATTTCCTGTATGAATTTAAAAGACAACATAAGTACAATAAGAAAGATCAGAAGAAAATATCTTGCTCCATAACGGGTCAAATACATTACTGTAAAACCAGAGCAATACAAAATAACTGTAATCATAATCCAGCCATACAGAAATTTCTTATCACGATCTGCTGAACTTATGAAGAAGGCAAATGGTAAAAAACAAACTGATAAAATTCCAACTATGAAGTAATTGTTATTAAAGAACTTGTAGACTTTATTTATGTTAACAAGTATTAGTTTTATTTGGCGTTTAAAGTATTCTTTATTTTCAAAAGGAGACCACATTTTAGAATCTTCGAAATCATGCGGATCTTCCCATACATGAATAGCATACTCCTCAGGTTGACGAAGTCCATAAAACGGGGGGTGGCGATCAGCAACTCCTGGCCCTGTTGCCGCATAATTGTATAATCCTGAAGTTCCTATAGTAAAACGATCGTATTTAACTTGGTAGGCTATAAGCAAAGGTGAAGAAATTACCAGGAAACTTATGAGACCCAAAAGTAATATTGAAAAATAATTCTTATTGATAAATTTAAAATTACCTCTGTCAATATAACCTCTTAAGGACAATATTAAAGGGAAATGAACAAGAAAAAAAGGAAAAGCATAATGTTTGCTCAAAAAAGAAAGCCCGCCAAATAAACCACACAACAATGCTGTCTTTTTGTCTGTAAGAATGTTCGGATTTGTAACCATGTACAGATAACAGATAAGAAATGCTGTCATTAATAGATCCGGTGCTATATTTTCTGACCAACTAACTATTAATAAAGTTGAAAGCACAAGTACAATAAATTTAATATCAAACTCAAAGTCGAATCTTTTGGCCAAAAACCAAATTCCTGACAGTACACCTAATCCACTGATTGCCAATACTAATCTTGCAGCATTTAGCCCATCAAATCCAATTAGCAGAAAAGGGGCCAAACACCAGCTTATTAAAGGTCCCCAATGCCCTGAAACAGATTGTTGGAAATTCCCTTCGGCAATATACCCAGCCAGCCTAAGGTAGGACACGCCATCAGGATTTATATAATATCTGTTAGCATAGCCAAAGATTGATCCAAGAGTTATGTACAGAATTAATATTATGGCTAATTGTCTTTTAGGTGATGATAATAAAGCAGATTTATATACGTTATTCAATGGAACATACCCATTTTTTAAAATATATGCTTTGTTATAAAACGCTAGGTCAGGATGTAGAGTTAAAATTATTTTTATTTTAATTTAATAACGTAATTATTTGTGGAGATATTTTATATGAGGGTAAATGGGCAACGCCTCAATTGTATAAACCTTGAAATATCTTCAGAAATTCACAAAATCTAAACTGGTCGGGGCGAAAGGATTTGAACCTTCGACTCCCACGTCCCGAACGTGGTGCGCTACCAGGCTGCGCTACGCCCCGAATATAACTGCAGGGAAAAGGGTTTTAGGGACACAATAGAATATTCTTTAAGCCCTTGACCTTAAACCTTATACCTTCTTTCTTGCCTAATATCAAAGAGATAATACCATATTCTTTGAAACAAATTCTAAATACTAAGCACGAAACCTGCCTACCGTCAGGCAGGTTCTAAACAAATACAAATTACCAAAAATAAAATGATCAAAACTAAAATTGAAGTTTAGAATTAATGAAATTCGGTTTTTGATATTGCCCGGCCTCCGCAGTGCCTGCTCCGCCACAGTAGTTGTGGCTACTACGGCTGGAAGCACTGCTACGGAGGATGGATTCCGTATTTCGATATTTGAATATCGTATCTATAGAGAGAAGGCATCCTTAATTAAATTTATTTTATGTTTATCTTTTTCATAATTTATGCTTACAACATCAAACCTGCAAGAGGGAAGTTCTTTGTACCGTTTTAAATATAAAAGTGCAGTATTTGCAATCTTTCTCTTTTTTGTCTTATTCACAGCTTCAAAAGGCTGTCCATACTCTATGCTCTCTCTTGTTTTTACCTCAATAAAGACAAGTTTATTTTTATCACTGGCTATAATGTCAATCTCACCTATTATATTTTTGTAATTCTGTATGATGATTTTATAACCCTTCTTTTTAAGATATTTTACTGCTAACTCCTCCCCTTTTTCTCCTAATTTCATTTTAATTCCATAGCTTAAACAGTTTTTATACAAATTTGTACTATTTATAATCCAAATATAGCAGGGAACGGTCTTTAAATGGTTTTCCCGATGTGTCGGGACCTCATCGTACTGACATATTAAAACGAGCCTGCCTGTCGGTCTAAGACTCGTTGAGTCAACGACTCATAGAGCAGACAGGAATGAGTGAAAAAATTATTCCCTGGTATATCTAACCACTATCCGGCTGCCCGGTCTCAATTTTTCTATAAAAACATGTCCTGTTTCCTGTGTGGCATGCTCCTGAACCAATTTGCTCTACTATTATCAGAAGTGTGTCTTCATCACAATCATAAAGAATTTTATTGACAAGCTGGACATTTCCTGATGTCTCACCTTTCATCCAGTATTTCTGGCGCGAGCGGCTCCAGAAATGTGTTTTCCCGGTTTTTAAGGTTTTTTCAAGAGATGTTTTATTCATGTAAGCAAGCATAAGAACCTCATTACTATCAATATCCTGGACAATTACCGGGATAAGGCCATTATCGTCATATTTAAGGTCTTGTATCATTGTGCCTCCTGTATAATTTATGGAAC